>OCAK01001527.1_pt1 | contig 12343 bp, 8 predicted proteins | sample 1538301 | NCBI WGS metagenome assembly OCAK01 (sample SAMEA2580285, study PRJEB22360) | human gut metagenome | biome: human gut; feature: human-associated habitat; material: faeces | place: Denmark | collected 2008/2010 | reverse complement strand
ACCGGCCGTCTATCAGGCGTTCCTGTTGGACAGACAAGGTGTCGGACCTGTGGGTGGCGCCCGATATGAAGGCGTCGACGGGCTGATGCGTGTGATCGAACAGCTTGAAGGCATATACCTCAACGCCTCCGTTTGGGAATCCTCGGTCTTCCCCGCACGCGTTCGCGACTACCAACCGAGTATGTTGGACGAACTGCTCGCATCCGGAGACGTGGTATGGGTCGGCTCCAAAATCAATGGTTCCAACGCCAAGGAAGCCGGCGGCATCGCATTCCATCCAGCTGATTCACGGCTGCTGACGAAACCCGGCGAACAATCGCAGAACAATGCCTATAGTGCCGGAACCATGACCGTGCCGGAGACGATACTTGCCGCATTATCGAATGGGGGAGCCTTCCATGCGCGGCAGCTTTCCACAGCCGCCAAAGCCATCTGGCAGGAACATGCGGAAGTCAACGTGAATCCTGAAACAGGGGAAATCATCCTTCCCGCATGGGGCGAAAGCCAGTTCGAGGAAGCCTTGTGGTCCTTGGTATGGCAAGGCAAAGTGACGAACAGTTCATTCGCTCCCGTTCGGGCCTTGACTCAAGGCACGGTTTCAGTGCGCGCGCCACGCACTGCCGCACGCAGACGCGTACGGATCCACGCCTCGACACCGGCGACGCTCGGTGGATTATGGTCCGCGGTCGACTCGTCCCGGACCAGTCCAATGGCGATACCGCCGGCAAACCAACAGCCGGCATCGAGGAATACGACATCGCATTGATCGAATCGCTGCTCGACCGATATGGCGTGATCGCCGCTCCGCTAATCGACAAGGAGCAGGTCGCAGGCGGATTCTCCGGACTATACCCGGTACTCAAACGTATGGAGGAACACGGCAATCTGGTCAGAGGCATGTTCGTCAAAGGATTCGGAGCGGCCCAATTCGCCGGACGTGACACAGTGGACGCCTTGCGCGGCGACGACGAGGCGCGCAGCCAATCCTGCGTGGCGCTCGACGTGACCGACCCGGCCAACCTGACAGGCTCCGCGATCACATGGCCCGAACAACACCATATGAAACCGGCGCGCAGAGCGGAATCGGTCATCGTGCTCGACCACGGCATGCCGGTGCTGTTTGCCGTGCCGAAAAGCCACAGAATCGTCAGCTTCACCGATGACGAGCGAATATTGCAGCCGGCATGTACGGAACTTGCCTATGCAATGCAGCATCAGTCCAAGGGCAGCGTCAGCTTCGCCGAAATGAACGGTGAATCATTGAAGGAACGCAACGAATACAGACGTTTGCTGCATGCTGCCGGGTTCGTGGACAGCCCACAAGGCATGAAGCTATATGGCTGAACCCAGCCGGAGGCACTTTCACCCAGCCTGCTCATTCAACCTGGCGGCCCAAGTGCGCAAAACGGGAAGGCCCTGAACCGGAAGAAGAACCAGTCCAGAGCCCCGCCAATCGATTTCGTCGAATCAGCCGACCACCGCAATCGGCGCCGACAGATCCGTACCGGAACCATCGCGTCGCATATCAGGCTTCGGCAATTCCACAGGAGCGCCACTTTGCGTGGAAGCATGCAACGGATACGCGCCCACGAACGCGAGAATCAACGTATCCTGCCCCTTGAGGAATCGCTGCGAACGCACGCCACCCGTACCACGGCCCTTCGTCGGATACATCTCCAACGGCGTGACCTTCGCGGCACCGTTTTCAGTGCCAGGCAACGCTTCGGAATCGCCGGCAACCGTCAACACCACGGCTCCGGAAGCAGAGAACAGTCCATTCTCGCCTTCTTCGTAATTCCATGTCACCTTGCCGTCAGGCACCACCGCGAACGCGGCCACCGAACACCCCTCAGCCAGACGAATGCCCGCCATGCCGCCAGCGGTACGGCCCTGCGGACGCACATTCTTCGCTTCGAACGTCAACAACGAGGAATCGGTGGACACAAACACCAGACGATCCTCATCACGGGCTTCGGCAGCGGCAAGCACTTCGTCATCATCCTTCAAATCGATGACGCTCCACGAATCCATTGTGGTCGGAGATTCACGGTTCCAACGCTTGACCACGCCGTTGCGGGTGCCCAACGCCAAAGGAACAAGCTGACCGCCGTCATCCGTGGACGGCATATCAATCGCAGCAATCACCCGTTCGCCGCGGATCGGATCGGTGTTCTCCGTCATGCCCAGCAGTTCCTCGGCCTTCACACCACCCGTGACACTGAGCGGCCCATCCGCGGAAACCTTCGGCAATTCGACCACATGGGCCAGCACCAGACGACCCGCTGAAGTAACCAAGCCGTATGAGGAACGTGTGGACGCGCGGAACATCGAAACGATCTGATCATCCTTGGCGCGTCCGTCGGAAGCCGAACGATTCTCCCAACGTTCCACCGCATCCTCGGAAGTGCGTGCGATCAGGCCCGTGGCGGACAGCATCACCGCGCACGGCTCGTCATCAATCTGCAGAGCCGATGCGGTGGCATTCTCATCGCCGGCCTTCTTTGCGGCCTTTGCGGCTGCGGCGACATCGGCTGCTGCGGAGGATACGGTCGCGGCGGCGCGCGCGGCAGCCATCGCGTTTGCAGAGACGCCATCATCGCCATGCGCCACAACAGGCGTCAAATTGCCTTCCTCATCCTCATCCAGCAGCACCGTGCGCCGGGGAGTGCCGTATTTGGCCACGGCGTCATCCATTTCGTCAATGACCACGCCGTCAAGCGCCTCATCGGAAGCAAGAATGCGTTCAAGCTCTTCGATACGCCGCTTCAGATCGTCGCGTTCCGCCTCAAGCTCGATACGACTCATCTTGGTCAGACGGCGCAGCCGCAAGTCAAGAATGTACTGTGCCTGAATCTCATCCAGATCGAATACGGCGATAAGCTTTGTTTTCGCGGCCTCGGCATCATCAGAAGAGCGAATCACCTGAATGACTTCATCGATGTCCACCATGGCGAGCAGCAAGCCCTCCACCAAGTGCAGCCGCTCAAGCGCCTTCTTCCTGCGGAATTCACTGCGTCGGCGGATCACCACACGACGATGGTCCACCCACACCTGAAGCATTTCCTTCAATCCCATGGTGTGCGGACGGCCATTGACCAACGCCACATTGTTGATGGTGAAATTGTCCTGCAACGGCGTGTGTTTGAACAGCTGCGCCAGCACCGCGTTCGGATCGAACCCGGTTTTGATTTCGATGACGAGGCGCGTGCCGTTATGCCGGTCAGTCAGATCGATGGCACCGGAAATGCCGTCCAGCTTACGGTTCTTCACACCTTCGGAAATACGTTCCAACACACGTTCCGGACCCACCATGAACGGCAGTTCCGTCACGACGATGGCCTTTTTACGAGCCGTCACGTTTTCGATATGCGTCACGGAACGCGTGGTCAACGCGCCACGACCCGTCTCGTACGCCTCGCGGATGCCCTTGCGGCCCACAATCACGCCGCCGCCCGGCCAATCCGGACCCGGCACGTAGCGCATCAACTCCTCTAACGTCGCGTCGGGATGGCGCATAAGATGCTTGGCCGCAGCCACCACCTCGCCAAGATTGTGCGTGGCCATATTCGTGGCCATGCCGACGGCAATGCCGGAACCACCATTGACCAGCAGGTTCGGAATCGCGGCAGGCAGCACAGTCGGCTCCTGAAGCTTGTTATCGTAATTCGGCGTGAAATCGACGGTATTTTCGGCGATATCGGCATTCATGCCCAACGCGGCCGGCGCCATACGAGCCTCGGTATAACGAGAAGCAGCAGGACCGTCATCGAGAGAACCGAAATTGCCGTGACCGTCCACCAATGGCAGCCGCATCGCGAACGGCTGCGCCAAACGTACCATCGCCTCGTAAATCGCGGAATCGCCATGCGGATGGAGCTTGCCCATCACTTCGCCAACCACACGCGCCGACTTCATATACGGCCGGTCCGGATTGAGGTTCATCTGACCCATCTGATAGATGATGCGTCGTTGCACCGGCTTGAGACCGTCCCTGGCATCAGGCAGCGCTCGGGCGTAAATCACCGAATACGCGTATTCGAGGAACGACTTGCTCATTTCCTCGTTCAACGGCGTTTCGACGATGTTCTCCTTGACCGTACGCGGGTCAAAGGCTGGTTTTGCCGGTTTGCGGTGCGACACCATGCGGTGGTTCTCCTCACGGAAAGGTTATGGTAATCAACCTAGCAATATTACCAGCTGGTACTGCCGCGGTGCTTGAATGGGAACCATGAGTGTTGAAGTGCCCGAAATCGACCAGCTGCTAGCCATGACCAGTCCGGCACGATATGGCGACGAACTGCCGGATGAGGGCGGCCGCGGCGGTGCTCTCCACCTATCCTCGGTACTTCCCGCCATTTCCAGCGCCATCGGGCATCCGATTCCAACGGCCATCCATGCCGATCCGAAACGACTCCAAGAGGCACTTGGCCTGCCGGACGCGCGTTCGGCAGTCGTGGTCCTGGTGGACGGGCTCGGATATTGGAACATCAATATGAGATTGGGACATTCACCCTATCTACGGTCGCTGATGGCGGACAGCGTTAACCAGCGGCCAATCGCCACATGCATGCCCAGCACCACCGTGGCCGCAATGTCCACGTTCGGTACCGGCACATGCCCCGGATTAACCGGCATGACGGGATATACGCAGCTCAATCCCGACAATGGCGAAATCTGCCAGCTCATCTCTTTCAAAAACGCGCCCGCACCGCTGAAACTGCAACAGCAGCCGACCATATTCGAACGATTGGCGGAACAGGATGTTCGCGTCACCAGTTCGGGACTGCCGAAATTCGCGTTCTCCGCGTTGACTCAGGCGGCGTTACGTGGCAGCGACTACATCTCCAATGACGATCCACACCGACGTATCATGACCGCGGCGAAAGCGGCGAACACGCCCGGACTGACATACGTGTACCTGCGCGACGCGGACAAGATCGGACACAATTACGGCTGGGACTCCGACAAGTGGATCGGCACATATGAGCGTATCGACGCCCAGTTGTCTTTGCTGCGTCGAAGTGTGCCGAAGAACACGCTGATCGTCATCGTGGCGGATCATGGCATGATAACCGCCGACCCGGAAGCCTGCATCGACATAGTGTCCGAACCCCAGCTGATGTGGGGCGTCGCGAATGTCGGCGGCGAACCACGCTGTGTCATGCTTTATGGCGAGGATGGCGAGAATCCGGAGGACATCGCCGCTCGTTGGCGTGACGTGCTGGGGGAGCGCGCCCAGGTGCGCACCCGCCGGCAGGCAATCGAGGAAGGCGTCTACGGACCAGTCGATGAACGCGTCAAGTCGATGATCGGCGATGTGGTCGTCTCCGCTGCGGGCTCTACCACCATTGTCGATTCCCGCACACAGGCGGAGAAGGCGATGCATCTGCCCAGCGTGCACGGGTCGCTGACCTACATGGAATCTGATATTCCATGCCTGATTGACGTGGCTTGATTGAATGATCTGAACGTCTGAACGGATGTTGCCGTGGGATGTTAGGGAACGTTAATCAGTCACCGAACAGAATTTCATCCCAACTCGGCACTGCGGAGCGTCCTGCACGGCGCTTCGATTTGGTGGTGCTCTGACTATGAGGATCGGATGATGCCATCTTGGACTTATCGGACTGCTGCTCGCCGGCGGATTGCGTGTTTTGCGAGTTTTGGGCAGGTTCCGTCGTTGAAGGGGCGGGGTACTGCGTCGTCGCGATTTCCGGACGGTTCGGCAGCGGAACGGTCGCCGATGGCTGAGTCTCAACGGTGGTCTTGATATTCGTGGCTTGCGGTGCAACCGGTTCCGGAGCATTCCAAGCGGACACCGTCTGTTCGATACGTGCGGAACGTGCGGAATCGCCCGGCAAATTCAATGATGCGAGAAAATTCTGGTCGACCTGCTTCTCGGTGTGTCCTTCCGTCGGCGTGTCTTGCTCGCCGATGAGCTTGCGTGCCGTTGCGTTCAGACAGTTGACCGCGTTGTCATGCATGTTCCAAGACCATTCCGCACGGGCGGCATGACCTGCGGAATCGAACTCCGCGGTAATCTTCCACGGTTCCAAACCGCGTCTGGTGGCCTTCCACCGCACATCCTCCAACCGTACGTGGGCTGCGGCGAAAGTGCGTTCGATCAGTTCGGAAAGCGTGCGCACACGGCTTTCCTTCGGCGCGGGGACCGCCAGGAACTGTTCGATCGCATATTGTTTTTCGGTTTCCACCGCCGCCGAGAAACGCCGAACAAGCGCTTCGCTCAACGAATATCGCTCCGCCACGCGGGTCGGATTGGCTCCGGCTCGAATCAAGGATTGGATTTGGGAGATCGGCAGCGTGGAAGGCGCTTGCTGCTGACGCTCCTCTTGGGTTTCGGTGCGAATCTGTTTTGCCTCCAAAATGGCTCTTTCAAGCGCTTCATCGACCTTGACGGCGAATTTGCCGGCACCTGAAACAAAGACGAGCTCACCGGTTTCACTCACATGATCGAACCGTGCATCTTCGAGCGCATTCTCAGGCACAACACACCACTTTCCCTTAGATTTTTCTATTAATTCTATTGTGCCCCACGTGTCGGATTTTACGAGTATTTCAATTCGTGTATCCTAGCGGGGGAAAAGTCATGTATTCTATGGCGCATAAGCACCATAGATGACGAAAGGAATCTCGATGGCACAGGATTATGATTCCCCGCGCAACAAAGACGAGGACGAGGAGTCGCTCCAGGCTTTGAGCAAGGGTTCTCAGAACAATTCCAACGATATGGACGATGACGAGAACGCCATTGCCGAAGACTACGAGCTGCCGGGCGCCGATTTGAGCAATGAGGACGCTTCGGTGACCGTCATTCCGATGCAGGGCGACGAGTTCATCTGCTCCGAATGCTTCCTGGTGAAGCATCGCAGCCAGCTTGCCTACACTACCGACGACGGACAGCCGGTATGCAAGGAGTGTGCGGCCTGATGGCGTTCGACGAGGCATACAACGAGCCGGAAAACGTCGAGGTTCTGGTAAAGTCGCTGGATCCCGGGCAGCCGGCTCAGCTGCATTACGCCCATGCCGGAGATGCCGGTGCCGATCTGCGCACCACCGAAGAAGTGACGTTGAAGCCGTTCCAGCGGGCGCTGGTGCCCACGGGAGTGGCAATCGCATTGCCTGCCGGCTATGTGGCGCTGGTGCATCCGCGTTCGGGACTCGCCGTCAAGCAGGGCGTCACGGTGCTTAACGCGCCGGGAACCATCGACGCTGGGTACCGTGGCGAAATCAAGGTGCCGTTGATCAACCTCGATCCGGAACGCGCCGTGACGTTCCATCCGGGCGACCGCATCGCACAGCTGGTCATCCAACGCTACGTCGAGGCAAAATTCATCGAGGCGCAGACCCTGCCCGGATCCGACCGCGCGGAACGTGGCTTCGGATCAACCGGCGTTGCGTCCTGACGGGACTGCAATACACAAAGACCGAGGATGTATCCGGCCGTGCAACACGCGGCCGGATACATCCGTCATATGGTGATGCGCGGGTACTATAGGGTACATTCCAAGCGAGGAGGAGCGAAATGAGCGACATGGATCATGAGGTTCGTTCGGCCAGAATGTTGGGCTGCGAGATCAGCACGAATCCGCTTGACCCGCTTGAACCAATCCTCAAGATGTGCGAATACCACCATCCCGACGAGGACATGAGCATTCTCGCGAGAGCCTACCGGCGCGCCGTCACCCAGCATTCGTCGCAACGGCGTAAATCCGGCGAGCCGTACATCATCCATCCGCTTGCAGTGGCGCAGATCCTCGCCGATCTTGGCATGGGGCCGCTGGTTGTGGCAGCGGGCCTTCTGCACGACACGGTGGAGGACACCGACTACACGCTCGACGAATGCCGCGCCGAATTCGGCGACACGGTGACCGGCCTGGTGGACGGCGTCACGAAGCTTTCCAAAATGGAATACGGCGATTCCGCCCAGGCCGAGACCATCCGCAAAATGGTGGTGGCGATGAGCCGCGACGTGCGCGTGCTGGTGGTCAAGCTCGCCGACCGTGTGCACAACGCCCGTACATGGCGTTACGTCAAGCAGTCGAACGCGCAGAAAAAGGCACGTGAAACGCTGGATGTGTATGCGCCGCTCGCCAACCGTCTTGGCATGAACGCCATCAAAACCGAGTTGGAAGAACTCAGCTTCAAGGTTCTGTATCCGAAGATCTACAACGAGATTGTGGTATTGGTGGCCCGTCGCGCCGGACAACGCGACGTGTACCTGAAGCAGATTCTCGCCGAAATCAATGAGGATCTCGACGAACAGCACATCAAAGCCTATGTGACGGGCCGTCCGAAGGACTACTTCTCCATTTACCAGAAGATGATCGTGCGCGGGCACGATTTCGCCAACATTTATGATTTGGTGGGCGTGCGTATCATCGTCGACACGATTCAGGACTGCTATGCGGCGTTGGGTGCCGTGCATGCGCGGTGGAACCCTGTTCCCGGCCGTTTCAAAGACTATATCGCCATGCCGAAGCTCAACATGTACCAGAGCCTGCACACCACGGTGGTCGGCCCCGGCGGCAAGCCGGTGGAGATTCAGATCCGCACGTGGGACATGCACCGCCGCGCGGAATTCGGCATCGCTGCGCACTGGAAGTACAAGGAGAACGGCCAAGCCGGACGCGCGTTGAGCTCGCCTGACAAGTCCGACCGCAAGCGTGGCGAAAACCAGGAGCTGAGCGAGGCCGACAACCTCAAATGGATTCAGCAACTTGCCGACTGGACGAGCGAAACGCCGGATTCCGACGAATTCCTTGGCTCCCTCAAAGAGGATTTGGGCGCGGCAGAGGTCTACGTGTTCACGCCGAAAGGCAAGATCGTCTCGCTTCCCGCCGAAGCCACTCCGATTGATTTCGCTTATGCGGTGCACACCGAAGTCGGTCACCGTACCATGGGTGCGCGCGTGAACGGACGATTGGTGCCGCTTGATACCAAGCTCGAGAATGGCGATACCGTTGAAATATTGACATCCAAGTCCGAATCCGCAGGTCCGTCGCGTGATTGGCTGAGCTTCGCCAAGAGCCCGAAGGCACGCAACAAGATTCGTCAATGGTTCAGCAAGGAACGCCGTACCGAAGCCGTCGAGGAAGGCCGTGACGAGCTGACGCGCGCCATGCGCAAGCGCAACCTGCCAATCACCACGCTGCTGACTCCGGAAGCATTGGTGGGTGTCGCCGACGAGTTGAACCTTGCCAACGCGGAAGCCGTGTTCGTGGCGATTGGTGATGGCCAGATCTCCACGCAGAACGTCATCTCGCATCTGGTCCGTGACGCGGGCAGTGACGAGGTGGATGAGGAAGTCGAGCAGGAGGCGTTGCCGCTCAAGCAGGTGGAGCGTACCAAGAAGACCACCAGCTCGTTGGGTATCTCCGTCAAGGGCGTGGGGGACATCTGGGTCAAGCTGGCCCGATGCTGCATGCCGGTTCCTGGAGACAAGATCATCGGCTTCATCACCCGCAACCAAGGCGTGTCCGTGCATCGCGTGGACTGCCAGAACATGCTCGAACTGGAGAAACGCCAGCCCGAACGTGTGGTGGATGTGCAGTGGACCAGCACCAAGGGCGTGTTCATGGTCAAGATCCAGGTCGAGGCGCTTGACCGTCCGCATCTGCTGAGCGATGTGACACGCGTGCTGTCCGATCACGGCGTGAACATTATCTCCGGCTCGATTTCCACCGGCACCGACCGTGTGGCCACCAGCCAATTCAGCTTCGAAATGGCCGATCCGCAGCATCTGAACACCCTGCTCGCCGCCGTGCGTAAAATCGAAGGCGTGTTCGACGTGTACCGCATCACCGGCGCGAAGGATTCCGCGGAGCCGCGACTGCGCAAAATGTGATGTTGACGAATCACATAAGCCGGTGATTGCAAGCAAACGCCTCTATAAATAAAATGAAGAAAGCCCCTCAATCGAGGGGCTTCCCTATATTGTACGGCTGTGCGGGAAACGCTTACTTGAGCACTTCCACGGACACGATGCCGACCGGCTCGGTCGGACGGTCCATGCGATCGGTGTTCACGGCTTCGAGCTTGTCGACCACTGCCTTGGAATCGTCATCCGCAACCTCGCCGAAGATGGTGTGGTGGCCGTCGAGCCACGGGGTCGGCACGGTGGTGATGAAGAACTGGGAACCGTTGGTGCCGTGGATCTTGCCGTCCATGCCACGACGCAGGCCGGCGTTCGCCATGGCCAGCAGGTACGGGTGGTCGAACTTCAGATCAGGAACAATTTCATCGTCGAAGTCGTAGCCCGGGCCGCCGGTGCCGTTGCCCAGCGGGCAGCCACCCTGAATCATGAAATCCTTGATGATGCGGTGGAAGGTTAGACCGTTGTAGAACGGCTCATGGGAAGGCTGGCCGGTCATCGGATCGATCCATTCCTTCTCGCCGGTGGCAAGGCCGAGGAAATTGGCCACGGTTTCCGGGGTTTCGTCGTCGAACAGGTTGATTTTGATGTCACCTTCGGAGGTGCGCATAATAATAGTAGTCATAGTTCTTGATTTTTCCATACGTTCGGGACTCTTTTTTCCGCTTTGTCCAGGAACAGCACCTAGAACGACACCTTTGTTGTCAAGCCTAAGACTTCCGTCGGCGTTGTAGGGACTCACAAGATAACGAGGGGAGCCGGCACCTACAAAAGCACCTTTCTCGATAGACGATGCATCAGTCATCTGCCTCATTAGAGTATCGTCCATTAGATTCTCAGGGGTGGTTCCAAGGAATCGAGACGCTTTAACTACATCCGACAGAGACCATGAGATAAAGCCGTTGATTTTCCTAGACATTGCCGCTTTTTTGATTCCCAGAGCCTCGGCAAGAGCCGCCTGCGAACCTCCTCTTGCGGTTAAGAGCATTTTGACGTTCCATGCAACAACTTTCTCCATGCGCAAGGCTTCCTCTTCCGCATTGATGAAGGAACGATCGCCTGATTCATTCATCGTTACTTCTCCTTGAACTTTCCATCATGTGAATAAACCAAATTTAACACGCCAACTTGCGTTTAGTCAAAATAAACATTATGGTATACTTTAGATAAACAAACGTATGCAAGAATAAATTTAAGGGGTTGGATGAAATGCCTGACTCGATGAAGAAGTGGCTGAAGCAAGAGCACATTTCGTATCGCCGTCTTGCTGGTGAGATGAATCAGAGTCCTGGGACGATTAGTCAGAAAATCAATGGGCGTATACCTTGGAATCTCAATGATTTGCATTGGTTGAAGACTCATTACGGACTGTCTTATGAATTCGTTATTGACGATGTTCTACATCAAGAACGGAAAGTTTGCGATATTCATGACTGAAATCTGTTCCAACATGCGAATGTTATCAAGTAATGACGAAATCGGGAGGTTTTGAAATGGCTGGAGTTATTTTTGATTCCAAATACCTGATGCCTTGCGGGCGTTCCGACTTTCTCGAAGTCTGCGACCGTTGCCATGAGACCGTCTGGGCCACGTTCTACGGCGCCGCCGCCGAAACGACCGACGAATTCCGAAGCCATCTCGCGCGGAAAGGCTGGCGCGAATACTTCGACGGCCGACGATTCATCGATCTCTGTCCCGGATGCGCGGTGGCCGCGCTCCGTCAAGGCGAGCTCGAATCGCTGTCCGACCACGACATCCATGCATCGGAGTCATACGAAACGTCCGAGGACTTGATGGATCTTCTGGTCGCCGAGCGCGAAAGAACCCTCATGGGCAGGCTCCTGCCCGCCGCGTGACGAAAACTGAACACTTGGCCGCTCCGGAAAAAGCAGACTCTGCGGAACGGCCACAATGCCGGAAACGGTTGGACGGGATCTTTCCCTTCTCCTTGCTTCCTTCTCTCTGCAACCGAGAACCCGTCCGTCGGTTCGATTCCGACGTCCGGCACTGCATAACTGAAAAGAAAAAAAGAAGACCCTGTGTCCCGTCGGAAACCGAAAAACCCGCGGAACACAGGGTGGAGCAAACCATGACGACGGGGAGCCTGCCAGGGCATCCGACCATCGTCCCTTGGAAACCAAAGGAAGGTCCGCAACATGAACATGGTAGTCGAAAACGCCGTTAACGGCGTTTCTGATTCTGACTATACGGTGCGACACGCCGCCAAACGGTGCACGGCGTCTACATATTCCGCCCGATCGGAGCAGTCGGAGGCGGAGTACTGGATGCTCCAGCACGACGCTTACTCGCGCCGGGCCGGCCGCTGCCTCGTCACGGCGGCCATCCTGCTGTGCGCCGCGCTGTCGTGCATGGTCGCGATGGCAGCCGCTCCGGCCATCGCCATGGTCCTCATGGGCCTGGCTTTGGCGGGGCGCGGCTGGTGGTGCCGCC
>OCAK01001525.1_pt1 | contig 12363 bp, 8 predicted proteins | sample 1538301 | NCBI WGS metagenome assembly OCAK01 (sample SAMEA2580285, study PRJEB22360) | human gut metagenome | biome: human gut; feature: human-associated habitat; material: faeces | place: Denmark | collected 2008/2010 | reverse complement strand
TTTTTACCCAGCTTATGATCATGAGCCGCAGGTATCAGTACCGGCTTCTTGGGGAGCATGGGATGTGTTTGGATATGGGTTTTACCATGGTGGAGAGCCTAAAGCGGGATGGAGTGAAAATCGTGTATCAGGGAGCGGAGGGAGCCTACAGCCACTGCGCGGCCCTGCAGTATTTTGGAGAGACGGCGGATGTATACAATGTTTCCCTGTTCGAGGACGCTCTTATTGAGGTTGAGAAGGGACGGGCTGACTATGCGGTTCTTCCGATTGAAAATTCCTCTGCGGGAGCTGTCAGCGATAATTATGATAACCTGGTAAAACATAACCTGTATATTGTAGCTGAGACGCAGGTGGCAGTGAATCATTGTCTTTTGGGACTGCCTGGAGCCAGGCTTTCGGACATCCGGCAGGTTTGCTCTCATCCCCAGGCGCTGATGCAAAGCTCGGAATATCTGAACAGTCACAGAGAGTGGAGGCAGATTAGCTCGGTCAATACGGCAGTGGCCGCAAAGGAGATTTTGGAGGAGAGGGATAGATCCCATGCGGCAGTGGCCAGTGAGATTTCCGCAAAGCTTTACGGCCTTCAGGTACTTAAGAGGGGGATTAACCATAACAAGGACAATGTAACCAGGTTCATTATCCTGGCCAGAGATCCTGTGTACCGGAAGGATGCAGGTAAGGTGAGCATCTGCTTTGAAGGCTTACATAAAAGTGGTTCCCTCTACAATATGCTGGGAAATTTCATTTATAATGATGTAAATATGGTGATGATTGAGTCCAGGCCTATTGAGGGCCGCAGCTGGGAATACCGGTTTTTTGTGGATGTGGAGGGTTCCTTAAGGGATGAAGCGATCCAGAATGCATTGACGGGAATTTCAGAGGAGGCAGTGAGCATGCGGATTCTGGGAAATTACTAGGAGGCAGAAAGAAATGGATATAAGCGAACTTATTATCTATAGAAATTTGGAGCACCAGGATCTGTTTGAGGAGCTGGCCTGTCTTTTGGGCTATGCCCGTATGGAGCGGGAGGCAAATCCCTTCTTCTGTGGCGGAAGACTTACGGAGCTGGCTGTTCAGTATGGCTTTGAGGGAAATCTGTGGCACTGCTTTCTGTCCTTTTGTCTGGCAAACCATGAAAACGCCTATACAACCACCTGTGAGCTTATGGGGGCGGCACACGGCTCCCTAGACGAGCTTGCGAAGGAGGATTACAAAATATTCAAGGCTTTGTTTGACGCGGATATAACAAAGCTGCAGCCTGAGGGGCTTTGGAGGACTCTGGCAGATTTCAGGCCTGCAAAGACAGACAGTCAGGTATTTAATAAACGGATCAGGGACCGTATTGTGAATCTGGCTGTGCAGCTTAAGCAGGCCGCAGATGTGGAGGAATTCCAGAGATACATGGTGGAGTTTTACAAGGAGTTTGGGGTAGGTAAATTTGGCCTTAATAAGGCATTTCGCATCGTGGAGAGGGAGCAGGGACAGAAGGTTGTCATTGAACCAGTTGCCAATGTGGAGCACGTATACTTTAAGGACATAGTAGGCTATGAGCTTCAGAAGCAGAAGCTTATAGAGAATACGGAGAGCTTTTTGGCCGGAAGGGAGGCCAATAATGTTCTTTTGTTTGGAGATGCGGGAACAGGTAAGTCCTCCAGCGTAAAGGCGGCGCTCAATGAATATTATGGAAGAGGGCTGCGTATCATTGAGGTGTATAAGCACCAGTTCAGAGCCTTAAGCTATGTACTGGAGCAGATTAAGGATCGGAATTATAAGTTCATTATCTATATGGATGATTTGTCCTTTGAGGACTATGAGCTGGAATACAAATATCTGAAGGCGATTCTGGAGGGAGGCTTAGGCAGGCGGCCGGACAATGTCCTGATATACGCAACCTCCAACCGGAGACACTTGATTCGGGAAAGGTTCAGTGACAAGAGACAGCTGGAGGATGAGCTTCATAACAATGATACAGTACAGGAGAAGCTTTCCCTGGCTTCTAGGTTCGGAGTGAGGATCTATTTTGGCTCTCCCGATAAGCATCAGTTTGAACAGATTGTGAAGGCGCTGGCTAAGAGGTATAAGCTGGATATGAGGGAGGAGGAGCTGCTTGCAGAAGCTAACAAGTGGGAGTTGAGCCACGGAGGCCTGTCAGGGAGGACGGCAGCCCAGTTTATCACCCGGCTGCGTGGCAGAGGGTAAGGGACTTGCCTATATTTTACGGTAAATTTACAAAGCACGTAAGCTCCTGGAAGACAGGAGCTAAGTGCTCATAAGGAGGAGAAGCAGTGGCGGTTCGGATATTTGCGGCGATTGATGTGGGTTCCTTTGAGCTGGAGCTGGGAATATATGAGATATCATATAAAACCGGTATCCGGTGCGTGGATCATATCCGCCATGTGATTGCCCTTGGAAAGGACACCTACAGCCTGGGTAAAATCAGCTTTGGTTTGGTAGAGGAAATGTGCCGGGTGCTGGGGGAATTTGTCCAGATTATAAAAGCCTACCGTGTAAAGGATTACAGGGCCTATGCAACCAGCGCCATAAGGGAGGCTCAGAATAAGCAGATTATTCTGGAGCAGATACGGGTCAGAACCGGGATTAAGGTGCGTATCATCAGCAACTCGGAGCAGCGGTTTATAAGCTATAAGGCCATAGCAGCCAAGGCAGCTGAGTTTAACAAAATTATCCAGAAGGGAACGGCTATCATTGATGTGGGCTTTGGAAGCGCTCAGCTGTCTCTTTTTGATAAGGACGCTCTGGTTTCAACTCAGAACCTGCCTCTGGGAACGCTGCGTATTCGCGGCCTTCTGTCTAAGATCCCGGCAACCGTGAGGGATCGCAGGGAACAGATTGAGGAGATTGTGGATAAGGAGCTTTTTACCTTTCGGAAGATGTATCTGAAGGAGCGGGAGATCAGCCATCTTATTGGTATTGGGGAGAATATTCTCTACATGACCCGTCGGATGGATATGGCTGCCTTGGGGGACAAAATAGACGCAGCTACTATGGGACGGTTCTACGACCGCCTCTGCCAGATGACCACCGATCAGATAGAGGAACGCTTCGGCGTCAACAGCGAATATGGGTCTCTTCTTCTTCCTGGCGCGGTGGTCTACAAGCGGATTCTGGAGCTGACCGGCGCAGAGATGTTTTGGATTCCCGGAATCCGGCTTTGCGACGGCATTGCAGCTGAATACGGGAATGACAACAAGCTGGTGAAATTCTCCCACAATTTTGAAAATGACATTCTGGCTGCGTCCAGGAATATGGCTAAGAGGTACAAATGTCATACCAGCCACACCCAGGTGCTGGAACAATATGCTTTAAATATGTTTGACAGCATGCGCAAATACCACGGCCTTGGCTCCAGAGAGCGGCTGATGCTTCAGATTGCAGTGCTCCTCCATGCCTGCGGTAAATTTATCAGCATTAAAAATTCCAATGAGTGCTCTTACAATATCATCATGTCAACAGAGATTATAGGCTTAAGCCATCTGGAGCGTGAAGTGATTGCCAATGTAGTTCGCTATAACATCAGGGATTTTGATTACGACAAGGTGCAGCTGGAAACCCAGATTCATCTGTATCACGATTCCGGCCTAAGCCGCAGCTCCATTACCATTTTGATTGCAAAGCTTACAGCTATCCTCCGCCTGGCAAACTCCATGGACAGAAGCCATAGGGGAAAGCTGGCGGACAGCAGGATGGCAGTGAGGGACAAGGAGCTGATAATTACCACCGGCTATCAGGGCGATATGGCGTTAGAGGCTGCGTCTTTTGAGCAGAAGGCAGATTTCTTTGAGGAAATATTCGGAGTAAGGCCTGTACTAAGGCAGAAAAGGAAGGTGTAATCATGGCAGAAACGATTGGGAAAAGCCAGGCTGTGAAGGCAAAGACAGCCAAAGGGAGGGATGCCAAGGAGCCTTGGGCTTCTGCGGATTTTGCCGCGAAGCCTTCGAATTATGTAAATCGGGAGCTAAGCTGGCTGGAGTTCAATTACAGGGTGCTCAGCGAGGCCAGAGATAAGAGCCTCCAGCTATTTGAACGTCTGAAATTTTTAAGCATTACAGCCTCCAACCTGGATGAATTTTATATGGTACGTGTGGCTTCCTTAAAGGATATGGTTCACGCCAAATACACAAAGCCTGACATTGCCGGGCTCACACCTCAGGAGCAGCTGGATAAAATCAGCCAGCGAACCCACCAGCTGGTGGAAATGCAGTATTCTACCTACAACCGATCCCTGATTCCTGCCCTGAAGAACAATGGTCTTCGAGTGATTATGGCCCATGAGGAGCTGACGAAAGAGGAAGCGGAATTTGTGGATGAGTATTTCAGAAAGAATGTGTATCCGGTGCTTACTCCCATGGCCTTCGACTCTTCCAGGCCCTTCCCCTTAATCCGAAATAAAACCTTGAATATTGCGGCCCTGCTTCAAAAGAAAGATGGGAAAGATAAAGAGCTGGAGTTTGCTATGGTTCAGGTGCCTTCTGTTATTCCCAGAATTGTGGAGCTGCCGCGGGAGGTGGATAAGGACGGGAAGGAGCAGCGTGGAATGTTGCTTCTGGAGGAAATAATCGAGCGAAACATGCCGTCGCTGTTTTTGAACTACGACGTGATTGCGGCTCATCCCTTCCGCATTATGAGAAACGCGGATCTTACCATTGACGAGGAGGAGGCGGTGGATCTTTTGGAGGAGATTAAAAAGCAGCTTAAGAAGCGTCAGTGGGGCGAGGCCATCCGTCTGGAAATTGAGGATAATGTGGATAAGCGTCTTTTAAAAATCCTTAAAAGAGAGCTTTCCATAAGCAGTCAGGATATATTTGAGATCAATGGACCCCTGGATTTGACCTTTCTTATGAAGCTGTATGGAATGGATGGATTTGAACATTTTAAGGCGCCGGGATACAGGCCCCAGCCTGTACCGGCCTTGATGAATGAGGATGACGTTTTTACGAATATACGAAAAGAAGATATTTTTCTTCATCATCCATATCAGACCTTTGATCCGGTGGTGGACTTTGTCCGCAGCGCGGCCAGAGATCCTGAGGTGCTGGCTATTAAGCAGACCCTTTACCGTGTCAGCGGTAATTCTCCGATTATCGCAGCCTTGGCAGAGGCGGCGGACAACGGCAAGCAGGTATCGGTTTTGGTGGAGCTAAAGGCCCGCTTTGATGAAGAGAATAACATTAACTGGGCTAAGATGCTAGAGAAGGCGGGCTGCCATGTAATCTATGGCCTGGTGGGACTTAAGACCCACAGCAAGATTACCCTGGTGGTGCGTATGGAGGACGACGGCATCCGGCGCTATGTCCATCTGGGGACAGGCAACTACAATGACTCTACAGCAAAGCTTTATACGGACTGCGGTATGTTCACCTGCGATCCTCAGATTGGAGAAGATGCAACGGCTGTGTTCAATATGCTTTCAGGCTATTCTGAGCCTTTGGGCTGGAATAAGCTGTCGGTGGCTCCTCTGTGGCTCAGAGGCCGGTTCCTCCGGATGATCCGAAGGGAGGCAGACCATGCAAGGGCAGGCAGAGCGGGCCACATTATGGCTAAGATGAATTCTCTTTGCGACAAGGAAATTATCACAGCCCTTTATGAAGCTTCCTGCGCAGGGGTGAGGATCGAGCTGATTATAAGGGGAATCTGCTGTCTGCGGGCCGGAGTGCCGGGCTTAAGCGAGAATATAGAAGTTCGTTCAATCGTAGGAAATTTCCTGGAGCACAGCCGGATTTTTTATTTTCTTAATGACGGCAGCCCTGAGGTATATATGGGAAGCGCAGACTGGATGCCGAGAAATCTGGATCGTAGGGTGGAGATTCTGTTCCCAGTAGAGGATGAGGGCTTAAAGAATAAGGTGATCCACATTTTGAAGGTAGAACTGGAGGATAATGTGAAGGCCCACATCCTGCAGCCAGACGGAACCTACGAGAAGGAAGATAAAAGGGGTAAGGTTCTGGTAAATTCCCAGGAGCAGTTCTGTAGGGAAGCTATAGAGATGGCAAATGCGTATACAGGGGAGGAGACTCCCTCCGGCTCCAGAGTATTTACTCCCATAGAGAGAAGCAATTAATACATGGCTGCCGGACAGCATAGCAGCAGAACACCCCCAGACATCACAGAGGCATTCTGGGGGTGTTCTGCTCCGCTTATTGGGCTGCAGAAAGCCGTGATTTTTGCTTTGCTTACGCTTTTATGGATCGGAATTTTAGATGCAGCATTGATCGAGAAGGGAGAAATTTACAGAAAAGGCAGAAGCCATGGGGATGTAACAGAAATTCCCACAATATTTCAAGAAAAAAATAAGGAAAACCTTGTTATCTTGTGTTAGAATAGGTATGAAGCCGGAGTTAGGACATGAACGGCCTGAGATGACATATAAGCAGCATAGGAGGAGGGGAATTGATGCCCGACATTAACATTCTGGTTGTAGATGATGAGAAAGAGATTGCCGATCTGATCGAGATTTATCTGGTCAGTGACGGTTATAAGGTGTTTAAGGCGGAGAATGCAGCTAAGGGTCTAGAAATTCTTGGAAAAGAAGAGATCCATCTGGTGCTTCTGGACATTATGATGCCTGGAATGAATGGTTTGGAGATGTGTAAGAAAATAAGGGAGAGCAACAACATCCCCATTATCATGCTCAGCGCCAAGTCTACGGATCTAGATAAAATATTAGGTCTGGGAACGGGAGCCGACGACTATGTGGTGAAGCCCTTTAATCCTCTGGAGCTGACTGCTAGAGTTAAGTCACAGCTTCGCCGCTACACCCAGCTAAACCCCAACAGCGCTTCCCACCAGACGGCTAACAATGAAATTACCATTAAGGGAATGGTTATCAATAAGGATAACCATAAGGTCATTGTGGATGAGGAAGAGATTAAGCTGACCCCCATTGAGTTCGATATCCTGTATCTTCTGGCCTCTAATCCAGGTAAGGTGTTTAGTACGGACGAGATATTCGAGAAGGTCTGGAATGAGAAGGTTTACGAAGCCAATAATACGGTTATGGTACATATCAGGCGTTTGCGGGGCAAGATGAAGGAAGACACCAGACAGAATAAAATCATTACAACGGTATGGGGAGTAGGATATAAAATTGAAAAGTGATATGAACAGGCGTTATCATACCAGGGTAATTACCAGTATCATCTACAGCGCTATTATCACCTGCCTGGTAGAGCTGTTTCTTGTGACCAATGTTTCCATGATCGCCAGATATCTGGAGGAGTCAGGGCGTATGGGACGTCTGGTACAGGCAGTTTTAGAGTACCATACAGCAGTGGTATTAACCTATGTTATTCTAGGACTGATCCTGTTTTCTGTTACCTTTATGATTTTGCAGGAGCCTTATATCCGGTATATCAGTCATATATCCGATGCGGTTCAGAGCATTTCCGAAGGGAAGCTGAATACATCCATTGATATTATTGGAGATGATGAATTTTCTAGTATGGCATCCAACCTAAATAAGATGGTAGAGGATATACGGGAGCTGATGGATAAGGAAAGAGAGGCCGAGCGGACGAAGAATGAGCTGATTACTAATGTGGCCCATGACCTGAGAACGCCTCTGACCTCTATAATCGGTTATCTGGAGCTGCTGGCTGGAAATACAAAGATAGAGCCTAAGCTGCAGCACAAATACATAGAAATCGCATATGGAAAGGCCAGGAGGCTGGAGAAGCTCATAGAGGATTTGTTTGGGTTTACGAAACTTAATTACGGAAGGATTTCCATGCATGTGACTCAGCTTGATATTGTAAAGCTATTAAGCCAGCTTTTGGAGGAAGCCTACCCTAGCTTTGTGGACAAGAATCTTTCCTATGATTTCCAGAGCAATGTGCCGGCAAAAATGATTACAGCAGACGGAAATCTGCTGGCAAGGCTGTTTGACAATCTGATTGGCAATGCCATTAAGTACGGTGCGGACGGCAAGCGGGTGGTGGTTAAGCTTCAGGGAGGAGAGGATGTGGTTACTGTATCTGTGACGAATTTTGGATATGTGATCCCTCCGGAGGAGCTACCTCTGATATTCAACAAGTTTTACCGGGTGGAGCAGTCCCGCTCTGCCCATACAGGAGGAACGGGCTTGGGACTTGCTATTGTAAAAGAGATTGTGGATATGCACGGAGGAGCCATTGATGTGGCCAGTGATTTAAACGGTACGGTGTTTACAGTAAAGCTTCAAGTGCATTTTGACGTTAATAAAGAGAATTTTGGCACTATCAGCTGATATGAACTGCAATCATATGAACGGAGAGGCAGATGAGGATGAGCAATCGAAGTATCGTTCCAATCAATAGGAAAAGGGTGCTGAAAGGCTCTCTTTTTGGTTTAGTGCTGGCGGGGGTGTTAAGCCTGCAGGCGCTGGGAGCAGAGAGGAGAGGTGTATCGGAGACAGAGGTAAGGGAGGAGTCTCCAATTACTCTGGATGTGGTATACGGTTATCAGAATATAGCCAAAAGCGGGCGTTTTCTGCCTCTGCGCATAGAGATTCAGAATCAAAGGGATCAGGCTTTTAAGGGCACCTTATGCGTATTGGCTATGGAGTCGGAGCTGAAAGGCTATTCTATGGAGCAGGAGTACGATATGTACCGCTATGAGTACCCTTTTAAGATGGAGGCCTCCGGCAGCTTGGTGAAGGCTCTGAGCATTTCTTTAGGAGCGAGAATGGATCAGATGTATGTACGGATTCTGGATGAGAGCGGCAAGGAGGTGACTCAGAAGAGGCTGAAGCTGAACCTGAATCTGGAGACTGCGGAGCTGTTTATCGGTGTTCTCAGCGATAATCCGGCTAAGCTTTTGTACCTGAACGGGGTGGGAATCAATTACAGCACGCTTCGTACCAGAACCATTGAAATGAATGCAGACAGCCTTCCGGATAGTGAGCTGGGACTGGATCAGCTGGATGTGCTGCTGATGACGGATTTTGACACAGGAAGGCTGTCAAAACAGCAGATTGAGGCTGTGTGGGAGTGGGTCCAGAAGGGCGGAACGCTTCTCATTGGAACGGGAGAAAGAGGGGAGGATGTTCTTCGGGGATTTGGAAGCCAGCTTCTGGAGGCTCCTCTACCCCAGCCTGACCGGTATGTGGTTAATATGGGGGTAGAGTATGCAGTGGATGGGCCGGAGGGAGCCTCCATTCCCCTTATCTGCACAGAAGTTCCCTTAAATGGAGCAACGGAGGTGCTTTCCAGCGATGAGCTGTCAGTGGTATCCTCGGTGCCTGTAGGCCAGGGAATGGTTGCGGTGTCCATCTATGATTTCGGAGATATCGAGAATTTTTGTCAGGATAATATATCCTATATAGACAACCTGCTTTTTAGCCTGTTGGGTGAGGAAGAGGTAAACTTTCTGGCCGGCTCCAAAGGAGGAAGCACCTCGGAGCAGTATTGGTCGGTGCAGAGCCTGATTAATACAGGAGATCTTAACAGGCTTCCTAAGGTGGGGCTCTATGTGGCGCTGGCTGTCTCCTATGTGGCGCTGGCCGGGCCGGGCCTTTACTTTTTCTTAAAGCAGAGGGGGCTGCGGCAGTATTATCAGCTGTCTGTAGCGGCCCTTTCCACCTGCTGTACAGGCATGGTAATTATAATGGGAATGGGCACTCGCTTTACAGGCCCCTTTTTTACCTATGCCGCAATTCGGGACGCAGACAGAGAGGAGATTACCGAGACTACCTTTATCAATATGCGGACGCCCAATAACAAGCCCTTCGCAGTTGAGCTGGATTCCTCCTATATGCTTTATCCGATTACGGGAAATCCCGTCTATGATATGAACCCTGTGCCCAAGTTCACAGGAGAGGAAAATCCGGCTATCACCATTCGGTATGAGGAGGAGAGCACCCGTATCAAGGCGGATGGGGTGGGAGCATTTAATCCCAAATTCTTTCAGTTGGAGAGAAATAAAAAAAATGAGGAGGGAGTAGGATTCACCGGGAGTATTAGCTGCTTTGACGGTCAGGTGAGCGGGAGTGTTACCAACCACTATAACCAGGAGGTGGAAAATGTGGCGGTCCTCCTTTACAACCAGATGATCCTGATTGACCATATGGGACCCGGAGAAACAGTCAAGCTGGACGGCAGGGAGGTTATATACGGAGTTTCCAATTTTAGCTATGCAATGGCAGAGCAGATAACCGGGATTTCCAAATACAAGAGAGATGGTGATATAGAGGATGCGGGGTATGTGGAGGCTTTGGAGCGTACAAACCTGCTGTCCTTCTACATGAGCAACTATCTGTCAGGATATCACTCCGAAGCCAGGATTGTAGCCTTTAGCAAGGAAAAAGATGAGACGGATTTTCTGAAAAAGGGCGGCTATGAAACCTATGGCTCCACACTTCTGACTTCCTCCGTGGATGTAAATTATGAAAAGAACGGGATGGTATACCGTTTTGCAATGCAGAAGAAGCCGAATGTACTGTCTGGAGAGTATTACCCACCTAACAATACCATGTATGGTCTGACTCCCGTTATACTGGAATACTATCTGGGAAATGATATAGAGATTAAGAAGCTGAATTTTTGTCAGCTAAGCCGCCAGATGGAGGATAGTATGCGGTATTACTATGTGGTGCCTTTTGACGGTAAAATTTATTTTTATAATTATAATTCAGGGAATTACGATTCCATGAATAAAGGCACTTTAGAGTATACGCAGGAGCAGCTGGAGCCATATCTCTCGCCAGGCAACACGCTTACTATAAAGTATGTCTATGACACCACAGGGGAATATAACTGGAATATTATGCTGCCCACACTGACTGTTACGGGAAGGAGCAAGTAATGCTGGAAATCAAGGGACTACATAAAATATACGGCAAATACCATGCATTAAGCGGCCTAGACATGAGGGTGGAGACAGGAGCTCTCTACGGCTTTGTGGGGCCTAATGGGGCTGGAAAGACGACTACCATTAAGATTATGGCCGGTCTGCTCAGAGCAGAGGAGGGCAGCATTGCTGTAGACGGAGTTGACGCTCTGGCAGACAGCAGAAGGCTCAGGGCTATGATAGGCTATGTGCCGGATTTTTTTGGAGTTTATGATAATCTGACCGTATCTGAATATATGGAGTTTTTTGCCTCTTGCTATCACCTGGACGGGCTGGTGGCAAGGAAACGGTATACAGCTCTTTTGGAGCAGGTAGGGTTGGAGGATAAGTTGGATTTCTATGTGGATGGCCTTTCCAGGGGAATGAAGCAAAGGCTTTGCCTTGCCAGAGCTTTAATACATGATCCGGAGGTTCTGATTTTGGATGAACCCACCTCTGGTCTGGACCCAAGAACCAGATTTGAGGTCAGGGAGATTTTAAAGGAGCTTCAGGAAGCCGGTAAGACGATAGTCATCAGCTCTCATGTGCTTTCAGAGCTTTCAGAGCTATGTACGGACATTGGCATCATTGACCAGGGCCATATGGTGCTGGAAGGCAATATTATGGACATCCTGTCCAGGGTTAACACCTCCAATCCTCTGGTAATATCCGTTTTTGCCAATATGGAAAAGGCCCTAGCTATTTTAAAGAGTCATCCCTGCGTACAGACTATCTCCCTGCGTGAGAAGGAGGTGTGTGTGCGGTTTACAGGAGATGCTCAGGATGAGGCTCTTTTGCTTCAGCAGCTTATTGACAGTGATGTGCTGGTGAACGGTTATACCAGAGAGAAGGGAAGTCTGGAATCTGTATTTATGCAGCTGACAGACCGCGAGGAAGAAAGGACGGTGGTATCCTATGATACGGAATCCGGTATGTAGCAGGGAGCTGAAGGTAAGCTCCAGAAGCTTCAGGCTGCCTCTGATCATTTTACTGTTTAATGGTATACTCTCACTGGTAACGCTGCTAAATATGTACTCGGTAGTAGAGCAGGTAAAAAAGACGGCCGTGATTCAGTACAGCAGCTTTATGGATATGTATCGGTTTGTCACCACCATTGAGTTTATACTTCTGCTGTTTATCGTTCCGGCAGTAACGGCGGCCAGTATCAGCGGTGAGAGGGAGAGGCAGACTTTGGACTTAATGCTTACCACACAGATGACAGCTGTCCAGGTGGTGATCGGTAAGCTGATGAGCGCACTTGGTACCATGCTCTTGCTGATTGTGTCCAGCTTTCCAGCAGTAGCCATGGTTTTTGTCTATGGGGGAATTACCTGGGGGGATGTATTTTCACTGCTTTTGTGTTATCTTGCGGCTGCATTTTTTGCAGGGAGTCTGGGGATTTGCTGCTCAGCCGTGTTCAAGCGCTCAACTATGTCTACAGTGATCACCTATGGAATTATGATTGCAGTAGTGGCAGGAACCTATTTTATGAACAAGTTTTGTTTGGCTTTATCCTCCACCCGTATCAGCAATACGGCGGCT
>OCAK01001520.1_pt1 | contig 12397 bp, 9 predicted proteins | sample 1538301 | NCBI WGS metagenome assembly OCAK01 (sample SAMEA2580285, study PRJEB22360) | human gut metagenome | biome: human gut; feature: human-associated habitat; material: faeces | place: Denmark | collected 2008/2010 | reverse complement strand
ATGCCCACCCGGGCCCTTCCGGCGCGGCCGCGACGGCCAGCGAAACGGATAGCAGCAGCGAATCGATTACGTCGTGGATGTCGTTGAAGCCTTCGGTCAGCGCAAGCGCCACCAGCACGACCGCCGCGATAATGCACACCGCGATGCCGAGAATCTTGGAAACGTAGTTCATTTCCTTCTGCAGCGGACTGTCATCATCATCCGTGGCCTGCAGAAGGTCCGCGATTTTACCGACCTGCGTGCGCATTCCGGTGCTCGTCACGATTGCGCGGCCGGTGCCTTGCGTCACGGATGTACCGTTGAACACCATATTGGCGCGATCACCGAGGGCTTTGGCCTCGGCAAGCGTATCGACGTTCTTGCCGACCGGTACGCTTTCGCCGGTCAGGCTCGCTTCCGCCACGCGCAGGCTGGCGGCGGCGAGCAGACGTCCGTCGGCGGGAATGGAGTCGCCTTCACCGAGCACGACCATGTCTCCCGGCACCACGTCGACGGTGTTGATGCGTGCGATTTTGCCGTCGCGCAGCACGTTGGTTTGCGGCGCGGTCATTTGGGAGAGCGCTTCGACGGCTTCTTCCGCTTTCGATTCCTGAATGTAGCCGAGTACCGCGTTGACGATAAGGATAAGCACAATGACGATGGCGTCGAACGGCAGTATTTCGCCGCCTTCCGCGCCTGGCGCAGCGTTGGCTTTTTCGATGAACCATGCGATGAGCGAGATGCCGGTGGCAGCGAGCAGCAGGTAGACGAGGGGGTCTTTGAACTGCGCCAGGAACTTCTTCCATTTTGGCACGGGTGGTGCGGATGCGAGCTCGTTCGGCCCGTATTGCGCGAGTCGGCGTTCAGCTTCGGCTTGGCTCAGACCGGTGTTCGGATCGACGCCGAGCGATGCGGCCACGGCTTGCGCGTCGGCAAGCGACGGGTCGATTTGTGGCGGCTGCTGGTTTTGCTGATCCTGCCGAATCTGCGTGCGATCGCCCGTAGCGGAATCGCCGTCAAAATTGGCATGGGACTGGATGGACTGATCTTTCTTGCGATCATCCATGGTGATCTCCTTGGGAGCGCCGCGGAGTAGTCAGCTCTCCCCCGTCTTACGTATGCCTCGAATCGCGGAAATCGAAAATCCGCGGAATCGCAAGCATTTTGCAAAGGCGAGGCAACGCTGCGCGGTTGTGGGCACCGGGCGGACGCCATCGGCGCATCCTGCTATTATCGCACATCCTCGGCGTGTGAAAAATGGACATGTGGCGGAACGATGCATGGCACGCGACGGGTGCACGATACCATGAAGTGTGATATATTATCGGTAGTTAGTAAAATTCATTACTAAACGGTCGTGCAACATCGCACAGCGCAACCGCAACGATGCAGTGACACCAAGTAATACAGGGGGATGCAAGATGGCAGATACAGCCGAACTCGCAATCGTACATGCAACCACGGCAAGTGCAAGCTGGCTCACCGATCCGACGGTGTTCGCAGCGAACCGCAAGCCGGCACATCCCAGCCACCGATATGTCATCGGCGAGACGAGCGAGCCGAAGCAGAGCCTCGACGGCGAATGGAAGGTTCGTATCGAACAAGCGCGCAACGTGGACGTGGAAAGCGCTCCGTTCGCGGCCGTCGATTTCGAGGATGGCGATTTCGGCGCGATCGAGGTGCCGGGCCACTTGCAGATGGCCGGCTATCTCAAGAACAAGTACGTCAACATCCAATATCCGTGGGACGGTCACGAGGATCCGCAGGCGCCAAATATTCCGGAAAACAACCATGTGGCGATCTACCGCCGTCGATTCGCGCTCGACGCGCAGCTTGCGCGCACGCTGGAAAACGACGGCACGGTCAGCCTCACCTTCCACGGTGCCGCCACCGCGATCTACGTATGGCTTGACGGCACGTTCGTGGGTTACGGCGAGGACGGATTCACACCGAGCGAATTCGATGTGACGGAAGCGCTGCGAAACGGCAATGGCAACGCCGCCGATTCCCCCGAAGCCGAGCATACGCTCACCGTCGCCTGCTACGAATATTCGAGCGCCTCTTGGCTGGAAGACCAGGATTTCTGGCGACTGCACGGCCTGTTCCGCACCGTCGAGCTCGCCGCCCAGCCGCATACGCACGTCGAAACCGTGCAGCTTGAAGCCGACTACACCGCAGCCGACACCGCCGGTACGGCCGACACCGCCGAACTCAACGCGGCACTCACCTTGCGCAACCCCGCCGACGCGATGACTATCGAAAGCACGCTGCGCGACGGCGACGGAAATGTCGTATGGGAATCAACGCAGGCCTGCAACGGCGAAATCGCCCTTAATTCCGGCAAAATGACGAACATCGCGCCGTGGAGCGCGGAATCGCCGACGCTGTACACGCTGACCGTACGCGTCGTCGGACATGACGGCGCCATCATCGAAACCGTGACGCAGAAGATCGGCTTCCGCACGTTCCGCATCGAAAACGGCATTATGACGCTCAATGGCAAGCGCATCGTGTTCAAGGGCGCGGACCGCCACGAATTCGACGCGAAGCGCGGCCGCGCGATCACCCGCGAGGACATGCTTTCCGACGTGGTCTTCTGCAAGCGGCACAACATCAACGCCATCCGCACCTCCCACTACCCCAACCAGGAGTATTGGTACGACCTGTGCGACGAGTACGGTCTGTATCTGATCGACGAGACGAATATGGAGACGCACGGCACGTGGGTGGCAAACAATGTCGAGCGTCCTGAAGACGGCATCCCCGGCAGCCGCCCCGAATGGGAGGGCGCGTGCGTGGACCGCATCAACAGCATGATGCGCCGCGATTACAACCATCCGAGCGTGCTGATCTGGTCGCTTGGCAACGAGTCGAGCGCGGGCGAGGTTTTTCGTGCGATGTATCGCCACGCGCACACGATTGATCCGAATCGTCCGGTACATTACGAGGGTTCCGTGCACATGCGCGAATTCGAGGATGTGACGGACATCGAAAGCCGTATGTACGCGCATGCTGACGAAATCGAACGCTATCTGAACGACGGCAGCCCGACACATACGGACGGTCCAAAGAAGCCGTACATTTCCTGCGAATACATGCACGCAATGGGCAATTCGTGCGGCAATATGGACGAATACACGGCGTTGGAACGCTACCCGATGTACCAGGGCGGTTTCATTTGGGATTTCATCGACCAGGCAATCGAGGCCAAGCTGCCCGACGGCACGACACGCATGTGCTACGGCGGCGATTTCGGCGATCGTCCAAGCGATTACGAATTCTCCGGCGACGGCCTGCTGTTCGCCGACCGCACCCCCTCGCCGAAAGCGCAGGAAGTCAAGCAGCTGTATGCGAACGTGAAAATTGCGGTTTCGGTCGATGAAGCGCGTATTACGAACGACAATCTGTTCGTGTCTACGGGCGATTATCGCTTCGTGCTGCGGATTTTGGCCGACGGCAAGCCGGTATGGTCGACTACGCGCCGTTTCGACGTGGCCGCCGGCGAGAGCGCTTCATTCGAAGTCGATTGGCCGGTTGATGACTACCGCAGCAACGCCGAAGAGCTGGTTTTGGAGGTATCGCAGCAGCTTGGCAACGCTTGCGATTGGGCACCGGCCGGCTACGAGCTGGCGTTCGGCCAGTGCGTGGTGGCAGGTGCGAAGACCACTGCAGATGCCGTTGACGCGGCCGGAGCTCCGGCCGACGGCACCGTCACCCTTGGCCGCTGGAACGCCGGCGTGCGCGGACAGGGTCGTGAAGCACTGTTCTCCCGCACACAAGGGGGTATGGTTTCATATACGTTCGGCGAGCGCGAATTCGTGCTGCGCCGCCCGTCGATCACCACGTTCCGTCCGCTGACGGACAACGATCGCGGTGCTGGACACGCTTTCGAACGTGCCGCGTGGGCGGTCGCAGGAAAGTATGCGCGTTGCGTCGACTGCGCGATCGCAAATCGTGGAGAAAATGCCGTGGAAGCCACGTATACGTACGAATTGGCGATTCCGCAGCGCACGAAAGTGACGGTCCGTTACGTTGCCGACACGGCCGGCCTCGTTTCGCTCGACGTCGAGTATCCAGGCGAGAAGAACGGCGATCTGCCAACGATTCCGGCGTTCGGTATCGAATGGGCGCTGCCGGTGGAATATGCGAACCTGCGATTCTACGGCGCCGGTCCGGAAGAGACGTACGCCGACCGCAGGCACGCGAAGCTGGGTGTAGGGAGCACGACGGCTGGCGATGATTGCGCGCCGTACCTGCTGCCGCAGGAAACCGGCAATCATGAGGATGTGCGTTGGGCGGAGATCACGGACGATTCCGGCCACGGTGTGCGCGTGAAGCGCGGTGCCGGCGCAAAGCCGTTCGCGATGAGCCTACTGCCGTATTCGAGCACGATGCTGGAAGAGGCGCTGCATCAGGATGAGCTGCCGAAGCCGCGTCACATGTTCCTGCGTCTGCTGGCCGCGCAAATGGGCGTCGGCGGCGACGATTCGTGGATGTCGCCGGTGCATGAGCAGTACCAGCTGCCCGCCGACCAGCCGCTCAGCCTCAACGTTCAGCTCAAGCTGTTCTAAGCTAAGCCAGCTTCAGCCTCAAGCATAACCGCCGATTCGCGGCATAATTCCGGCCGACTTGCCAATAGGCAGGCCGGCCGATTCTGTTGATGGCTGAAAACAGGCAGGGTGCCTAAAATGAAAGCACGTCTTTGAAGCAAACGACGCCTCAAAGCATGTTTTTCTGAAGGAGGGCATCATGAGCTATCCAAATATGAATCCCGGCAATCCCAACGACCCCAGTCAACCACCGCAGCCGGGATACGGCGCCTATGCACCGAGCCAGCAAGCGCAGCAATCGCAACAGCAGGACGGTCCACAAAGCGGCGGACCAGATGCCGAGCAGACCCCTCGCTATTCCGGCAATCCATATGGCAACCCCTACGGCAATCCGTATGGATATCCGTACGGTAATCCGTATGGTTACGACCCGAATAGCCATAGCAACGACAGTGCCCTCCTTCCCAAAATACCAATAGAACCGACGGGGGGGGGGGGGAGCCGGTAAGCCCGTTCAAGTTGGTGGAATCGTGGCTGCCGCAACGCGCGAAGAATGCCATTCGCGGTGTGTATGGCGTGCTCGGCGTGATGGCGATTGTGCTCGGCATTGCGCTACTCATCTGGCCGGGGGTGACGCTGAAGATCGCCGCGGTTGCGTTGGGCGCGTATTTCGTGATTTCCGGGGTGATCCGTATCGTCACCGCAATTGTGGAGCTCGGTCTGCCGGGAGGCTGGCGCGTGCTTGACATTCTGGTCGGCCTGTTGCTGACAGTCGGTGGCGTGGTCATGCTGAAGAATGCGACCCTGTCCGGCGCCATGCTGGCAGTGCTCGTCACTATGGTGGTGGGCCTCGGCTGGATGATGGAAGGCGTGATGGCGCTGGTTGAGTCGTGGCATATGCCAAGTTCCGCATGGGCTGTGATTTACGCGCTGATTTCGATTGTGGCCGGCTGCATCATGCTGTTCAGCCCGCTGGCCTCCACCGGTTGGCTGATTCTGTTTGGCGGATGCGCGTTGGTTGCACTTGGCATTGTGGCGATCGTCCGCGCGTTCACGTTTGGCAAGGTCGGCAAGTCCGGCAAGAAGCGCTAACTACGCGTAGTTCTCCCGTATAGGCGATAAACCCATACGGGAGAACGCGACGTGCCGTACGATTGACATGATTTTATAGTCGCGCTATGCTAAGTGAAACGTTTCGACGAAACGATTCGATAAATAGCGGATAGAACGGCACAAAAGGGAGGCGAGACGCATGGCAGGCATCAAAGACGTGGCCCGCGAAGCGGGAGTTTCCGCCAGCACCGTCTCCTATGTACTATCCGGCAAGCGTTCAATCTCTGCGAAAACCACCGACAAAGTCATGGCCGCCGTAGAGAAGCTCGGTTACACTCCGGACGCCAGCGCCCGTAAGATGCGCGGCATGCGCAACCAGATCATCGCGTTGAGCGCCCCGATTCGAGGCGACATCAACCAGGCCAGGTACAACGCCTACTTCCTGCGCACCGCATGGGCCGCAAGGAATGCAGGGTATGACGTGATGTTGCTGACCGGTCCGGATGCAGTGAAGGATATCCGCCGCGTGACGCAAAGCAATCTTGCGGATGGCATCGTACTGCTCGACGTGGAGCAGGATGACGAGCGCGCCGCTCAATCCGGCACTTTTTCCAAGCCGTGCGTGGCTATCGGCTATCCGTCGTCGCACGCCGGCTGCGCCTGCGTGGACATCGATTTCGCGCTGATGGGCCGCAAGGCCGTCGACTTCCTGTACGAGAAGGGACACCGCACCGTCGTGTTCCTGCGCAACAACGAATCCGACTACAACCGCCATTCCGGTTACGTCGTCATCTTCCGCGAAAGCCTGCTGGCGCACGCGAAGGAGCTCGGCATGACGGTCATCGAATCCGAGCATTACGAAGCGGACAGCTTCGACGCGCAGCACTTCGTCAGCACCGTCTTCGCGCACCCCGACCGCCCGACCGCCATCATCAACCAGGCGAACGCAAGCGTCCTCAGCCAGGTGCTGATGGCGTTGCACGACGCGGGCATGTCGATTCCGCAGGACGTTTCGGTCCTGTCGTGCGGCACGTATTTCGAAGGCGAGCCGACGCGCTTCCCCATCACCGAAATGCCGGTCATGCCGGAGGAGCTGTGCGCCGAAGCCATGAACCTGTTGGTCTCCGCCATCGAGGAGCACACCGACATCAAAGGTTCCGTGGAACTCATCGAACCCGCGATGAAGCGCCGCGGATCCGTTGCGGAAGCGGGGTCCGGCGGAACAATATAGATTTTCCTGCGATTACCGGAAGGCAGAGCGGCCGGACGGAATCGCAAGGCAACATAATTTCATACGGATAATCGAAACGTTTCAATGACGATATAACGGTCTCCGAAGAAACCGAACAAACGAACAAGCCGGGCGAAATCCGGCGAATCCAAACGGACCGCGGAATCGCACGCACGTCATCGAAACGTTTCAATACAACCAGATGTGAGCCGTGCCGCAGGGCGCGCCTCAAGAAGGAAACAAGGAGAATAGCAATGAACATCAAACGAGGACTGGCCACACTGGCCATCGCAGCACTGTCGCTGACCTCCCTCGCCGCATGTGGTAGCGATACCGCCCAAGATGAGGAAAAGCCGGACAGCCTGTCGTTCTGGTATTACGAAGAGGACGACGCAGGCCAGACTCAGGCTTGGCGTCGCGCGGCCAAGGCCTTCGAAAAAGAGACCGGCGTCAAGATCAACTTCGAACGAAAGTCGTTCACCCAAATCGCGCAGAACGGCAGCCAATTCCTGAACTCCGACGAAGCGCCAGACCTCATGGAATCCAACCGCGGCAACGGCTCCGCCGGCGTGCTCTCCACCATGGGCCTGCTCACCGACCTCGGCGACTATGTCAAGCAGTACGGCTGGGACAAGAAGGTGACCGGCGCAAACGCAGCAGTCGCCAAGTACGACGAGAACGGCATCATGGACGGCGATACCTGGTACGGTATGACCAGCTACGCTGAATTCCAGCGCGTCTACTACAACAAGGACCTGTTCGCTAAGTACAACATCAAGATTCCGACCACCTACGACGAGTTCGTGGACGCCTGCCAGAAGTTCGTGGACGCCGGCGTGACCCCGATTGCAGCCGACGCGCAGGAATACGGCGTGATGTGGCTGTGGTGGCAGCTCGTTTCCAAGAATGCCGACTCCAAGTTCATCGACAACTGGCAGCTGTACAGGGGTGACGTCGACTGGAATTCCAAAGTGCTGACCAACTCCGTCAAGACCATCAACGAGTGGCTTGACAAGGGCTTCATCTCCCGCAACGCCACTGGCATGAAGGCCGAGGACACCACGCAGGCCTTCATCAAGGGCGAATATCCGATCTACCAGACTGGCACTTGGAACCAGGGCCGTTTCGTCAAGCAGATCAAGTCGTTCGATTGGGACGCGGCCGTCATGCCGGAATCCAACTACGCAGTCGGCTGCGCAGGCAACCTGCTGGTGATTCCCGAGAAGTCGCACCACAAGGATCTGTCCGCCAAGTTCATCGACTACGTCCTCTCCGATGATGTGCAGAACTTCCTCGGCAACGCAGGCGGCATTCCGGTAGCGGCAGACACCAGCAAGATCACCGACGCGAAGAGCAAGGCCATGATCGAGGAATACGATTCCTACGCCAAGGACGGCAAGCTCAGCTACTACCCGGATTACGCGGCCTCCAACCTCACCGACGCGGTTCCAGCGGAGTTCCAGGAGCTGGTCAACGGCACCAAGAAGCCGGCAGACGTGCTCAAGAACATCCACGAGAAGTACGACACCGGCGTCGAGGATATGGGCGTCAAGAACAACTAAAAACAACCGATCCTTCCTTTCCATTCCAACTCCAATAATGGTGCGGCCCGCCTTCGGGCGGACCGCACCAACCCTTTCCTCCCCCATACATTCCGCACGTCGCATCGCGCCAAATCGTGCGTCATCACAGAACAATCCATCGGAAATCCCTCGGATCATCAACATTTCAAAGGACTTGCAATGTCTCAAAAGACCAAGCACGAAGCCTCCATGTCGAGACTTCCCGGCAACCGCTCCGCGAAATTCGTTCCATACCTCATCCCCGGCCTCATCGGCCTGTTCGCGGTAGTTGTTGTTCCGTTCATCTGGAACATCTACCTGAGCTTCACCCGCTGGCGTGGCGTCGGTCCCGTCAAGTGGGTCGGCCTGAAAAACTGGAAACGCCTGTTCTCCGATTCGACGTTCTGGATTTCCTTCGCTAACTCGTTCTGGATCATCGTGGCTATCGTGGTCATCCCTACCATCCTCGGCCTGTTCATCTCGTCTCTGCTCACCGACGTGATCCAAAAGAAGTTCGGCGGCAAAACCGCTTCCTTCCTGCGCGCGCTGTTCTATTTGCCGCAGCTGCTTCCGGTGGCCGTCGCCGCAATCATCATGGGCTGGATCTTCCGCCCGGAGGACGGTGCCGTCAACGCACTGCTCGCCAAGATCGGCTTGGGTGCATTGCAGCACAACTGGCTGGGCAGCCCTGACAGCGCACTGCCGATCCTCATGTTCATCCTGGTGTGGATCCAGCTCGGCTACCCGATCGTCATCTTCATGTCGGGCCTGCAGCGCGTCGATCCGGAACTCTACGAGGCCGCAGGTCTTGACGGCGCCAACTGGTGGCAGAAGTTCCGCGTGGTCACCCTGCCGTCCATCATCCCTGAACTGCTGGTGGTCATCCTCACCGCAACCATCGGCGCACTGAAGACCTTCGCTCCGGTCTACCTGCTCACCAAGGGCGGTCCGGGCACCTCCACCACGGTTCCGTCGTACTACTCCTACAACCAGTTCTTCCAGGTACAGCAGGTGGGCTACGGTGCCGCAATCTCCACAGCGCTGACTGTGGTAATCATCGTCTTCTCCATCGTGTTCACCCTCGTGCAGAAGCACGTCGAGAAGGAACTCGTCTGAGAGAAAACCCGAAAAACAATCGCAAGAACATACTAAAAATCCGAAAAGCAAAGGTGCCATCATGACTTATTCCATGTCCACGGCCGCCGCGCGCAAGGCCTCGAAGAAAACGCAGCACGTGCGTTCCGCAGGTGACTGGATCACCCTGATCCTGCTCGTCGCCGGAGCTCTGCTCGTCCTGTTCCCGCTGCTCGTCCTGACCGTCAACGCGTTCAAGACCTCCGCCGATTACAACGCCACCGGCCCGCTCTCCCTGCCGAAGCACTTCACCATGGAGGGCATCATCTCCTTCTGGACTACCACCAACTTCCCGCTGAAGTTCTGGAACAGCTTCATCATCTCCCTAGTGGTGGCTGTCGCGGCGGTCGTGCTGTCGGTGCTCAACTCCTTCGCGCTCGGCATCGGCAAGGTCAAGGGCAACACCTGGATCGTGCTCGGCATCATGCTCGCCAACATGATGCCGCAGGAAGCGCTGCTCTACCCGCTGTACACCATGTTCAAGCAGGTCGGTCTGTACAACACCAAACTCGCGATCATCATCATCTTCACCATCATCCAAAGCGCCTACGGCACCTATCTGCTGTCCTCCGTATACGGCACGTTCCCGCAGGCCATCCTTGAGGCCGCGGCCATCGACGGCGCCTCTCGCTGGCAAATCCTGCGCAAGGTGGTGCTGCCAATTTCTTGGCCGACCATCAGCGTGCTGTTCGTGTTCTTCTTCGTGTGGACGTGGAACGAATACATGATTCCGATGGCGTTCCTCATGAGCGATGACGTACAGACCATTCCGCTGGCACTCGCCACCCTGCAGGGCCAGCGCACCATGGAAGCGACCACGCTGGCATCGGCTTCGCTGCTGAGCATCATCCCGACCATCATCTTCTTCATCATCTTCCAGCGCAAGCTGTCGCAGGGTATCACCGCCGGTGCAGTGAAGTAACGCGACCCAACAACGCTGGGATGTTGTGAAATAACGCAAAAACAGATACAACCGGCCGCGGCGGCTTTCAGCACCGTGGCCGGCATTATCGACGCGCCCACTGCAAGGGGGATCTACGATAGTCGGCAGTGGTAGGCGGCGCACCCATTTCCGCGTTTCCCAAGCTGTTTAACAAAGGAGAGAACAATGAATACTATGGCGACTTCCGGTTTCGGCAACGGTGCCCTCGATTCGCTAGCAATCGCGACGGACCACGGCCGTACACGTTGCGTCAACGCCGAAAACCCGACCGGCGGCAAGGGCACCGGAGACACCGCCGCCCCCGATGCGGCAAGGGCACTGCAGCCACCGCCGCCAGCGCGCTCGGCCCGTCACGTAAGGGCAGCCCTTGCATCCAGACGATCAAGGCGGGCGATTCGGTCACGCTGATGGACGTCGATGGCCCGGGCGTGATTCGCCACATTTGGATGACGGTCACCGACCGCACTTCCCCGACCGGTCCGAACGTACTGCGCAATCTCATCCTCGAATTCTATTGGGATGGCGAGGAGACGCCGTCCGTGCAGTGCCCGATCGGCGATTTCTTCTGCTGCGGTCACGCACAGGCCTGCCGTATCAATTCCATCCCGATCATGGTGGTGCCAAATCGAGGTTTCAACTGCTATTTCGCCATGCCGTTCGAGCACGCGCGCATTGTGCTGCGCAACGATCACAACGAGGACGTGCCGGCCTTCTTCTACCAAATCGACTACACGGAATACGACGCGCTGCCAGCCGATGCGATGCGCTTCCATGCGCAGTGGCGCCGCGAACGCGTCACCGAAATTGCCCGTGACTACACGATTCTCGACAATGTGCACGGCCATGGCGCGTACATCGGCACCTACCTTGCGCTGACCGCGCTGGAAAGCCGCTGGTGGGGCGAAGGCGAAGTCAAGATGTACATCGACGGCGATGAACAGTACCCGACGTGGTGCAGCACCGGAGCGGAAGACTACTTCGGCGGCGCGTGGAGCTTCGCCGACTTCGACGAGCATGGCCGCATGCGCGAGAACACGTTCACCGGACCGTACCTGGGATTCCCGTTCTATTCGCAGCGTCTTGCCGCGCACCGCGAAAGCGACTACTGGGATGTGGCCACACCCGTCATGCGCGGCCTGTACCGCTGGCACATTCCGGATCCGATTTATTTCGATTCTGACCTGCGCGTCACCTGGCAGCAGATCGGCACCGAGGAAGCCGGCAATTTCGAGCGGCAGGATGACGTCGCGTCGGTGGCATACTGGTACCAGCTTGAACCGCACACGCCGTTCGATCCAATCGGTGACCGTCACTTCCGTCAGCCCCGCTGATTTACGATTATTCCGCTGATTTACGCCGATATCGCCGTATCGTGCGTTGACATGGGAATGGATATGTTCCGTCTCGTGTCAGCGTACGATACGGCGATTGTGTTGTTATGCGGGCACAGTAATCACATTTTCTTCAAGATAACCCGATGATTTTACAATAGAAATGACGATTGCGGCATGCCAGACGCATACCGACGTGCGTATAGTAAAGGCACAACAGAAAAACAACAGAAGAACGAAGAACAAGAAAAACAACACAATAGCGACGCACCGCACGATGTAGAGAAGAAAAAAAGAAGCAAGAAACCAGGCGGTCGTCCGAAAGGAAACATCATGAAGAACAACGACACTTTCAACCAGATCCTCAACTCCAACCTCGCTTCCATCGATCCGGGCTTCGGCCAGTTCGCACTTGCCAAGGCTTCCGCTGATCTGATGAAGAAGGTCCTCAACAAGTAAGACCTTCAAGCAGGAAGGCAAGCCGAACCGCGTCAGGCCATCTCTTTGAAACAGACCGCGTGAGGCAAGGCACCGCCGCAGCGAACGCTGCGGCACCGATTCTCTTCTTTCCGATTTTTTAAATCGCATAGCGGGAGGCCGCGATTCCAACCGAA
>OCAK01001517.1_pt1 | contig 12418 bp, 9 predicted proteins | sample 1538301 | NCBI WGS metagenome assembly OCAK01 (sample SAMEA2580285, study PRJEB22360) | human gut metagenome | biome: human gut; feature: human-associated habitat; material: faeces | place: Denmark | collected 2008/2010 | reverse complement strand
CAGCCACATCCTTCAGGATATCCGCCACACAGAGATGGAACAGATAAATAAAAAATGCATATTTCTGACCGATGGCTACCGGAAGCTCGGGCACTTTCCGATTTTTTCCCATGATCGCAATGAGAAAAAGGCCAACAGCCATAAATACTGAACCCAGAAACAATTCCAGTTTGCCAAAATACCGGTATTCCAGCAGACTTGCGATCCCGCCGCCAGCTGCCATGCCATACAAAAGAAACACTTTTTTTCCGGCAAACCAGGCTTCCAGCTTTTCCTGATGTCTGTGTATCAGATGTCCCAACATAAAAAACGGAAATCCGGTAAACAGATAGTTTCGAAACTGCATAACACGGAAATGCTTTTCCGGGAACAGGAAGGTCGAAAATTCCTCCATTCCGAAATGGATCAGAAGAAGCACCGGTATCAGAACATATGCCTGCTTACAAATCCGGAATCTTGCTGCCAGGGCAAAAAGAAGATAACAATAGAGCAGTGCCGGGAGAAACCACAGATGCCATTTCACCTGAGAGCTGTTATTATATAAAAGAAACTGACGGACATGCTCCCCGGAAACCAGGGCTTCCAGCCATTCCTTCTGGCTTGCTCCGTCGATGTGGTTCTGGATCAGCTCCCACAGACAGCAGACCGGAAATGCCACAAGCATCAGTTTAAGAACATGCCGGACTTTTTTCCCGGTTCTTACAAATTCCGTATCGTCACCACGGAAGCAGAAATATCCGGAAACCATAAAAAACACAGGTACTGCAAATCTGGCAAGTACATTGGCTGTGATCCCGGCATTTCCCGGAAAATGGACATGAAGAAGTACAACTGCATAAGCGCAGATCGCCTTTACCATATCCAGAGTACGGTTTCGCATAAAAATTACTCCTTTTTATCGAACGTTTATCCCGGAAATGTGATTCCGGGGTTTCCTTTTTTCGAAACGATATACTAGCAAACCAGCAGAATTTTGTCAATGTTGTTTTTCTCTTGTACGGCTTCCGAATCTGAATTATAATTCTTTTATGACTTCTATTGCAGGATGTTTATTATTTCCTCAGAAAGGAATCTATTTTTTATGAAAAAAGACGGCTACTATTCTTCCGGCGAATTTGCACGCATGGCACATGTAACTCTGCGTACTGTCCGCTATTATGATAAACAGGATATCCTGAAACCCTCTCTCGTTACCGAATCCGGCGCACGTTTTTATACAGACGAGGATTTTGCAAGGCTTCAGCAGATCCTCCTTCTGAAATACCTGGGCTTTTCCCTGGATGACATCCGTGAAATGACCATCGGTGATTCTGATTATCATTTCATGCTGAATTCTCTGAATATCCAGCTTCGTCTGGTCCGTGACCGGATCGAACAGATGCAGCTGGTGGAAAAAGCGATCCAGGATACCGCACAGGTGATAAAGGAACAGCACACCATTGACTGGAGCCAGATGCTGAACCTGATCCACCTGACCGGCATGGAAAAAAGTCTCAAGAATCAGTATCAGAATGCCACCAACATTTCCTCCAGGATCAACCTCCACAGCCTATATTCCCAGAACAGGCAGGGATGGTTTCCCTGGATCTTTGAGCAGTGCCGGATCTCACCCGGTCTTCGTATTCTGGAGCTTGGCTGCGGAGACGGAACGTTGTGGACCGACAATCTTTCCCTTCTGCCGGAGGATATCTCCATCACGCTTTCCGATATTTCCAGCGGTATGCTCCGCGATGCCAGACGAGCCATCGGTTCCTCGGATACCCGGTTTGCGTTCCGGGCCTTTGACTGCCGAAAAATCCCCTGTAAGGACGAAAGCTTTGATCTGGTGATCGCCAATCACGTGCTTTTTTACTGCGACGATATTCCCACCGTCCTGAAGGAGGTCCGCCGCGTCCTCGCTCCCGGCGGAAGATTTCTCTGCAGCGCTTACGGAAAGGCACATATGCAGGAGGTCAGCCAGCTGGTGCAGAATTTTGATGAACGGATCGTGCTTTCCGCAGACCGGCTTTATGAACGGTTCGGACGTGAAAACAGTCAAAGTATCCTGGAGCCTTTTTTCCCAAAGGCTCATTGGCTTTCTTATGAAGACTGCCTTCTGGTCCAGGATGCGGAGCCGCTGATCTCCTACGTTCTCTCCTGCCACGGCAACCAGAATCAGTATATATTGGACCGTTACAAGGAATTCCGGGCCTACACTGCTAGAAAAACTGCCAAAGGCTTCCGCATTACCAAGGACGCCGGCGTATTTATTTGTGAAAAATAGCCAAAAATAAAAAATATGAAAAAAGCGCTTGAAGATAACCTTACGTCACCTTTTATAATACAGTTACAGTAACAAAGTTATGTGCAGGCACGACTTATGCTGCACATCATCACGCAAAGGAGAAAACATATGAAAGGAATTATTTTAGCCGGAGGCTCCGGAACACGTCTTTACCCGCTTACCATGGTGACCTCCAAACAGCTTCTGCCGATCTTTGACAAACCGATGATCTACTATCCTATGTCTGTTCTTATGAATGCAGGCATCCGTGATATCCTGATCATCTCCACACCGCAGGATACCCCGAGATTTGAGGAGCTTCTCGGTGACGGCCATCAGTTTGGTGTCAACCTCACCTATGCTGTACAGCCAAGCCCGGACGGACTTGCCCAGGCATTCATTATTGGTGAGGAATTCATCGGCAACGACACTGTATGTATGGTCCTTGGTGACAATATTTTCGCAGGACATGGCCTCAAAAAGCGCCTGAAAGCTGCTGTAAACAACGCAGAAACAGGCAAAGGAGCCACTGTTTTCGGATACTATGTGGATGATCCGGAGCGTTTCGGTATCGTAGAATTCGACCAGAACGGAAAAGCAGTTTCCATTGAAGAGAAACCGGAAAAGCCAAAGAGCAACTACTGTGTCACCGGTCTCTACTTCTACGACAACAAGGTTGTAGAGTACGCAAAGAACCTGAAGCCAAGCGCAAGAGGCGAGCTTGAGATCACAGACCTGAACCGTATCTATCTTGAGAAGGGACAGCTGAACGTCGAGCTTCTGGGCCAGGGCTTCACATGGCTGGATACCGGTACACACGAAAGCCTTGTAGAGGCAACCAACTTCGTAAAGACCATGGAGCAGCATCAGCACCGCAAGATCGCATGCCTTGAGGAGATTGCTTACTTAAACGGCTGGATCACAAAGGAGGACGTGCTCAAGGTTTACGAAATCCTTAAGAAAAACCAGTACGGTCAGTATCTCAAGGATGTTCTGGACGGAAAATATCTGGACGCTCTTCACTGAGCCGATCTGTTTTTTAACACTGTATTTACCGGCGGGCTCCGTTCCGACGGAATCCGCATAAGATCAATCATTCATATTATAAAGGAGATTTTTTATGACAATCATTGTTACCGGCGGTGCCGGATTTATCGGAAGCAACTTTATTTTTCATATGATGGAGGCTCATCCGGACTATCGTATCGTATGCCTGGACTGCCTGACTTACGCAGGAAACCTTTCCACTCTTGCACCGGTTATGGACAAACCGAACTTCCGCTTTGTAAAGGAGAGCATCACAGACCGTGACGCTGTTTACAAGCTTTTCGAGGAAGAGCATCCGGACATCGTGGTAAACTTCGCAGCTGAGAGCCACGTAGACCGTTCCATCGAGAACCCGGAAGTATTCCTTGACACCAACATCAAAGGTACTGCAGTCCTTATGGATGCCTGCCGTAAATACGGAATTCAGCGCTATCATCAGGTTTCCACAGATGAGGTTTACGGAGATCTTCCTCTTGACAGACCGGACCTTTTCTTCACAGAGGAAACTCCGATTCACACAAGCAGCCCGTACAGCTCTTCCAAAGCTGGCGCTGATCTTCTTGTTCTGGCATATCACAGAACTTACGGCCTGCCAGTGACCATCAGCCGCTGCTCCAACAACTACGGCCCGTATCACTTCCCGGAAAAACTGATTCCGCTGATGATCGCCAACGCTCTGAACGACAAACCGCTTCCAGTTTACGGAAAAGGTGAAAATGTCCGTGACTGGCTCTATGTTGAGGATCACTGCCGTGCCATCGACCTGATCATCCACAAAGGACGTGTCGGCGAGGTTTACAATGTAGGCGGACACAACGAGATGAAGAACATCGACATCGTAAAACTGATCTGCAAGGAACTTGGAAAACCGGAAAGCCTGATCACACACGTAGCTGACCGTAAAGGCCACGACATGCGCTATGCCATCGACCCGACCAAGATCCATAACGAACTTGGCTGGCTTCCGGAGACAAAATTTGCAGACGGAATCAAAAAGACCATCAAATGGTACCTTGACAACAAGGAATGGTGGGAAACCATCATCTCCGGTGAGTACCAGAATTACTACGAAAAAATGTATGGAAACCGCGAGGAGGTTAAAGCATGAAATTTTTCGTAACAGGCGTTGGCGGCCAGCTTGGCCATGACGTGATGAATGAACTGTCCAGCCGTGGACATGAAGGCGTAGGAAGCGACATTGCACCTTCCTACAGCGGCATCGCTGATGGTACTCCTGTTACCACCATGCCTTATGTGCAGCTTGATATCACAGATAAAGAAGCGGTAGCAAAAACCATCCGTGAGGTAAAGCCTGATGCAGTGGTACACTGTGCCGCATGGACAGCCGTAGACGCTGCAGAGGACGAGGAAAACCGTGAAAAGGTACGTCTTGTCAATGTTGTAGGAACACAGAACATTGCGGACATCTGCAAGGAGCTTGGCATCAAGATGATGTATATTTCCACAGACTACGTTTTTGACGGCCAGGGAACCACACCATGGGATCCGGACTGCAAGGACTACGCTCCACAGAACGTATACGGTCAGACCAAGCTTGACGGTGAACTGGCAGTATCCGGCACTGTAGATAAATTCTTTATCGTACGTATTGCATGGGTATTCGGCAAAAACGGCAAGAACTTTATCCGTACCATGGTAAATCTGGGAAAAACCCATGACAAGCTTACCGTAGTCAGTGACCAGATCGGAACTCCGACCTATACCTACGACCTTGCCCGTCTTCTGGTAGACATGGTCGAGACAGAGAAATACGGCTACTATCACGCAACCAACGAAGGCGGCTTCATCAGCTGGTATGATTTCACTAAAGAGATCTTCCGCCAGGCTGCTGCCCTCGGCCACAAGGAATACGAAAAAGTAGAGGTATCTCCTGTCACAACTGCAGAGTACGGCGTTTCCAAGGCTGTACGTCCATTCAACAGCCGCCTGGATAAATCCAAGCTTGTAAAAAACGGCTTCCAGCCACTTCCAACATGGCAGGATGCCCTGGAAAGATATCTGAAAGAGATCCTGTAAAAAAAATCCATCGGCGATTGCCGGTGGATTTTTTTCATTCTGTTTCTCATGAAAAAACAGCCGGTGGAAAGCTTTACGCTTCCCCGGCTGTTCTTATGCTAAAATTTTAATAAGTTTATCTTACTACTGTGCAACAGTTCCGTCTGCTGCCTGGGCATCTGCTGTGCCATCCTGTGTGGCATCTGCAGTCTCACCCTGCGCTTCTGCTGTACTTCCCTCTGCAGCTGCCGGTGCATCATTACCCGTAGCTGCTGCCACTGATGTTGCACTGTCTGCCTCCTCCTGGGAAACAGTCTCTCCGTCACGAACCTTCTTCATCATGGCCTCCGCCTTCTGAACGGTAGACTCATCCGGGATCATAACGTAAGCCTTCTGGCTCATGGAGTACGGCTTCTGTGTGTCACCGGTACCATTTACACTGTAGCTTACGATGTTCCAGTCACCGCCGTTGTTCAGCTGCTGCTGGAGCAGTCTGGCGATCTCCTCATAGGAGATATTGGTCTCAAAGCATCCCTGGATGCTGGAAAGAACAGAAGAATAATTCTTCAGAAGCTCCGGTGAAAGAGCCTTGTTGATCACACCCTTGATCACTGCCATCTGGTTCTTGCCACGCTGACGGTCGCCCTCTTTAAAGGCATAACGCTCACGGCTGAATACCAGAGCCTGCTCACCGTTCAGGTAGTTTTCTCCCTGATTGAAGTGATATCCTGTCTCATTCTTGGAATCAAAGTCATAGTCAGAATAAACAGTAACTCCGCCAAGCGCATTGATCAGCTGCTCAAATCCCGCAAAGTTGATACGGAAATAATAGTTGATATCCTCATTATAAAGCATACCCAGAGTATCCATACATACATTGATACCATAGATACCTGCATGTGTCAGCTTATCTCTCTGTCCGCCTGAAATAGAAAGCGGTACAAAATAATCACGAGGTGTGGAAACCAGAAGCACCTGTCTGGTAGCTGTATTTACCGTAGCAATGATATTGGAATCGCTTCGGCTCTTTGCAACAAGACCGCTGCGGCTGTCGATACCACTGATAAAGATAGTATATACCGAACCGTCATTGGTACTCTCTTCAGCCTTCGCCTCTGTCTCCTGGGGCTCAATGGTCGTCTCCACCTTCTTCACGGTCAGCTCTTTGATCCTGGAAGAAATATCGGAATATCCATCCATCTCTTCAATAACGCTTAAATATGCGCTGTTCAGCACGATCGCACCTGTCTGTCCGTTCAGAAGACCGTCAACCAGCTCTGTAAGTCCTGCATACTCCTGGACCTGCACAGTCTTGCCTGTCTCGGAATCCACCTCCTGGATAGCCTTGTCCGAATTGGCTCTGTCAAGATCTGTCAGCACACCATACACATAATCTGCTGTAGCCTCTATGGAATCTGCAGAATCATCTGCACGGACATAAATGCCGACCTCCGTAACCTCTGTGTTCACACCGGAAATCCCTGCCAGTGTGGAATGTGTCTTATAAACATACATACTTCCGAGAATGAATACTGCTGCAAAAACTGCTGCCAGGATCACTCCCACTACAAATCTTATCTTACCATCCGTACTCCATACAAGCGCTCCGACGATCACGATCAGGACCAGCATTACCAGTCCGATCACTGCAATGAACTTCGTCGGGATCACCTTCATATTCAGAAGCATGACCGCAAATACGATTGCTGTGATCAGAACCACAAGCGTCACGATCAGCCCTGGGATATGTTTTCCCATTTTTCTCATATGCAATCCTCCATTTTTGATGGTACAGAGAATATTACATATGGACACTCTCTGTACAGATTCAAATATCCTAATCATTTTACGCTTTTTTACTGATAAAAGCAAGAAATATCGTAAATCGCCAAATGCAAAAACAGTTCCGTGATATCATGATCCTTTTATGCTCTCACGATGTCACGGAACTGCCTCTAAAATGTTCCTTCCATGAAACAGATATCCTTATTCCACGGTAACACTCTTGGCAAGATTTCTCGGCTTATCCACATCCAGACCTTTATTTACACTGACATAGTAGCCCAGAAGCTGCAGCGGGATCACTGCCAGCGAAGTTGCAAAATGCGGATCTGTTTTCGGGATATAAACCGTAAAATCTGCAGTATCCTCGATATTATAGTTTCCAAACGTAGTAAGCCCCATCAGATACGCCCCACGGCTTCTGCACTCCACCATGTTGCTGACTGTTTTCTCATAAAGCTCCGGCTGTGTCAGGACACCGATCACAAGGGTGCCGTCCTCGATCAGGGAAATGGTGCCATGCTTCAGCTCGCCAGCCGCATACGCCTCAGAATGAATGTAGCTGATCTCCTTCATCTTAAGGCTGCCCTCAAGGCTGATGGCATAATCGATCCCTCTTCCGATAAAAAAGATATCCTTTGCATTGGCCTGCTTGGAGGCAAACCACTGAAGCCTTTCCTTATCCTCGATGATCCTGCCGATCTTGTCCGGAAGTGTCTTCAGTTCCTTAATGTAGGACTCACACTGCTCCTCTGAGATCTTTCCGCGGACCAGTGCCATCTGCAATGCCAGCACATAGGAAGCGATCAGCTGTGTACTGTACGCCTTGGTGGTAGCAACCGAGATCGCCGGTCCTGCAAGTGTGTAGAATACATGATCCGCCTCTCTTGCAATGGAAGAGCCGACCACATTGACAATAGCCAGCGTGCGGATCCCCTTCTCCTTACATTCCCGAAGCGCAGCCAGACTGTCCGCAGTCTCACCGGACTGACTGATGATCACTGCCAGGCCGTCAGGATCCAGAAGCGGCTTCCGGTAACGGAACTCCGAAGCAAGCTCCACACGCACCGGAATACCTGCAAGATCCTCAATCACATACTGTGCAGCCATTCCCACATGGTAAGCAGAGCCGCAGGCCACGATATAAACCTGGCTGATGCTGCGGATTCTCTCATCATCCAGACCGATCTCCGTCAGATCCAGCTTGTCCTCCCGGATAACGGAATTCAGTGTATCTGCGACTGCCTTCGGCTGCTCATGGATCTCCTTCATCATGAAATGCTCAAAACCGGCTTTCTCCGCTGCCTCTGCATCCCACTCAATGATCTTAGGCTCCTTCTCGATCTCCTCACCATCCAGATTGTAAAAAGTGATCTCACCCGGTTTTACACATGCCAGCTCCAGATTTCCGATATAATAAACATTTCTTGTATACTTCAGGATCGCAGGAACATCCGATGCGATATAGGATTCTCCATTCTCCACACCCAGGATCATAGGGCTGTCTTTTCTCGCTACAAAGATCTCTTCCGGATAATCCCGGAACATCATTGCCAGCGCATAGGAACCACGGATACGCACCATTGCATGACGCACTGCCTCAACCGGAGATCCGCCGTATTTCTGGTAGTAATAATCCACCAGCTTCACAGCAACCTCCGTATCTGTGGAAGAATAAAAAGAATATCCCCTGCGGAGAAGCTTCTCCTTCAGCTCCTGGTAATTCTCGATAATGCCGTTATGCACAGCTGCCACATTTCCGTTATCACTGACATGAGGATGGGCATTGACCTCTGATGGTTCTCCGTGAGTTGCCCAGCGGGTATGACCGATCCCGCACATACCCGGAACAGATTCACCTGCGTTTGTTTTCTCCAGAAGGACCTTCAGACGGCCCTTCGCCTTAATGATCTCGATATCCTTTTCCCCGTCACGCACTGCGATGCCGGCGGAATCATATCCTCTGTATTCCAGTTTGGAAAGCCCGTCCAGAAGGATGGGTGCTGCCTGATGCCTGCCTGTAAAACCTACAATTCCACACATGATTTTTTTCTCCTCTTATTGCATTTTTATATTCTTCTGACTGCTCCGTTCTTCAGACACCTGCGGTCTGCATCCAAGACATCACTCTGCCACATGCCCCTTCTTACGGACGATCTCAACCACCTGGTCCACATATTTTCTGCAAAGCTCCTCACTCTCTGCCTCAACCATAACACGGAGCAGAGGTTCTGTGCCGGATTCTCTCACCAGGATCCTTCCGGTGTCTCCAAGCGCCTCAGCCACACGCTCTACTGCTGCCTGCACATCCACATCTGCCTGCGCTACTGCCTTGTCATGGACACGCACGTTCTCAAGAACCTGGGGATAGATCGCCAGATCAGCGGTAAGCTCACTGAGCTTTTTCTTCCTTGCCATTATAACTTCCATCATCTTCAGACTTGTAAGAATGCCATCCCCGGTAGATGCATACTTGGAAAAAATAATGTGCCCGGACTGCTCACCACCAATACGGCAGCCATTCTGCATCATATATTCATAAACATATTTATCCCCTACTGCTGTCTTCGCATACTCGATATCAAGAGCATCAAAAGCCTTGTAAAGGCCAAAATTGGACATTACCGTAGTTACAACCGTATTGGTGAGAAGCTTTCCGCGCTCCTTCATATAACGGCCGTACACATAAAGGATCGCATCCCCGCTGACCACATTTCCCTTCTCATCCACACAGAGACAACGGTCCGCATCTCCGTCGTAGGCAAAGCCAACATCCAGCCCCTTCTCCACTACAAGCTTCTGGAGACCCTCGATATGGGTGGAACCGGCATTGTTATTGATATTGGTACCATCCGGCTCAGCATTGATCACATAAGTCTTCGCTCCCAGCGCATCAAAAACCGCCTTTGCGATATTCCATGCACTTCCGTTGGCACAGTCCAGACCAATCCGCATTCCCTTAAAGGAATATACTCCCAGGGAAATCAGATATCCTATGTAACGGTTCCGGCCTGCCGAATAATCCACCGTCCTGCCGATCTCACCGCCCTTTGTAAAAGGAATCTCATGCCATTTCTCTCCGAACAGCTGAAGACGGTCATCCAGATAATCCTCCACCAGAGCGATGATCTCCTCCTCCATCTTCTCACCCTGACCATTGATCAGCTTGATCCCGTTATCATAATAAGGATTATGGCTGGCAGAGATCATAATACCGCAGTCAAAGCCATCGGTACGGGCAACATAAGCCACAGACGGCGTTGTTGTCACGTGGAGAAGATAAGCATCCGCTCCGGACGCCACCAGTCCGCCAACCAGCGAATACTCAAACATATAGCTGGAACGTCGGGTATCCTTGCCGATCACGATTCTGGCTGCAGCCGTCTCTCCCGATCTTCTGCGCAGTTCATTATAATACCATCCCAGAAAACGTCCGATCTTAAATGCATGATCCGCCGTCAACGAAACACCCGCTTCTCCACGGAAGCCATCTGTACCAAAATATTTTCCCATTTCTAGCTCTCCTTTGTGCGTTAATATTTATAACTTATCTTATATATTAATGTATAAGGACAATGTTATTTCCGCATTATCCTTATGCATGAATATATCTTGTTTTTATTACTATAATATATTTTATTCCATTAACTTCTATGTACTTTATGTCTTGGGTCCAATCGTATGATCTTATAATATCCTGCTTCTATAACAACATGTATACGAAATACCTCAGTTACTGCATAATGATATACCTGCATTCCATTATACACATCATCCGTATCTGGTTTACGCGAATACGCTTTATCTACCTGTGTGACTGTCATTTGAGAAACCTTATTCAAAAATATTTGAAACTGTTTCACATTTTCCGGTGTAAGTTCCTTGAATGTATACCCATTCTCCAAATGATATTTAAAACACAATTCAAAAGGTACTTCCCGATTTTGTTTTTCCGTTAATTTTGCCATTATTAATCACCACAATAAATAGCCTTATAGTAAGAAGCCATCGTTTCAGGAGAAATGATAACTGTACATCTCTCCTCTGGTTCATATCCTCTCCGAGCTTCTATCCAGGGTAATTCTCTATGCGTAAGTGTCTCAAGCGCATTGCCAGTGCTCTCTCCATACGTATCCCACACATCTTCCAACAACTGAATATCATCATCTGATAGCTTCAAAGCAACCTTCCCTTTTATACAAATCGTATCATATCCAAATGCCTTAAAACGCTCCCATAATGCAGGAGAAACCGGTCCATGTACCCAAGCCTGAAAATCTGTATTCATAAGTCGAAAACCTTTCAAAGCATAACACCAGGCCTGTGCATAATAACATAATTTCTGCAATTTTTTATGAGTCATCTGTCCTTTAGTCAAAAACCAGTTTGCAATATCAAATACAGAATACTTTCCCTCTTCATTAACATCAATATTAATCGATTCTTCTGGATTTACAATAACATATTTTTCTGTATCGGTAGGTATTGCAGACGTAGTAATTGCATGATATGCAGTATATGATGTTGTAACTGCAGTATTATGTTTGGAATTCACTACCTCTTTCATAAACAATATCCTCCATTCTATTGCCTGACTGTACCTGCATTTTTTCTATTAAACAGTCATGTCTCCAACCTTCAAAATTCACTCTGTTCTGAACAGCAATCTGTCCATCTGGCAAAGTTCCCCGGATAACAGTCCCTTCTGTTGAAAAATAATCCGCTCCTCCAACTATACTTTCCAACAGGCCTCTACGCACCACATATGCACCATTCACTTCCGTTAGTAAAAATGGTTTGCTAAACATCAATTCTTCGTTTATATCATCATAAATCTTTTTGATGATTTTATATTGTGTCTCGGATGGTTTTATAATATTTAATCCCAGTTCATCCTTAGCTTCCCGTCTGTTAATAGTATAATCATGACTTCCAGATTCGCTGCACAGAAATGCTATGATCTTCTTAATCTTCTCCGGATCTCTAACCTGATTTTGAAGTAATTTCTCTGCCATCATTTGAATCTGAGCCTTGGAACGGTAAACTTCCCCCAGAACCAAAGGATGCACAAAATCTGTCAGCTTTTCAAAAATACTTGCAAGGGAAGCTGTATCATCAATCTGCATTTCATTTTTTGCAAATTCAAGATATCCTTTAACAGCCTCTACACTTACCGGATATATGCCTCCATCCTGCAACCTGGGATTCAATGGGGTATGTAAACTCGGATCTATTGGTCCTAATGTATGATCTAGTAAGACTGCGGCTCCGCATCCGGATTCCCACACAAACAATCTACATGATTGATCA
>OCAK01001503.1_pt1 | contig 12517 bp, 13 predicted proteins | sample 1538301 | NCBI WGS metagenome assembly OCAK01 (sample SAMEA2580285, study PRJEB22360) | human gut metagenome | biome: human gut; feature: human-associated habitat; material: faeces | place: Denmark | collected 2008/2010 | reverse complement strand
CAGGCAGCATAGCGAGGGAGTCGAGGCGGTATGCGGAGGTGATGGCTGTGACGGCCTGAACGCCAAGGGTATTCATAATTCCCTGCAGGATAATGCTGCCAAAGGACATAATTCCGGATTGAAGAACGCAGGGAAGTCCGAGCCTCGTCTGTTCCTTCAGCGCCTCTTTTGTAAAGCTGTGACGGCATGGGAATTTCTTTACCACGCGCAGCAGCAGGTATGCAAGGACGTAAATGCAGGAGAAAAGCTGTGACAGTACGGTGGCCAGGGCAGCCCCCATAATTCCCCACTGAAAGACAGCTACGAAAAGAATGTCTACAAAAATATTTGTAAAGGTAGCGATTACGATGGCCTGCATGGAGGTCTTGCTGTTTCCCATGCCGCGCAGGATCGCGCTGCATATATTATAGACCATGACAAACGGTATTCCTGCAAAAATAATGGAGATATAGGTTTTGGTCATAGCAAAGATACTTCCGTCCGTATGCATCATCGTTAAAACCTGTTCAATAATCCCAAGGCTCAGAACAGCCATGAGCAGAGCTGCTGGAACGAGGTAGAAAAACGAGGTCCGTATGGCCTCGCCGATTTTTTCATTATCCCTGCGGCCGGTCAGTTGGGCGATATAGATGGAGACTCCTGTGGTAAAGCCGATAATGACATTCGTAAAAAACATTACGATGCTGGTGGAAACACCAATAGCAGCAACGGCATTTTCACCGATAAAATTGCCGGCTATCATGGAATCGGCTATATTGTATAATTGCTGCAGCAGGCTGCTGGCTACCAGAGGGGCAGCAAACTGGAATAGTATTTTAGTGATATTTCCTTTTGTCATATACGGCTCCTGATATGTAACGGTATTGTCAGCCGGAGGGGCTGATTTGATCTCATCATATCATACGCCCTTGAAAAAGTCACTATTTTTAAAGGTTACTATTTCCTGCTGCCGCAGATTCGGTTTTTTTCGACAAAGCCGCTTTTTCAAGCTCTGCCTGCAGAAAACGCCGGGCGGAGGCAGGTGACGGAAAAGGCCGGCGCTTCAGGCCAAGGATATAGGTAACGGCCTCTTCCCACTCTTCCAAAGAGTAATTGTCAGGAGAGAGCCTGTCCAGGGCATGAAAAATCTTCCTGAAGCTACGCGGGTCATGTAAATCAGACAGATAACTGACACCGGACTCCGATACCAGTTCATTTAGTAAATTTTCGTTCAAGACTGTGTCTCCTCCCTGCTTTCAGTTTATATGGACTTAAATATCCGCAGACCTCTAAAGTATCAACTCTAAATGATAGGAGGTACGGTACATGGGTTTATTATTGCCGTTTTGTGAGTTACCACATAATGATGATTATGTGGTATAAAAAAATTCGATTATCGGTTCTTCTACATATTAATTTAACACGAAGAGACAAAAATTACAATATATTGATACCTTTCATTTTTGTCAAAGCATGAAAACCAGACCGGAACACTCAGATTTTTTTCCGGTCTGGTTTTTATACTTATTTTCATTTCAAATATGTCGCGGGGGTTGTCCTGCATGCCAGAATTGCGGGAGTTTAACCACATAATCATCATTATGTGGTATTTTTATGTGCGTGTAAAAACAAGTCCCATCCGGCTGAGCTGCCGGGAATGCATCAGTCCGCTTTCCATTGTATAAATACGGGTGGTTGATACATTGGAATGGCCAAGTAAATCTGCAAGTCTTGACAGGTCCTTTTCCAGCGCATAATACGTGCGGGCGAACAGGTGGCGCAGGTTATGGGGAAATACTTTGCCTGGTTCCACACCTGCGCTGTCACAAAGCATTTTCATATCCTTCCAGATATTGGAGCGGTCAAGAGGGCAGCCGTTTCTGGTGCAGAAAATGATTCCTGCGTCAATACCACGCTCCCTGCAATAATGCCGGAGCGCCCGGCACAGGTCGGGAGGGAGAAAGATAATGCGTGTCTTACCCTTACAGTCAGCCTCAGCTCTTCCCGTTTTTGCAGATTCCGCAGTAATAAATTTCAGTTCTGAGACTCGGATACCGGTGGAACAGATAGTCTGGAGAAGAAGAGATAATCTGTTATTCTGCCTGTTTTCTGCGGCTTTTATAAGCCTGCGGTATTCTTCTGCGGTCAACTCTTTCTTAGGGTTTGAAAAGATTTGGCGTTGAATTTTAAGCGGCTTTACTTTCAGGCCCGGAAGTTGGAGCCAGTCCAGAAATTTGTTGACGGACGCCAGCATGGAATTGACACTGGCCGGTGCATGTGTCTGTGTTAAATGCTTTTTCCAGTCCAGCAGCGCCTCTTTGTTCATCGGCTGTCCGTCTAGAAAAGTAAAAAACACTTTCAAATCCCGGATATATTTCGTGATTGTGTTTCTACTGCGTTCCTCCTGGTGCAGATAGTTTTGAAATTCAGCAATCCGTGTACAGGAAAAGATTTCATCAGGTTTGTTTTGTCCTTGTTCCATTTTCATTTCCTCACTTTTTTGGCTAATATAATATGGTTATTGTACCTGAAAATGCCTTTGCTATACTTTTTGTAATTCAGGCACACTATTTTTACCGGCAGAAATTTGCAAATAACAGTAGTTATACAGCCAATGGTTATGATATACTATGAGCACTTGATGAGGTATCCCACGATACTAGTGCGAGTCAAGTTATACAAAATTAAAAGATGAATGGATTATTTTTAAGTAAAAGGAGAGAAAAATCATGCTGCAATTTCATGGAAGTGAAGAATATATCGCGTCGGACGAACTGATCCGCAGTGTCAATATCGCTGCTGCTTTAAAGAAACCGCTGCTGTTAAAGGGAGAACCGGGAACCGGAAAGACGATGCTGGCTGAAGCGATTGCAAAGTCCCTTGGAATGGAGCTTTTAATCTGGAATATCAAATCTACCACAAGAGCGCAGGACGGCCTCTATGTATATGACACGGTACAGAGACTTTATGACAGCCAGTTCGGAACCGAGGGAGTAAATGATATCGGCAAATATATCCGTCTGGGCAAGCTGGGGGAGGCGTTTAAGCGTGAAAAGCAGACGGTTCTGCTGATTGACGAGATTGACAAGGCCGATTTGGAATTTCCAAACGATCTGCTCTGGGAGCTGGACAAGATGGAATTTTATATTCCTGAGACAGGGGAGACGGTCAAGGCAACGGTACGCCCAATCGTCATCATCACGTCAAACGCGGAAAAGGAGCTGCCGGATGCATTTCTGCGCCGCTGTATCTTCCATTACATTGCATTTCCGGATGCGTCTATGATGGAACGTATCATCAAGGCTCATTACCCGGATTTGGAACAGAAGCTGATTGACGGCGTGCTGGAGGCATTTTATAAAATCAGGGACATCCGGGGACTTCAGAAGAAACCGAGTACCTCGGAGGTACTGGACTGGATTCAGGCTTTGTCAATTGGAGGCATTCCGGTGAAAAAGCTTGAGAGGGAGATTCCCTTTGCCGGTGTATTGTTAAAGAAGACAGAGGATTTAAAGCAGGTGGAGCGAAAAAATGTTTACTGATTTTCTTTATCTATTGCGTGCGCAGGGAATGAAGACAGGCCTGAATGAATGGAACAGCCTGATGGACGCCCTGTCCATGAATCTCAACGAGGCCAGCCTGACGGAATTCTATTATACGGCCAGGGCGGTGCTTGTGAAAAAGGAATCGGATTATGACAAATTCGACCAGGCGTTTCTGGAATATTTTGAAAACGTCACGACATATGACAGACTGCCTCAGGAAGTTCTCGACTGGCTTGCAAAAGCGAGAGAGCAGACGCCCTATGACAAAGATGAGGTGGACGCCCGCTTTGAGGGCCTTGGTCTGGACGAAATCCGGAAAATGATGGAGGAGCGCTTAAAGGAACAGCATGAGCAGCACCACGGCGGAACGAAATGGATAGGAACGGGGGGAACCTCCGCGTTCGGCCATTCCGGCTATAGTCCGAGGGGAATCCGTGTGGGAGGACCTGGAAAGAACAGGAGCGCCCTTCAGGGGGCTGAGGAACGAAACTACAGGGATTTCCGGGATGATTCCGTCCTGCAGATACGCCAGTTCCAGATAGCCTTAAGAAAGCTGCGTCTGCTTTCCTGCCGTGAAGACGGGCCGAAGACCGAGCTGAATGTGGAAAAAACGATTGAAAAAACGTGTGATCAAGGCGGAAGACTGGAGCTTGTCATGGAACGTCCCAGAAAAAACCAGACAAAGCTTCTTCTTTTGATGGACAGCGGCGGATCGATGTGGAGCTATGCTGAGCTGTGCAACCGTCTGTTCCAGGCAGTGGATCAGTCATCCCATTTTAAAGATTTAAAGGTATATTATTTTCACAATTGTTTTTATGATTATCTTTTCACAACGCCTTCCTGTTCCTGGAGGGAGAAGGTATCGACGGAATGGGTGTTTAATAATCTGAAGCCGGAGTATAAGGTTATCCTGGTAGGGGACGGGGCCATGGCGCCCTCGGAGCTGCTCTACCGCGGCGGGAGCCTCGACTATTTCCACCAAAATGACAAGACGGGCCTCTACTGGCTGGAGACATTAAAACGGAGATTTCCGTCCTCCGTCTGGATGAACCCGATTAATGAGAAGGTGTGGGACTACACGTACGGCTACCAGACGATTGGCCTGATTCGGGAGACAATTCCGATGTTTCCTCTGACGGTAAGCGGCCTGGAGAATGGAATCAAAGCTTTAAAAAAAGGGGAATAGGCGGGGAATAAGCCCGTTAAAGACGTGATAAAGTGACAGGAGGCAAGACATAAATGGAACAGGTGGAAACGCTTCTTCGGCTGTCCGACAGCCTGGAGAAGCATACGATCGCTGTCCGCAGGATGATTCATCAGAAACCGGAGCTGGCCTTTGAAGAATATAAGACAGCAGGGCTGGTTATGCAGGAGCTTCGGCGGATGGGAATACCATATGAGGAGAGTCCGGTGGAGCCGGGAATCGTGGCGGTAATTGACAGCGGCAAGCCGGGGAAGCTTTTGATGCTCAGGGCCGATATGGATGCACTGCCAATCGAAGAGACGGCGCAGGTGTCTTTTCGTTCCCTGAATAAAGGCGTCATGCATGCCTGCGGCCATGACGTCCATACGGCAAATCTGCTGGCTGTCGGGGAAATTTTAAACGGAATGAAGGGATTTTGGAGCGGCAGGGTCAAGCTGGTATTCCAGCCTGCGGAGGAGCGCGGAGGCGGAGGCCGCCAGATGATAGAAGCAGGGCTGATGGAGGAACTTCCCGACGCTTGTATGGCACTTCATGTGACATCCGATCAGAGGGGAAAGTTCTATGTGGGTGTCGGTCCGGTGACGGCGTTCTCCGACCGCTGTGAAATTGTGGTGCATGGAAAAGCGGCCCATTCCTCAGAGCCGCAGGAGGGAGTTGACGCCGTCTATATTGCCGCATCGATCATCGTGGCCCTCAACACACTGGTGCCGAAGAACTTAAGTCCCATGGAGCATTCAACTTTGAATATGGGAATGATATCCGGCGGAGCTGCGCTTAACGTAATTACCGACCGGGTTGAAATGCATGGCATGATGCGCAACGCTGAAGCACAGACCAGGAGTGTTATGATGGAAAAGATACGTTCCCTGTCGGAAGGGATCGCATCTGCCATGGGCGGAAGCTGCGAAGTGAAATTTGAAGAGGGGTATGCGGCGGTCTATAATGACAAAACCCTGGCGAAACGGGTGATTGCCACTATTAAAGAGAATGAGGAGGCACTTTATAAGGGGCTTCCCACATGTGAGCCGTATCCGGAAATCGTCACCGGCGATCTTCTCAGACTGGCTTCGGAGGATTTCGGCTTCTTTTCACAGAAGGTGCCTTCCTGTTATATCATGATGGGTACAGGCGAAGGCGCTCCGGTCCACAATCCGGAATTTAAGGTGGATGAAACATATATAAAGCTGGCGTCGAGGACGATGGCCGCTGTTGCGATTGATTATCTGAAGGACTGAAATAAGAAAATTACATAGAAAAACCGTTCGGACAGACCAAAACCATGAAAGGAAAAGGCGTGTTATATCCGGACGGTTTTTTGGCGTGCATTATTTTCAAGCTTGCTACAGCAGGTGCGTATTCTTAAGCAGGAACGGAAAGTTCTTGCCATGGATTTGATGCGGAAGGGGGCTCATTATACTCAGGTTGGTATACCAAGCAAAGACGCACCGATTGATATGGGGAAGGTTGTACTGAGAGAATATACGATAGCAGGTACATATGCGACAAGGCCAATATGGTGGGATAAAACAATAGAACTCTTAAATGACGGAAAGATTGATTTGAAGTCCCTGATGAGTACCGCATATCCTCTGGATATGTGGGAGAAAGGATTTGATGAGGCTGTCCGTGGGGAAGGATTCAAACATATTATTGTGCCGAACAGTTGAGCGGCAGACGGAGGGGTAAAATGAAAAAAAGCATCAAAATCATATTCATAATATTTAATACGGTGTTATTTTTAAGTAATTTTATTTTAGTGGCATTTTTATCTAAAACATTGCTGTTTGGGTGGATGCCGTCACAGTTTGCTTTTATGGCAGGCTCCATGGCTGTAGCCTATTTTAATAAATTCTATGACACGCAGGGGCATATTGATGAATTGTACGGAGAAGAGTAGGAGGGGTCGGAATGAGAACAGAATATTGGATAGTCATAGGTATTTTATGTTATGCAGCTTTTATGGTGTTCCATGGTTTCAGCAACTTTAAACAGACATCAAAATCAGCAGAGAGTTTTTTTAATGCGGACCGCGGTGTTAATTCTTTTGTACTCGTTTGTACCACTGCGATTTCCGTGTACAGCGGTTTGTCCTATTATGGATATCCGTCCGGAGTATATAGCGGTGGAATTGGTTATCTTGCAGCGGCAGGCTGCGCAGTAAGCGGACTTTTATTCTCGGAAAAGAATATGGTTTCCAGACACCGTCAGATTATCTGAGAGAGCGGTATTATTCGGAAGGATTCGGCCTTTTTGTGGCAATTCTGCTGGTATTCTTCAGCATTCCTTATATCGCAGTACAGTTAATCACAATCGGCGAAGGTATTTCAGTAACGACAAACGGCGTATTTCCTTATCTTCCGGCCGTGCTTTTAGGAACGGTCTGCGTATCCTTACATATCATCGGAGGCGGTATGAAATCTGTGGCATGGCTGGATACATTTCACACCATCCTGGGAGTCTGCGCCGTATATATTGTCGTGATCTATCTTGTGACAAAATATTTCCCAAACGGAGGACTTGTAGAAGCGGCCACAGCTGTGGCAAGCAATCCTGAGACGGCTAAAACACTGAGTACACCCGGACCAAGCGGAGTCTATACATGGAAGGGAATTCTGAATATGGCTCTGACCGGCGCAGTGGCTACGATTGTATGGCCCCACGTTTTTATGAGATGCTATATAGCTAAGAGTACTAAGAATTTCCGCGTAATGTCATGGGCTCTGCCTCTGGCTCATCTGGTACTGACATTTGGACTTGTCATTGTCGGTTCCATCCTGGCGCCTGCAATTTTAGGATCAAACTTTCCGGAGCCTGACAAAGTAATGCCTATGCTGGCAAATCAGTATTGTACGCCGTTAATTGCTTTTGTATCGATTCTCTGTCTGTTTGCGTTTGCGGTATCAACTGCAGATTCTATGCTTTTGTCGGCCAGCGCAATGGCATCCAGAGACATCTATATCCGGCATTTTTATGAAAAAAAGGGCAGAAGTGTAGACTCCAGAAAGGTGGTTTATTTTGGCCGGGTCGTGTTGGTAGTGGAGATGATTGCCTGTATTGTTATCACAGTGACAAAATCAGCATCTATCATTGACTATGCCTATAAATTATCCTCTCCATTCTTTGCAATGATTCTCCCGTGTACTATCGTAGGCCTCTTTTGGAAAAAGGGAACAAAAGAGGGCGCTATAGCAGGAACCGTCAGCGGAGTTATTATTACAACTATTTTTACATTCTTTGTGATGCCGCCGTTTGGTTTCTCAGCGCTTCTCTGGGGACTTGCGACAAACATCGTATTTTATGTTGGTGTCAGCCTTGTGACTACGGTGCCGGCTGAAATATCTGAAAAGTATATTACACGTGTTGAACGCATTATAAGCGGCAGCACGGAGATATTTGAAATTACGAATGCAGCGGTTGCTGAAGCAAAACAGGCATAAAATATGCAGGGGAAAGGGACTCGTATATGAACAGTGTATTTCAGGCTTATGGGATTCGAGTGAAATATCCGGAGCGGTTCAGGATTTATATAAATCAAAGGCAGCAGTTTAATAACAGAAACGGGATGGTAAAGTTCGACGATACGGTCGGTCCCCAGGACGGCCGGATTTCACTTACTGTTTCCTGGGAAGAGGCCAAAGAACAGACCGAATTTGGTAAACAGTATCTGGAACATGCCGAAGAACATTATTCCAAAAAAGTGAAAAACCGTCACAGGATATTGGATAAGGAACTGCTCACAAAGGATGGTCATGAAATTGCATTCCTGCATACATTGCTCCTGTCACAGACCCATATTTTTAAGGCGATAGGAAAAAACATCCAGCTTGAAATTATGCAGACAGCCCGTTATTGTGATGAGACAAATCGAATTATTATTGCAACGGTTATGGCGGAACGCAGTTATTTTAAGGGACATGAGTCCGGCCTAAAACAAATGCTTCTGTCGGTTAAGTGCCATGCGGATTCCGGCTTAAATGAGCCGGATCTGCTTGAGGAAAGTGAGTGATATGATGAAACAGCTGATGATAAAACCGGCAATTTACAAATACGAAAAAGCCGGAGACTTTGCTGAGGAATTTGCCCTGGGAAAGGGTGATCTGGTCATTACAAATGAATATATTTATGAACCGTATTTCGGAGGGCTGAATCTTGGCTGCGACGTCCTGTTCCAGGAAAAATACGGGGCGGGGGAGCCGTCGGATGATATGGCGGAGGCTATGTCCCGCGATATGAAGGGAAGCCACAGAAGGATCATTGCAATCGGCGGCGGCACGGTGATTGATATATCAAAGCTGTTTGCCCTGAAGAATGTCTCGCCGGTGGAAGACTTGTACGATGGAAGACTGGAGATTGTAAAGGACAAGGAACTTGTCCTGGTGCCAACGACCTGTGGGACGGGAAGCGAAGTTACCAATATTGCAATCCTGGCGCTGAATAAAAAAGGGACAAAGAAGGGGTTGGCAGTGGATGAGATGTATGCAGACAGCGCGGTTTTGATCCCTGAACTTTTAGGAGGCCTTCCATTCAAATTTTTTGCCGCCAGTTCCATCGATGCGCTGATCCATGCGGTTGAATCCAGCCTGTCCCCAAAGGGAAATGAGATGACGCGGCTGTTCGGCTATAAGGCAATTGAAATGATATTGAATGGTTACAAAATCATTGCTGAGAAGGGAGAAGAGGCCAGAATCCCGCTGCTAAGTGATTTCCTGACAGCCAGTAATTACGCGGGCATCGCTTTCGGGAATGCAGGCTGCGCCGCTGTCCATGCCCTGAGCTATCCTCTCGGAGCCAAATATCACGTGGCCCACGGCGAGTCCAATTATGCCATGTTTACAGGGGTTATGAAACAATACATGGAAATTAAGAGCGACGGGGAGATTGACAGGCTGAACCGGTATATTGCCGCGATTCTGGGCTGCGGGACCGCCGAGGTTTATGATAAGCTGGAAGAGCTTTTAAATCATCTGCTCCCCAAAAAGGCACTGCGTGAATACGGTGTAACGGTGGAAGATCTGGAGGCGTTTACCGGCTCGGTTCTTGAAAATCAGGGCAGGCTCCTGGCCAATAACTTTGTACCGCTCGATAGAAAACAGATTTTTAACATATATAATGAATTGTATTAAAGCATTAAAATACGCCCGTGGGGGACTTTGCCGGTTCCAGACGGGCGTGTTTTGATGCTCTTTAAGGATTGTGAAGGTGCATTTCTTCCTGTATAATAGTAGACAGGATCTGAATAATTAAGCATTGGCAAAAGAGGTGGAACGTGAAAAAAACAGACACATCGGAGATGTTTTCAAGTGTGGAGGAGGCGAATGAATGGCTGGATGCAATTATCGAGCATTCCTTTGACGGTATCTACATAACAGACGGCAATGCAAATACAATAAAAGCAAACAGGGCGTATGAGACGATCACGGGGCTTAAGAAGTCAGAGGTGCTCGGCTGCAATATGGAGGAGCTGGTAGAAAAAGGGATTGTTTCTGCCAGCGGTTCCCTGATCGCTATCCGGGAAAAAAGGCCCGTCACAATCCGGCAGGAATTTAAGACAGGGAAGAAAGCGCTGATCACCAGTTCTCCGATTTATAATGAGAAGGGCGAGATTGCCATGGTAGTGACCAACGTCCGGGATTTGACGGAGTTATACAGCCTGAGAGAAGAGGTCGAGAAGACGAAGCTGGAGGGAATGCGTCTGAAAAGGGAGCTGAGCCATATGTATGAACGGTTCAGCATCGGAGATCAGATTGTTGCGGTGGACCGCAGTTCCCTGCAGGCCTTTGTCATGGCGGATAAGGTAGCGCCCCTTGATACGACGGTCATGCTTCTGGGTGAGACGGGAGTGGGAAAGGAAGTATTTGCCAAGTACATCTATTCCGGCAGCCGCAGAAAGGAAGAGAGTTTTATCAAAGTAAACTGCGGCGCAATTCCGGAAAGCCTGATTGAGAGCGAGCTTTTCGGATATGAAAAAGGGGCCTTTACCGGTGCGGACCGGAATGGTAAAATAGGGCTCTTTGAGGCGGCCAACAACGGAACGATCTTTCTGGATGAGATCGGCGAGCTTCCGATGAAGATGCAGGTAAAGCTGCTGAGGGTCCTTCAGGAGAAGGAGATAGAGAGGATCGGGAGTTCAAAGCCTGTGAAGGTGAATGTCAGGGTGATCGCCGCTACGAACCGGAATCTTGAAGATATGGTGGAAAAGAAGCTGTTCCGCGAGGATCTGTATTACCGCCTCATGGTATTTCCCATTACGATACCGCCGCTTCGTGAGAGGCGGGAGGATATCGTCCCGCTGGCCTCCAGATTCCTGGAAGAATTGAATGGAAAATACGGTTTTCACCGGCACTTCTCCCGAGAGGCATACCAGCTTTTGAATGATTACCACTGGCCCGGCAATATCAGGGAACTGAGAAATATCGTTGAGAGGGCCGTGATTATCAGCAGCGGAGATGAAATCATGCCTGACAGCCTTCCCGTATTCCCGGCCGGGGACCGCCCCTGCGGGGAAAAAAGAGAGAAGCAGGTAATGCTCGGTCAGGTGGAGGACTTGAAGGAGGCAATGGGGGAGCTGGAGCTTCGGTATATTAACCACGCATATGAAAAATACGGCAATGTCAGAGACGCCGCCGAAAGCCTGGGAATGACGCCATCCACCTTTGTACGCAAGAGAAAAAGGTATGCAAAATAAAGTAAAGAATATAAAATATAGAACATGGAAAGTAACAGTTCATGCTGTCTGAACTGTTACCACAGAAACAGGAGGATAAGAGTATGGAACACTATCTGGGAAAAGAGATCCCGAAACTTGGCTTTGGACTGATGAGGCTTCCGAAAAACGGAGAGGAAATCGATGTGGAACAGACAAAGGAGATGGTTGATCTGTTTCTGGAGGCCGGATTTAACTACTTCGATACGTCCTGGGGATACATCGGTTCAGAAGCCGCTGCAAGAGAGGCCCTGGTGAAGCGCCATCCCCGTGAAAGCTATCTTCTGGCGACAAAATGTCCCGCCTGGGCGGCAAAGACAAAGGAAAAGGCGCAGAGTATGCTGGATAAATCGCTGGAGCGTACAGGAGCCGGTTATTTTGACTTTTACCTGCTTCACAATCTGGGCGAGTCGAGAAGCCATTATTTTGATGATTACGGGATTTGGGAATTCCTTGCAAAGAAGAAGGAAGAGGGGGTAATACGTCATCTCGGCTTTTCTTTCCACGACAAGGCGGAGGAACTGGATAAAATATTGACAGCCCATCCGGAGATGGAATTTGTACAGCTCCAGATTAACTATGCAGACTGGGAGGATCCGCACGTAGAATCCGGAAAATGTTATGAAGTGGCGAGAAAGCACGGAAAACCGGTTATTATCATGGAACCGGTTAAAGGCGGGACGCTTGCCGTCCTTCCGGAGGAGGCGGAAAACATTTTCAGAAAAGCAGATCCGGAGCAGTCACCTTCTTCCTGGGCCATCCGCTATGCAGCTTCCCTGGACGGAGTGATAACCGTTCTGTCGGGCATGTCAAATACGGAGAAAATTCGCAACTACATATTCATCGTCAGAAGCATAATCGGAAAGTGATTGAGGAGGTCAGAAAAGTTCTGGAATCCTGTCCGACGGTTCCCTGCACCGCATGCGGTTATTGTATGGAGGGATGCCCGGAATCCGTAGCTATTTACGGAACATTCCAGGCCGTTAATATATTTAAACGGTACCAGGATCTGAACGGAGCCAAAGGAAAGTATAAATGGAATACGGAGGGGCATGGATGGGGCAAGGCGTCCGCCTGCATCGGCTG
>OCAK01001482.1_pt1 | contig 12720 bp, 13 predicted proteins | sample 1538301 | NCBI WGS metagenome assembly OCAK01 (sample SAMEA2580285, study PRJEB22360) | human gut metagenome | biome: human gut; feature: human-associated habitat; material: faeces | place: Denmark | collected 2008/2010 | reverse complement strand
GGAAGGGTTGCTTTTGTTCAATATGTGGTTTTTAGGGTATGTTCATAGTTGAAATGGCCCGGTGGCTCAGTTGGTTAGAGCGCCGCCCTGTCACGGCGGAGGTCGACGGTTCGAATCCGTTCCGGGTCGTTTGCACGTTATGATGCAATGTAATTTATATACAATTTGGGGTCTTAGCTCAGCTGGGAGAGCATCTGCCTTACAAGCAGAGGGTCACAGGTTCGAGCCCTGTAGGCCCCATTTGTATTTTGTGGGTATGGTGGAATTGGCAGACACAAGGGACTTAAAATCCCTCGGTAGCAATACCGTGCCGGTTCAAGTCCGGCTACCCGCAGTACAATTAAGTTCTGATTCTGAAAGGTATTGGAGTTTTTTGTTACACATTTCATTTGCGGCTGTGGTGGAATTGGCAGACACGATGGATTTAGGTTCCATTGGGCGACCGTGCAGGTTCGAGTCCTGTTAGCCGCATTTTAAAATCCCTGGTTTTTAAGGGCTTCGAACTGTCAAAAAAGGTCAGCTACTGCTGACCTTTTTTGACATAATAACCCCAAATAGATTGACAGCAGCTAGGTGCTTTGAGAGATGAAGCTATATCTTTAAACATTGGAGCAGAGATTTCAATTAATGGAGATGCATTATAGAAACAGAAATGTATTTTTATACTCACAAATGCTTTCCCATAAGCTCAAATGAATGGAGAGCATTTTAAATATTGTTTATATTAGTGGGAGGAAAAAGCTTTACCTCTCCTACCCAAAAATAGATACCAATAAGCTATAGGCAGGCTTACAAAACTGCCAGGGTTTTATCTATCCTTCCGTTATTACCTCCATCCAAACAATTTTACGGACACTTAAAGCGGGCTCAAAGGTAATTATATAGTCCCCTTTCGTAACCATAATACCAAATTTGGAGCGATAATCATCAATAGCTTCCTGTAAAAATGCTTCTGTTACTTCCAGATACTCTGCAATTTCATAACGGTTCCTGCAGCTGTGCTCCCAAGCTGAAATAAGCTTATCCAGCGTTATCATACGGTTGAAAGCCCATAGGCGGGCTTTCTTCTCCTGTTGGCGATTTCCTGGTATGGTAGGGTCAATTATATTTCCTGCAGTTGTATGATAATGGCCAAGTTCTTCGGCAGCGATACAGGCCTTTTCAACTGAGGTTTTAAGCTTGTCGCTTAGTCCGATTACATTTCCGTTAATAAGGCCGTCGGACTGAGACTCAAAGTGGACGTTTTCCAGAATAAGAACATTATTTTGCTCTGCCTCGTCCAATAATTCCTCGTAAGTGGTCATATTCTACGTGCTACCTCCGTTTGAATCATTTTTTATTTTTTAGCTTTGCAAGGTCTGATTGAACTTTGTCAAGTTCTCCATCTTCGTACAGATGATCATTGTGAGCCGCAATTAGCTGGGATGATGCAGCTTTTTCTATAGGGGTAAAATCATAGGGTGGAATAGTATCATAATGCCTCGTACCGCAGCCATAATCAGATGAGTCATTGTCATTCGCTTTTGCAGTTTTATGTGTATTTGAAAGCTCTATTAGCTGCTCGTCTGGATTTGCGGAATAGTCGGGAACATAAGTAAGTTCTTTTACGCGTTTAATAGCCTCTTGTTCACCCTTCAGGTTTAATTTAGAAAAATGATTAAGCAAGGTCTGTTGGTTTTTTGTATGTTCCGTCCGGCTGGTCATATTATAGTCAGCGGCAGATGTGAGAGATACATTTCTGCTTATAGGAGCATCAAAACCCATAAGCCATGCCTCATTAACATTTAATGCGTTCGCGAGAATAAAAAGTTTATCTTGATTTGGCTCTACTTTACCAGAAACATACTGGCTTATGTCAGATTTGTTCATTTTAACATTATACTTTTGACAGTACGGGGCACAGGCCTTCAGTATGTCAACCTGTTTTAAAGCTCTTTCAGACATGAGCTTTTTTAATCTCAAGGAAGTATTTTCTTTTTTCATCGCCAGCCCTCCTATGAGGATATCATAACATATGATAGATAATAGTTCAACAAAAATAACAAAGGTTAAAAAAATTGAATTTTTGTATTGACATATAAGAAACAATCCGATATACTGTCTACAGTAGTTAAATATATTGAACTTCTAAAAAGTAGAGGCAGGAGTTGGTTACAGCAAGCACAAAGGTAACATTAGGAAGAACTCGCTACATAGCAGGATTTTGATGGCAATTAGGACTGTAATACGATAGCTCTTGTAAGAGAGGGATTGTCCTTAAACAGCAGGATATCTGCAAAGAAATGAAAGTGGTAGGCCTACTTAAGGGAAAGCGAAAATATTTTTAATAAAAAAGTTCAAAAAATAAAACTTTAAAAGGAGGAAAGAAAAATGATTTAGATTTTTTACTTTTTACAAAGTAAGCTGGACAAGAATCTGCATGGCTCGGAGAATTTCCAGGCAGTTCTGGAGGATAAGCAGTAGTAAGCAGATGTGAATGGGAGGTGAAGGGTGACAGATGTATGTTAGGATTGGCGGAAGCGCCATGAGGACAGGAGGTGAGCCGGTGGGCAAGGCAGGGCTGCTAAGTCATAGTAAATAGGGAACGGAGATTACTTGAGAAGGCTATATGGGGTTTCAACATATTTGGGACTTACGGGATAAGCCGGGATGATATAGCAGAACCAGAAGGGTTATAATCAAAGCTTCTTAATGAGAGGCGAGGCAGGAAAAATTTTTATCAGAAAAGGAGAAAAAAGATGGGATATGTAAACAATATAGAGAAAGATGGAGACATCACCATGGACGGAATACGAAATCATTTAGAAACGGAAGCAGATTCTGGGGAGTCCGGAGTAGGTGAGGCAGAAAATTCTTCAACATTGTCAGTGTACGACTCAAATCGGCAATATGATAAATTTATTGTTGTTGCAGTAGCCGGACAGTCAAATGCAGTCGGATATGATGAATCTCCGATTGATCCATACACAGACCGGGCGTTTAATTCGCAAAGAGTAATGCAGTTGGGATTTTTAAAGGATGACAACCTTAAGCTAGTGCCACTGACCTCCTGTGCTCAAAATTTCCAGGATATGACGAAGGTCCAGGAGGGGGGAACTAAGGGGATTCACTTACCCTTGGCGAATATAATGCTGCGGTATATACCGGAGGATTACGGAGTGCTTATTTTGCCCTGCGCCTACGGTGGGACTGGCTTTCTATCGGGCAGTTACGGAACCTATAATAGAGAGACGATGAAGCCCTCCGAAGGAGTATTGAGATGGGGGATAGAGTCCGCCTATTACAAAGCGCTTGTTGACCGGATTAAGTATGTGCTGGGGCTAAATCCAAATAACTTATTTGCCGGATTGATATGGCTCCAAGGGGAGGCGGACAGTGCAAACGCGGCCAATCATCAGGCTGGCTTTCAAGCAATGACAGAGGATTTTTTTTCAAAGCTGAACGAGGCCGGATATGGAGCCCGTACCCCTAAGGGTAGATTTGACAAGGATATTTGGTACAATGTAGAAACGGTCAGCTATTGGTATACCCAGGGACAGTGTCAGCAGATATGGGATAATTATAAAAGCTGGAATCCCAATACCTATATTAAGATTCCAAGGGGGGCTCAGTCTAATCTGATAAATGGCACTGGCAAGACGACAGCCAATAAGCCTTCGCACTACGGTAATAACTCTTACAGAGATGTAATAGCCCCCCTTTTGGTGGAAGGTCTAAGGAACAATGGTGCGTTTACAATCCGAATCCGCAGCAACAAGGAGGTATGTAACGCTTATCCAGAGCTGTCAAGATTGACTGCAATGTCTGATATTACAACAAAAGAAAGGATGGCTGTTACGCTGGATCACTCATCTGGAGTTTTAAGATCGAAGAGTACGACGTTATCGTGTTATACATCCTGTTTATCCTTTGGGGATATCTACAGGCTGGACTTTGAGGCGACACGTTGCTTTTACTGGGTAGCTTTTGAAGGAGACATAAATACTGTATTTACCGCCTTTTGCATTGGCTCTGGAAATGTGGGGTGGGTAAGCTCAATTAATACAGCCGGACAGACGATCACTCCATTGGCAAACAAGGGCGGAGTGGAAGCCTGGAGAGAGGGTAATTTGGCATCAGGAGACAGAGTATCTATCTTCAGAAATAGGGATGGGAGCATTGAAGTATATAAAAAGCCAGCCGCAAAAAGGCAGTATGAGCATTGGTTCCGTCTGGATCCATATTTATACTCAAATACTCTTAGTTCGTCAAAAAATTCTACCTCTCGTATGATAGGATTTACATATGGTGTCAGCCCTTCTGAAACAGAGCCTCCATTTGACACAGATATTACTGCGCTTCACAAGAATATCCTGATCTGGAAAGAGGCGGCGCCAGGCTGTAATCCTGCAATCGACATTGAACGGGACAATACCATTTTGAGACTGACAGCAAACTAAAGCGATTGGCAGGCATAGAGCCGCTCTCAGGGCGGCTCTTCCTCTGTATTTACGATTGTACGATTGCTGAGATTGAAGGTATAAATAAAGAGATTTTTGTGCTTGGGCCGTTAGGAAAGCAAATTGGTTGTATGTCGAGAAGAAAAAGAGGTTCCAAGTTTTCGGAGGTAAATACCAAAAAAGTAAAGCGGATAGTTTTAGAAGCAGGATATGTTGGTGAATTTATCTAGCAGTGAAGCCACTCCACTTCATTTTTCTTGTAGCGGATCAGTCCGTCCTTCTGCATGCGGGACAGCTCTGCGGACATAGCGCTTCGTTCTACACAAAGATAAGCAGCCAGTTCATCCCTGCTAAAGGGAATGGTGAAGTGGGAGGCCCCTTGCCTTTGGATGTTAAAGTATAGAAGAAGGCGTTCCCTGGTGGAGCGTTTGGAGAGAATTTCTATTTTTTGGTTCAGTATCAGGTTTTTATGGGCTATCAGCGTAAGCATATTTTCGATAAGCCGGGAGTGAAAGGGACAGCCAGAAGAGCAGGTGGTAATAATTTTTTTATAGTTAAGATGAAGTATCTGGCTGTCCTGGGCTGCAGCTACTGTAACAGGGCTGTGAGAGACGTTTGCGCAGGCGAAAACCTCTGCAAAGAGCTCGCCCTCCTGAAGCTCTGCCATGAGGTTTTGCTTGCCTTCCTCATTTTCACGAAATACCTGAACCCGGCCAGATATTACAAGTCCCACCGTTTTGACCGGATCTCCGGCCAGCAGAATCAGTTCATTCCTTTGGTATGTTTTTACCCGGCCTTCGATGCAGGAGAGCATATGGTCAAAGCTAGTCGCGTTAATTCCTTCAAATAGAGGATTTGCTTTTATCTTATCGAAAATTTCTATCATATTTTTTCACCTTGTTGTTGTACCAATATACTTGTCGGGTTTAGTATAGTATAATAACCTTATAAACACAAGGGAGGAATTAGAATGATTCGAAAAATTATTCATATAGACCAGGAGCTGTGCAATGGCTGCGGTTTGTGTGTAGATGCCTGCCATGAGGGAGCGATGGGACTGGTGGAGGGCAGAGCAAAGCTTTTGAGGGATGATTACTGCGATGGACTGGGAAACTGCCTGCCGGTCTGCCCCACAGGCGCCATTACCTTTGAAGAGAGGGAGGCCGCGGCTTATGATGAAGCGGCTGTGCTGGCGTTACAGGAAGCGAGACCAGGCAAGAAGGTTCTGCCCTGCGGGTGTCCTGGAACTCAGGCCAGAGCTATTGAACGTCATAGCGGTATAGGTAAGGAAACCTCCGAAAGCGAGGTGCCTGGAGCAGTTTCTGTATCTGGAACCACTTTGTCCGGGGTATCCTCAGGGACGTGTCAAATGTCAGAGCTATGCCAGTGGCCGGTACAGATAAAGCTAGTACCGGTGAACGCTTCTTATTTCAATTGTGCGCATCTGCTGGTGTCTGCTGACTGTGCGGCTTATGCCTATGGAAATTTCCACTCAGATTTCATAAAAAATAAGATAACTCTAATTGGCTGTCCGAAACTGGACGAAGGGGATTATAGTGAGAAACTTACTGCAATTTTGAAGGAAAATGATATTAAATCTGTAACGGTAGTACGGATGGAGGTTCCATGCTGCGGAGGAATTGAGAATGCAGTAAAGACGGCTCTGAAAGGCTGTGGAAAGATGATTCCCTGGCAGGTAGCGGTAATTTCTACAGATGGTCGTGTACTGGAAACTTAGAAACAAAGGGAGGTATCTTTCTTTGGCAGGCATTTATGATAAAGATAGGTAATTGGAAACTCATTGATTGAGATTTCGATACTTTGCATTGGCTCTTTCATGGGAATGGGCAAGGGGATAAATTCTCCAGGGTCTGAGGAGGATACCAATTTAATGAGCTGGCTTATGGTGAGATGGGCGGCATACTTCTTCGGATGGAAATGAGGAAGCGGAATTATCTGCGGCTGCTAAAGCGAAGGCTTCCGTAAGCAAACCTTTGTTTAAAACCTTCTTGACCTATCTCTTTACATTCAGTATAATTGGAGTATTCGGTTGACAGAAGTCACCATTTACAGGCTGTATGCTGAAACAAAATCTAAAAGAGAGAATGAACGTTCCAGCTGGACAGAAACATAATATAAAGTAAAGATACCAAGAAGGTATAGCGCTTCAAAAGAAAGGCGCAGGCATCTTTTTGGTATTTTTTTGCCCCTTTGGCTGCTGAAATGGGTACAAAGCAGATGAAGTCCATCATAATCAGCAGGCTGGAACAGGCAGATGGAAAAGGAGAATTGGAATGAGGCGGAGTTTGGTGAAAAAGGCGGCTGTGCTGATGTCTGCGGCTATGGTACTTACAGGCTGTAGCGGCACCGCCGGTGAAAGCGGCAGAGGCAAGACTAGAGCGCAGGCAGAGCAGGATGGTAAGCAGCAGGACAGGGAGGATGTAATAGTGGTTATGGGGCCTAATTCGGAGCCAGAGGCGGGCTTTGACCCAGCTTATGGCTGGGGGGCTGGCGAGCATGTCCATGAGCCTCTCATACAGAGCACGCTGACAGTTACGAATAAGGATTTAACCATTGGCTATGACCTGGCTACAGATATGAAAGTCAGCAGTGACGGGCTTATCTGGACGGTTACGATACGAGATGATGTGTTATTTACAGATGGAGAAAGGCTGACGGCAAAGGATGTGGCATTTACTTATAATACATTGAAGAATACCAGCTCGGTGAATGATTTTACCATGCTTAAGGAAGCAGTGGCAAAGGATGGCAGCACGGTGGAATTTCATATGGAGCGTCCCTATTCAATCTGGCCTTATACGATGGCCATTGTGGGAATTGTGCCGGAGCATGCCTACGGCGCTGGTTATGGCTCTAATCCCATCGGCTCCGGCAGATATAAGCTGGCCCAGTGGGACAGGGGGCAGCAGGTAATTCTGGAGGCAAATCCCGATTACTATGGTGAGGCGCCGAAGATGAAGAAGGTGACGATCCTTTTTATGGATGAGGATGGGGCTTATGCGGCTGTAAGATCGGGACAGGTGGATTTGGCTTATACAGCGGCCTCCTATTCAGACCAGACCTTGCCAGGATATCAGCTTTTAAGCTTTGAGACTGTGGATAACCGCGGTTTTAATCTTCCTACTGTACCGGCAGGGGAAACCTCTGAAAGCGGGACCCCTATTGGAAATGATTTTACATCGGATGTACGGGTAAGAAGAGCTATAAACCTGGCTATTAACCGGGAGGAAATGATTGAGGATGTTCTGAATGGTTATGGAAGCCCGGCATATAGTGTATGTGATAAGATGCCTTGGTACAACAGCGAGGCAGAGATTGCCTATGCTCCTGATCAGGCTGCCGCTCTTTTGGATGAAGCAGGCTGGACGATGGGAGTTGAGGGGTGTCGTGAAAAGGACGGAAAGCAGGCTGGGTTTACGCTGATGTATCCAGCCAGCGATTCGGTGCGTCAGGCATTGGCTGCGAATACGGCTAATCAGTTAAAGAACTTGGGAATTGCTGTAAAAACGGAGGGTGTAGGCTGGGATACCGCCTATGACAGAGCAGAGTCACAGCCTCTTATATGGGGGTGGGGTGCCCATACGCCTATGGAGCTCTACAACATTTACCATACGGACGCTGATACAGGGTTGGCGGGATATTCGCCCTATAAAAATGAACGGGTGGATCAATACATGGATGAGGCTTTAGCCAGCGGCGATCTGGAGGAGTCCTATGAGCTCTGGAAAAAGGCCCAGTGGGACGGAGAAACAGGCATTACCCAGGACGGGGATATTCCCTGGATCTGGCTGGCAAATATCGATCATCTCTACTGGTCTAGGGAGAACCTGAAGGTGGCGGATCAGAAGCTTCATCCTCATGGTCATGGCTGGTCCATTGTGAACAATGTGGATCAGTGGAGCTGGAAGTAAGGGGATAGAAAGGGCGGACAGATGAATTGGAAACAGGCTGGAATAAGCGTGATACGGATGGCGGTTCTTTTGGCGCTTGTGAGCATAGCGGCATTTTTTCTGGTATCAGCTTCGCCTCTGGATCCTCTTAAGACCAATGTGGGACAGGCGGCTCTGGGAGGAATGAGCCAGGAGCAGATTGATGTGCTGAAGGAGTATTGGGGGATGAATACGCCGCCTGTGGAGCGTTATCTTGCCTGGGCAGGGAATTTTTTAAGAGGCGATATGGGAATATCCCTGCTGTACAGACAGCCTGTAGCCCAGGTTATAGGGATGAAGCTTAGAAATTCCCTGGGGCTTATGGCTGCCGCCTGGGCTCTGTCGGGGATCACAGGGTTTGCGCTGGGAGTGATTGCAGGAGCCAATAAGGGCGGTACGGCAGATAGGATTATATCAGCCTATGCTTTGGTAACAGCCAGTACACCGGCTTTTTGGGTAGCGCTGGCGCTGCTTATGGTGTTTGGAGTTTGGCTTCAGGTGCTTCCCATTGGATTTAGCGTACCCATTGGGGTGGAGGCAGGGGCAGTGACGGTAAGGGACAGGCTTTTGCACAGCGTACTGCCTGTAGCTGCATTGTCTGTGACAGGCATTTCCAATATTGTTCTTCATACAAGGGAGAAGATGGCAGAGGTGATGGAGAGTGATTATGTGCTTTTTGCAAGAGCCAGAGGGGAGTCCAGATGGAGCATTATAAAGAGGCATGGAATCCGTAATATTCTTCTTCCGGCAATGACGCTTCAGTTTGCCTCAGTCAGTGAGATTTTCGGCGGTTCTGTGCTGGTGGAGCAGGTGTTTTCCTACCCTGGCCTGGGGCAGGCTACAGTGGCTGCGGGCCTGGGGGGAGATGTGCCTCTTCTTTTGGGGATCACAATCGTCACCGGAGCTGTTGTATGCATGGGAAATTTGGCGGCAAATGTACTGTACGGAGCGATTGATCCCAGAATGAGAAGGAGGGAGGGTTCATGAAAAGGAATAACATATGGAACGGAAGGAAAATGATGGCTGCTCTGATGGCGCTGGCTGCCATTATGATGACGGTAATTGCCGTGATCGGGCAGAGGCTGTCGGGGGAGGCTATGGTCACAGATTTTTCTAGAAAAAATCTTGCTCCCAGCCTCCGCTATCTTTTTGGAACAGACTGGATGGGAAGGGATATGTTTGTCAGAACGCTTGCAGGGCTTTCCATCAGCATCCGTACCGGATTTCTGACTGCCTGTATCAGTGCTGTAATTGCCTGTATCATGGGTACGGCAGCTGCGTGTCTGGGCAAGGCTGCAGACGGGGTTGTGGGGCTTTTCATCGATTTAGTTATGGGGATTCCCCATATTCTTTTGCTGATTCTTATTTCATATGCAGTGGGTAAGGGAGAGATGGGAGTGCTGGTTGGAATATCTCTGACTCACTGGACCTCTCTTGCAAGACTTTTACGAGGAGAAGTTCTGCAGCTGAAGGAGAGCCAGTATATTAAGGTGGCCAGGAAGCTGGGGATGGGGAAGCTTAACATTGCGTTTAAGCATATGCTGCCTCAGCTTTTACCTCAGCTGTTGGTAGGCACAGTTTTGTTGTTCCCCCATGCTATTCTTCATGAGGCAAGCATTACCTTTCTGGGATTCGGGCTCTCGCCGGAGCAGCCGGCCATTGGAATCATTCTTTCCGAGAGCATGAAATACCTGACTATGGGGAGATGGTGGCTGGCGCTGTTTCCTGGACTTTTACTGGTTTTGGCAGTGATGCTGTTTCATTTTATGGGGGATGCTGTGATGAGGCTTATAGATCCGGCTCAGGCTCATATGTAGGAGGGGTTCATGGCAGAGAGAGATGTGATATTGTCTGTAAAGCATCTGGGGATCTTCTTTACCCAGTATGAGAGGGGATGGAGGCAGACAAAGCTTCCTGTGATTAGAGATTTAAGCGTGAAGGTGAGAGCCGGCCAGGTGGTGGCTGTGGTTGGTTCAAGCGGGTCTGGAAAAAGTCTTTTGGCCCATGCAATAATGGGACTGCTGCCGGGCAATGCTTCCTGGAGCGGAGATATTGCGTTTAAAGGGGAAGCCCTTACTCAGAAGCGTTTAAAGACAGTGAGAGGACGGGAGATGGTACTGGTTCCTCAGAGTGTTTCCTATCTGGATCCTCTTATGACTATAGGAAATCAGGTGAGGAAGGGGAGAAGGGATAAGGAAAGCAGAGGAAAATGCCGGAGGGCTCTGGAGCGCTACGGACTGGGGAAGGAGACAGAGCAGCTGTATCCCTTCCAGCTTTCCGGAGGTATGGCCCGGAGGGTATTGATTTCCACGGCAGTAATGGAAAATCCGTGTCTGGTGATCGCAGATGAGCCTACACCTGGGCTTCATATCAACGCTGCAAAGCGGGTGCTTTCTCATTTCCGGGAGCTTGCAGACGATGGAGCGGGTGTTCTCCTGATTACCCATGATTTGGAGCTGGCTGTGGAGGCGGCTGATCGGATTGTGGTGTTTTATGCAGGAACGACTGTGGAGGAAGCCGCGGCAGAGGACTTTAAAGGAGAGGAAAGGCTGCGCCATCCCTACAGCAAGGCGCTTTACCGGGCTATGCCGGTCAACGGGTTTGAGGCTGCGTCTGGCGCTCAGCCTTATGTTAAAAATCTGCCTGAGGGCTGCCCTTATGGGCCTAGGTGTCTGGACTATGACGAGGGCTGCAGAGGTGAAATTAAGTATCGCAGTTTCAGGGATGGTATGGTAAAATGCAGGAAGGCGGGAGTATGAGACTGGAGGCAGTAGACATTTCCTTTCGATACGATAATGGAAGCAGGAACGTACTAAATCATGTAAGCCTGTATCTGGAAGATGGGGAGCGGCTGGGGCTTAAGGCACCCAGCGGCTTTGGAAAGACGACCCTTTGTAAAATTCTTGGGGGATATGAGGAGCCCCATAATGGGCAGGTGCTTTTGGATGGAAAGCCCCTGTCCTCCTACAAGGGATATTGTCCAGTGCAGATGATATGGCAGCATCCGGAATTATCAGTGAATCCCAGGATAAAAATGAAGGAAGTTATTAAGGAGGGGGACAGGGTGTCTCAGGATATTATTCAGAGACTGGGGATTGAGGAGGACTGGATGGATCGGTATCCAGGAGAGCTTTCCGGCGGGGAGCTGCAGAGGTTTTGTATAGCCAGGGCATTAGGAAGAAGAACGAAAATTCTGCTGGCAGATGAAATAAGCGCCATGCTGGATTTGATTACCCAGAGCCAGATGTGGAATTTTCTTCTGGAGGAAGCCGGAGGGCGAGAGATAGGGATGGTGGTTGTAAGCCATTCTGAGGAATTGCTGGATCGGGTTTGTACAAGGATAATGGAATTGTAATGAATATTGAAGCAGGACTTGGGTATGCTGCGTACGGAAGGATGGAGCTTGAGAAAAAGAGGCGTCAGATATATAATTGAAGGGAAAGGAGAGCCGGATATGGATGTTAAGAAGCTGTTGGAGCAAGTACGGGACGGAGTGGTTCAGGTGGAGGACGCACAAGAGGCGCTGAAGAATCTGCCTTATGAGGATCTAGGGTATGCGAAGCTGGATCATCATAGAAAGCTGCGGTCAGGCTTTGGAGAGACGGTGTTCTGCCAGGGAAAGCCAGACGCCTTTCTTCTGGAGATATACAAGAGGCTTTCTGAACGGGATGGGGAGGTGCTTGGAACCAGGGCTTCCGAAGAACAGCATAGGCTGGTGAAGGAAGCTGTACCACAGGTGGCCTATGATCCTATTTCCAGGATTTTGAAGGTCGAAAAGGAGGGGAAGGAGAGAAAAGGTCTGGTGGCTGTGTGCACCGGAGGAACAGCAGACATTCCCGTGGCAGAGGAGGCAGCCCAGACGGCAGAATACTTTGGATGCAGGGTGGACAGGATTTTTGACGTGGGTGTGGCTGGGATTCACAGGCTTCTGTCCCAGAGAGAACGGATCGTGAGAGCCAACTGCATTGTGGCGGTGGCCGGGATGGAGGGAGCCTTGGGAACTGTGCTTGCAGGTCTGGCAGACTGCCCGGTGGTTGCGGTGCCTACCTCTGTGGGGTATGGGGCCAGCTTTCATGGGCTGTCGGCCCTTCTGACAATGCTGAACTCCTGCGCCAATGGGATTTCGGTTGTGAATATTGATAATGGATACGGCGCTGGCTATCTGGCCACACAAATAAATCGACTGGCGGTGAAATAATATGGGAAAGATTTTATATCTGGAATGTAATTCTGGGATTAGCGGTGATATGATGGTAGGAGCGCTTCTGGATTTAGGAGCGGATCGGCAGGTACTGGAGAAGGGGGGTTAGGGGCTTGGGGGTAGATAGCGT
>OCAK01001479.1_pt1 | contig 12726 bp, 14 predicted proteins | sample 1538301 | NCBI WGS metagenome assembly OCAK01 (sample SAMEA2580285, study PRJEB22360) | human gut metagenome | biome: human gut; feature: human-associated habitat; material: faeces | place: Denmark | collected 2008/2010 | reverse complement strand
CTCGCAGTGGCGGGGATGCCTCGGGCCGGCCATCGTCGGCCTCCAACCTCATGTCAATCGACCCCCATCGGACTGTCTAATACAATGTAGCCAATCCAGAAGCCGGACCGGAGTGGGATGGGGAATCCGCCTGCACGACCGATTCCGCGCCGGCGCCTCCTCCGCCTTTGGGATGCCAGTAGGAAATGCCTGCAGGAGGATGGGACGCGCTGAACGAGCGCGTGGCGACCTTGCCCCACCCTGTCCCGCCTTCGCTCGTGTGGACCGTGTCCCCGTTCACCTGTTCCACGACGACCACATGACCGTACACGCTGCTGGAACCGCCGGCGCCCGGATTGAACACGATAATGCCACCCGCCTGTGCGCCCTGCTCCCAGCCAGCGTTCCTGGCGCTCGTGTCCCATTCGCCGCCATTACCCCAATACTGGCCGATGTCATGTCCCAATGACTTCTGTCGCATGCACGCCCACCAGGTGCATTGGAACCCATAATCGTATGGTGCGCAGAAACTCACCTGCCCAGGCCACATCTGCTTGATCTGATCCTGGTGCCTGCCCACCAGGCCCGTCCATTCGCCTGATGCCTGTGACACCTGTACCGTGCTGGAACCGCCCGTGTTCTTGCACCCGCCCAGGAAGGCGAGCATATCCAACGGGGAACATGCTGTCAACGTGACCAGCATGCATGCAACGGATCCAGGAGCTGCCGGAAGTCGTCCCCACGCGCGGCGTCTCATCGGTAGTCCCCATCCACAGCGGCCCAGAACGGTTTCTGCCCGCCGACTGTGACCTCCACCGTCTGGCAGGGATGCTGCTTGGTGCCGACACCGACATGGGAGGCAGGATTCCAATACGCCTCGTCGCCAGGTTTCATCCTGGTGATGTCGATCTCATTGCCGTCCCGATCCACCACAGGCCGGCTCAGCGTGGCCGGACAGTACACGGTCACATGCCAATCACCGTCATCCATCGGAATCAGCACCGCGTCATACGCACGGCTCACGATTTCCTGCGGGTTCACGCGGGAATCCAACTGCAACCCGTCCGGGATCGGGAACCCGGTGGCGTCCGTGTACCAGTAGACGTTGTTCGTGATCGCGTCCGTGGCCTTCCTCGTCCATGCGCCGTCAGGAGAACACCCGTCATCCAGTTTCGCCGCCAGATAGTTGCTGTCCGCCTGGCCAGAGCACAAGCTGTCAGGTTGGAACCGTCGTTGCGCCCACCACCAACGCGACGCGTCAGAGAACGGATGCTCCACACCGCCCCCGTCCACAGCCAGACCATTGCGGATCACATCATTCCACTCGTCATCGCTTGATTCGGGATCAAGCAGATGGTTCACGGTTGCCAACGCCGTGTCAATGGCTCCATACAATCCGGCCACCGGATGATCCGCCGAATAATCAGTCTTGCCATCCTTCGTTCCATAATCAATCTTGCCGTCCCGTATCGCGGCAAGGGACATGCGTTGCCGTGACCACGCTCCGGGCTTGGGGATCCCCGCCGTCTCCAGACCACGCCACGACCCGTCCGCGTCGTTCCCGTCGGATGACGAACCTTCCTCGGTCATGGAAGCATCCGTCTGGATCGAGGACTCGTTCTCGTCGCCGCCCCTCGTCCAATCAGTGACCGCGATCCCAAGGCGAGCACCAGCAGTATCGCAACCCCCATGCACGCGCCCTTCGCCCATTTCGACATCGGCTTGGGCGCCGGCCTCGACACCATCACATGCCGCCTTCCATACCATCAGACGGCCAGTCGCCGCCGGCAGCTGCCATGACGGGCTCGTCATCCGCAGAAGACGCAGCCTGCATCTCTTTGCGCATGTCTGAAGCAGCCCCCCCCTCCGATGATTCAGATACGGCCGGCTCCCGGCTGTCCTTCCAACTGTTTTCAATCAGTTCTTCGATGGCGAGCAGTTCGGCAACCGTGTTTCCGGCCTTCCTTGCACGTTCACGGACCGTCTGCGCCTCATGCTCCGCTACTTGCAGACGGGCGCGCAGGCTTCGAAGGTTCACCAGCGTGGATGCGTACTCGTCCGCCGCTTTCTCGCGTTCCTCACGCAACCCGCGCACACGCGTCAGTACCTGGCGTTTGAAATTACGCATCTCGTTGTTCGGCTGCGTCAGCATCTCCGTTCCTCATGGCTCTTTGCCTTGTCATCCGTCATGCTCCTACCTTCGACGCGCAGTGACGGAGCGGCCCCCTCTACACCTTTCAGCCGTTGGGAGACGTGTAGAGGGGCCGCTCCGGCATGACGCGAGAACCGATGGATGCTGGGAGACGACCATTGGACCGCTCATCCAGAAAAAGGGACAACATCTCATGGGACAATCAATGGAACATCTGCTCGGGATGATCGCCGACATAGCGTCATCGGTCTGGCAGTTCGCTCTGAACCTGCCGGGAGCACTACAAATCGTGTTCACCCTGGTCGCATTGATCGTGGCAGGCGTCTGTCGCATGGTCGCGATGCGGCTCAGCCACCCCGCCTTCACGGAAACGGACGGTTCCGCGGTCGGCAAAAAAATCATCCAGGTCATCGCCTACATCCTCATGGTCGTGTGTCTGCTTGCCTGTCTGCTCGGACTGGCAGCCGTGTTCGCGCCACTCATCGGCCTTGCTTGATCAGCCAATCCACGACCAGGGGTCGGAACCATATGACCTGCCGTATGATTCCGGCCCTTGCCTCGTTCTATCAGACACGATCCTTCGACAAAGGACCCATCGGTCATGACCCGACTCATCATCGCGGAAAAGCATTCCGTCGCTCAAGCCATCGCCCAGGCACTCGACACGTCTGCCATCAGGAAGGACGGGTATCTGCAATGCGCGGACACGCTCGTCACCTGGGCGCAAGGCCACCTCGTCAACCTCGCTACCCCGGACCAGTACCAGGACCACGATTGGGGGCGCTGGCGGATGGATACGCTGCCCCTTGACCCGTCACCTGACTGGAAACTTGTCGTCAACCGGCAGAAAGGCGCCGACAGGCAATTCAAGACCGTCCAACAGCTCATCCAACGAGATGACGTGACCACGCTCATCAACGCATGTGACCCGGATCGGGAAGGCGAGTCGATCTTCCGTCGCGTTATCCAATACCTCCGTCACCATGCCGGCGTGGACAAGCCGGCCATGCGTCTGTGGGTCGCCAGCCTGGAAGAACCCGCCATCCGACAGGCCCTGAGCGAGATGAAACCGGAATCCGCATACGACGGACTCGGCACAGCCGCCGAACTTCGTTCCAAGGCCGACTGGCTCATCGGCATGAACGCCAGCCGCGCTTACACGCTCGTCTACGGCCGGCGCTTGACTGTCGGCCGGGTCCAGACGCCGACCCTTGGCATGATCGTCCGACGTGACCGGCAGATTGAGAGCCACCGGCCCACTCCGTTCTGGAAAAACATCCTCGACATGGGCGGCTGGCATTTGACCAGCCAGCGCATCGACCAGGAGCCCCGGGCACGGCATCTGCTCGACATCATGGACATGCCTGGCATGCGCGTGACCATCACCAAAGTCGAGCGTAAGCGACAGGATAGGAAACCACCACGCCTGTATGATCTGACCGGCTTGCAGAAAGACATGTCCCGCATGCATGGGGCTCACCGGCGATCAAAGCCCTTTCCGCATTGCAGAGCCTGTACGAGCGGAAGCTGGCCACCTACCCGCGCACCGACAGCCAGTACATCACGCACGACGATTTGGAAACCCTCGTCCGACTCACCCAGAGAGACGACCGTGTCACCGGATTCATCGCCCCAGACACGCGCCCCGACCAGCCTCGCCTGGGCCTGACCGTCAACGACAAGAAAGTCGCCGGCCACACCGCGATCCTGCCCACTCTCCGGGTCAACCAGACATGCCTGGCAGACTTGAACGAACAGGAACGGCTCGTTCTCACACGAATCGTACGTCGCATGTGGGAAGCCGTCAGCGACGACCAAATCGTGGAAATCACCACTGTGCAAGCCCGCATCAGCCCTGAATGCGGCACCACAGCCACCGGAATCACCGACGAGGATCTAGAGACAGGTTTCACCACACGCCAGGAGCAAGCCCTGCAAGAGGGGTGGAAAGCCATCGAACTATCATGCCAGCAAGCAGAGGACACAAGCGACGACGAACCGGACAATGTCAGCCGACATGACACGATCCCGCCCAACCTTGTCGAAGACGTGACGCTCACCCCGGTCTGTCCGGCGGAGCTTCACAAGGGAGAGACCAAGCCTCCGGCACGATTCACCGACGCGACCCTGCTCAATGCGATGGAACACGCCAGCCGTTGGCTCGACATGAAGACGAAGAACGCGGACGAGTTGAAAGCCGCATTGGAGGACGACAGCACGCACGCCAGCGGCATCGGAACGCCAGCCACGCGGGCCGAGATCATCGAACGACTTGCCAGCTCCGGGTACATCACGCGCCAGGGGAAATCCATCGTCTCAACGCCGGAAGGCCGCGGACTCATCGATGTGGTCTCACCCAAGCTCAAGGACGTGGCGCTCACCGCCAATCTGGAACGCCAGCTCAGCCAGGTCGAACACGAGCAGACCGATCCTGCGCGAGTGGATAACGAGTCCCGCCATTACGCGGCAGGTATCCCCGCAGAAGCCAAGGACAACAAAACCGACCTCGCCTCAGTCCCTCATAAGCAAGACTGGGGTCCATGCCCCCGATGTGGTCAACCTGTGCGGAAAACCGGGACCGTGTGGCAATGCTCCAGCAACGTCAACGAGAAGGACATGCAAGGCCATTGGAAGCTCACCGGAGGATGCGAGTGGAAGCTCTTCGGCACCATCGCAGGCAAGCACCTCACCGACAGCACCGTGCGCATACTCCTGGACGGCGGCTCCGTCCACCTCAGGGGATTCACCAGCAAGACGGGACGTAAGTTCGACGCCATGCTCGTCCTTGACAAAGAGAAGGGCGCACGATTCGATTTCGATGACGACCAAGACCGGAAGAACCATCATGGACGTGTGCGTACTGCTTGACGGAATCATGCTCACCTACACCGGCCTCGCCAGCATTCCCAAGGCGAGAAGTCAGCTCGCAATCGGCGTGGGATTCGCCATGATCATCACAGGCACGACTTGCCTGTTCGTGTCGGTTCTTACTCTCATGACAGACGGCGTTGCCGCCACCACACACTGGTGGCAAGCCATCGCCACCGCGGCCATCGCCTGGCTGCTCAGCAGATACACCAGTCGCAGCCAAACCCATAGCGCACGAGCCCAACCAGTCTTGGAAACTTTTCAGGCCAAATTGACAATCCATTGGAAAGCATTTTCCAAGTCGCCGGCACAATACGGTGGAAAACGCTTTCCGCTGGCACGCAGATAGAAAGGAACAAGCCATGAGCTACGAAAACACGAATTATCACAAGCGAAGCGTGCTCATGAGGATGTCTTTGCATGTCGGAAACATGCTCGACCAGGCCAGCAAAGACAACCATGTCACGGAAGCATTGATCATCAGACTAGCCGCGACCATGGTGGAACCCGGGGAGCTGGCAGCAAAGAACAAGAAACCTTCCGAGCACCCCGCTTCCGCACAGGCCACACCGACTGGAAGGATGACAAACAGTACCGTTCCGTCCTGGCGAAGCTGTCCGATGCGGAGTATGAGCTGGTATCCCGCGCCGCCGTCGGCATGGACATGGCCCGCGGCCCTTGGCTGGCCTTGAAAGTCGAACAGCTCCTGAGCAGCCCTAGACTGAGGGAGCTGCTTGAAGACGCAACCTACATAGAAGCCAACGAGAAGGCACAGAACATCCTCCAGCAGTCAAAAGGCAGCAGATAACGACCCATGGAAACCCTTTTCCACTCCTAGATGCCTTAATCTGCACCGCAGGTGCATCATCGAAGAATAACTAAATATCTTTATTCGTGCAGCGCGGCGTTAAACCAGCTGGTCACACGCCTCGGATGAGTGATGGCGGTACCCACCACCACCGCCCAGGCTCCGATGTCACGTGCACGCCGCGCTTGCCGGGGTGTATGAATGCGTCCCTCGCAAATGACTGGCACGTTTGGGAGTCTGTCCACCATGGACTCCAGCAGGTCCCAGTCCGGCTCGTCGGACATCGGCCGCCCGCCGGTGTAACCGGCCAATGTCGTGGAAATGAAGTCAAAGCCAAGATCGGCTGCCTGCAAGGCGTCGTCCAGACAGCTGCAGTCAGCCATGAGCACGGCGCCTTCCTCCTTCAGAACATCCACCGTCTGCCGGAGAGTCCTGCCGTCCGGTCGAGGACGCGACGTGGCGTCAAGGGCGACAATATCGGCACCTGCCATCATGCAGCAGCGTGCATGGCGCAAGGTGGGCGTAATGTACACTCCGCTCTCGCCTTCCTTCCATAGGCCGATGACCGGTACCGACACCTGCCCCTTGACCGCACTGATATCGGCCAAGCCCTGGCATCTGATGCCCGCCGCACCACCGAGTTGAGCGGACAGTGCAATCTGCGCCATGGTTTCCGGGTGTCTCATCGGCTCTCCCGGATAGGCCTGGCAGCTGACGATCAGTCCGCCCTGCAGTTGACTCACGAAATCACGCATATCGGATCCTTCTCCACAGCCGTGCCTTCATCGCCCTCGATCAGTCCGAGGTACTGGGCCAGCGGAACGGCCGCGCCCAGAATCGGAGCCTGAGCGCCCAGTGTTCCGGGCACTATGGGAATGTCCGACAAGGCATCGATCACCTGATCCTGATAGCCCTGTCTCACAGCGTCCAGCCACAGCTCACCGGCACCGCACACCGATCCGGAGAGCACGATCATCTCAGGATCAAGCATGTTGGCCTGCATCCCCAGGGTATTCCCAAGTGCACGTCCCGCCATGAGAACTGCGGATTGCGCGTCATTGTCACCGTTCCTTGCCATTTCGGCGATGCGATCGCCCCTTGCGTCCTTACCGCTGAGCTTGTGGTAGCAACGTTCGATGCCCAGTCCGGAGGCAATCGGTTCCACATGCCCGTACCGGCCGCACGAACACCTGATGCGGCGAGCATCCGGATGGCACACATGTCCTATGTGACCGCCAACGTTGTGGGCACCATGCAGAACATGACCGCCAAGCACCATCGCGCCACCGATGCCCGTGCCAACCGCGACCAGCAGCATGGAGGAGACATCGCGGCCCGCACCCCAATGCGCTTCTCCCAGCGCGTGCGCATGCACATCTCCGACAACGGAAACGGTTTTCCCGGTGGCGGCTCGCAATGCCGGCCCCAAGGGCATTCCCGACCATCCCGGCATCAGCGAGGTCGCGGATTCAATGGAACCATCCAGCGCAATCACACCGGCGGCACCGATACCTATGCCCATCACTTCCCGGTCGATTCGTCCCAGCAACTCGCAGGAGAACTCGACGATCCGCTGCAGCACAGCCAATCCGCCCTCCTGCGCCTGAGTGGGCTCCTGTACCAGACGGATCAGCTCAGGCATGTGCCCCGATGAGAATCGCAGGACACTACCCGCAATCTTTGTGCCACCGACGTCCAACGCCAGTATCAGTTTGCCCTCTTCATCGGTTCCGTCGTTCATTGTCAGACTCCCCTTTCACGAACATAAGTCGGGTGATTCATGATGCAGCCTCCCATCAGGTGATTTCAAGATTCATATCGATCTCGAACAAACGTCGCCATGGAAAACTCACTCGTGCAACCTGAAGAGGCAACGCCTTCGACAGCATCGTCTCATCGACCATGTGTTGCAGAAGGTTGCGCGTATGATCCTCGACCCATCGCCGGCAGACGCCGATGTCCTGGTAGGATCCTCCGTGATCGGATACCTGGGCGTCAACCTGCCAGCGGACGATGCTCTGATAGAACACGTCTTCTATGATCCGGTACGCTACGTTCACGTTGAGCATTCTTCGATCAGTGTCGGTGCCACGGACCTGAGCGGCCACCGCCTGGGATATGGAGGTACCAAGCGTATTGCCGTTGGTGTTCCATCCGGCGTATGACGTCAGCGCAGGAATCATGCCGTCACGGTCAAGCTCATCGACCAGCAGGGGATCTCCGCCGTTCGCGAAGGCGCTGTCGGCCAAGGCCACGGTACGTTCCTGCACCAGCAGGCGTTCGATGGTGTCGATGAACGCCGGCAGATTCCTGTAGGAGTCATACGTGACGTCACGACCGTCGATTGCCTGAGACGCTTCCTGCATGCGTCTGCCCGGCACATTGACCAGCAATTCGATGTCTGCTCCAGAACAGCCGTCCCACACCCTAGCACCGGCAGCCCGAATGTGTCTCAGCACGGTCTCTCGCAGGGGACGATCCTCGTACGAGGGTACGATTCCGGCACCGTATTCCCCCGAGTATCGTGCTCGAATCACAGGATGCCGTTCCATGACATCGCAGATGGCACGCGACACGAGTGTCTGCCCGACCTCATCCGAACCCGGATACATTGCGACCTTGCGCATCAGATGCTGCGCGCATATGCTCCGCTGCAACGAACGCTGGGCACGCGCGGTGTATCCGTACGGGCTCGAATCGTCCTGGGGAAGGATCAGATAATCGACCGCCCCCTGTTCAACCAGACGAAGACAAGCCTGGTTAACGGCTAGATTCACGCTCCGACGATGCTCGTAGTCGTCAATCACGGATTGCGGAACAGCAATGTTCGCAAGCTCATCCTGCTCCGACTCGTCGAGTCCCTCACGCTGCTTCCGATCCGTCAACCATGCCCGGCGAAACAGCATTCGTCCGTACCGCGCATAGTAATCAGGCTCCTCCTCGCTGGAATCATACGAGGGTGCACGCATGATAGTGGAGGCGACATAGATGCGGAGGGTCGGATTACGCAGACGTAGCTCACGAATCACATCCAGACGCTCCAGAACCTCATCGGCACCCAAGTGGTGCAACCGTGACGGTATCAAGCCTCCGTACACCAGCAGGTCGATCGCTATGACGGCCGCGTTGCACAGCTTGGCCTGGTCCAACAGGAACTCATGCAACGCAGCGCAATCACCCGGCCTTTTCTTGTCCGGCAACAGCGACTGTGGCGGCGTGATCAGTTCGACGCCGCAGCCGGAGGCCAGCATCATGGGAAACTTCCTGTTGCAGGGCCTCTCGTCCAATGGCATGTACAGTATGCGCATGTCACTACCCCCGCATCAACATCAAACGTGACGCAAACAAAATCATCCCTTGAGACCGCCTTCCTGCAATCCGAGGAACAGATTCTTCTGGAACAGCGCGAAGAATATGACTATGGGCACGAGCGAGATGATCGCACCAGCAGCCACCAGTCGCGGATCCGTGTAGAACGTTCCCTGAAGCCGGTTCAGACCGAGTGTGAGCGTGTACTTCCTGTCGTCGCTGAGCACGACCAGCGGCCAGAGGAAGTCATTGTAGCTCCCCACGAACGAGAGGATGCCGATCACGGTCATCGTGCCCTTTACCTGCGGAGCAGCTATGTGGAAGAACCTCTGCCACATGTTGGCGCCATCAACCTTGGCCGCCTCGATCAACTCCTGCGGCACGGAACGGAATGCGTTCGTCATCAGGAGCACGTTCAGGGGGCCGATCAGGCCAGGCAGAATCAAGCCCAGCAGACTATTCGTCAATCCCATGGACTTGACCAGCAGGAACGTCGAGATCAGAATGCCCTCCGTCGGCATGATGATGGCCAGGACAAACAGCATGTAGCCGATGTTGCGCCATCTGAATCTCAGGCACCCGAAGGCGTACCCGGCCAGCGTACATCCGACGACGTTGCCCAGAACATTACCTGCCACGACAATCAGCGTATTGCCGAAATACCGGAGCAATGGCAGACGCCTGAACACCTCGACGAAATTGTTCAGCGTGAAATCCTTCGGAAACAGGTATGGCGGCAGGGAGTACACGTTGTCGTTCGGCCCCTTGATCGCCAGCGACAATTCCCATACCAGCGGGCCCGCCAGCAGAATGAACACGAGCGTCAACACTATGTACTGAACGACCACTCCCACGGTGACACGTCTTGTATTCATCATTCACCTCTGCGTGTAATCAGCTGTTGCACGATTGTCATGACACCAACGATGATGCTCACCATCATCGAACGGTGGCTCGCACGCCGGTTCCTGCACCGCCACCGGCGTGAAGGCAAGGGCTTCGGATATCCGACGATCATCATCGGCTCGCCTGAGAGCATTCACGACACCATCGTGCAGCTGCGCAACAGCAAGTCGCTCGGATACATCCCCATCGCGGTCTGCCCCGTCAAGGCGAGCGCAGGCAACACGCCAAACGCACCAAGACGACTCCTCTCGGTCCCCTTCACCGCAGACGACAGCGACGAGGCCGAACTGATCGCGCTGCCGCTGGACTCCCATCTGCCGATCACCGCGAAATACCTGAAAGCGCAAACCGTGCTCATCGCCGACGTACTCACCCGCGATTCGGAAACCATGCGTGCCCTATCGCTCGCCATGGAATCCATGGGCATCGAGCTCGCGCAGCCCGCGTCGCTGGCCGACCTGAGCGCCGCGCAGCTCCACTTCCGCAGCAATCCCCTGATGCCGGTGCTCACCGCGCAGCTCACGCAGTACTCCACCATCACGAGAATATTCAAGCGCCTGAGCGACATCTTCTTCTCTCTCATCGCGATCATCATCAGTTCGCCGATCATGCTGGTCGTCGCGCTGCTGATCAAGCACGAAGATGGCGGCCCCGTCTTCTTCCGGCAGCAGCGCATAGGCATCTACGGCAAGCCGTTTACGATGTACAAGTTCCGTTCCATGAACGTCAACGCCGAAGCCATCAAGAAGCAGCTCGCCGAGGAATACGGTATGGAGGACCGGTTCGTCTTCAAGCTCAAGAACGACCCGCGAGTCACGCGAATCGGCCATTTCATCCGCAAGACCTCGATAGATGAGATTCCGCAGTTCTTCAATGTGCTCAAAGGCGACATGAGCCTCGTCGGCCCGCCGCTGCCGGAGGAAGTGGCGCGCTACGGCACGCTGTATTCGGCCAGATTGCTGGTGAAGCCCGGCATCACCGGTCCGTGGCAGGTGTCCGGACGCAGCAACCTGACGCAGGAGCAGTCCGAATTCGTCGACGTGTCGTACATCCAGAACTGGTCGCTGACCGGCGACATCGCGATCCTGCTCAAGACCGTGGTGGCCGTCGTGCGCGGCACCGGCTCGTACTGACGGAGATGCGGCGGCGCGACGCGGGCCTTTCCCGCCCGCTCGCATCTCCGCGCCGCCAATATCTGAGTGCTCATATTTCCGTCTCCCCCTACTCTACTTCCGCTTCCCTGCGCCCTCCTCTCTGTGTTCTTCCATCCCACCCCTCCGTGGCCTTCCCTACATTTTTCCTCCGCGCCCTTCTCCCCCCAACCTTCTCCCCACGCCTCCACCCGGGTTGCCCATCTGTAGGAGTAGTGTATATTGGTCGGCAGAAATGATGCATATACAACAATCCCTACGCAGCGAAACAGGGATGACGCATACACAGGCGCATGAGGCGGAACGGAGGAGAATACGGCACAATGACCAATCGCAGCGACAATAACGACAGCAGCACGGAAACCAGCACGAACGGCAAGAACCCGAAGAAAACCCTCGCAAAGCGCGGCGGCACAGCCGGCGGTAAACGCGTATCCACGCTGTCCACGCCGCTCTCCAGCAACGAAAGCTACGTGAACGGCCATCTTTCGCGCGTGGCCCTCGCTTCGCTTGCCATCTTGACGTTCATCACGTTCGTCGGCAACTTCACGCAGCTGCAGCTGTCCGCCGCGCTGCCGACCATCGTATCGGAATTCGGCATCTCCGTGACCACCGGGCAATGGCTCACGTCGATTTTCCAGCTGGTCATGGGCGTGATGGTGCCGCTCACCGCGTTCCTGACGCGCCGCTTCACCACCCGGCAAATCGTCATCGTCTCGATGACCGTGTTCGCTGTGGGATCGCTGCTGGCATGGGTCGGCCCGACGTTTCTGGTGGTGCTGGCCGGCCGACTGCTTGAGGCCGTCGGCACGGGCGTGATGTGGCCGGTGCTGCAGATCACCGTCTTCTCGATCTACCCGTTATCCCGCCGTGGCATGGCCATGGGCGCGGTCGGCATGGCCATGAGCGTGGCCCCCGCGCTGGGGCCGACTTTCGGCGGCTTCCAGACCGACAGTTTCGGCTGGCGTTCGATTTTCTTCACGCTCACGATGATCGGTGTGTTCTGCCTGCTGCTGGCCATCTTCGGGCTGCGTAACTTCGGGACGACCGACGACCATGCCAAGGCCGATTTCTTCTCTGTGGCCATGTCGGTGCTCGGCTTCGGCGGCCTGATGTTCGGGTTCACAAACATCGAATCGTACGCGCCGTCGAATCCGATGGTGTGGGGCGCGATGCTTGTCGGACTGTGCGGCATCGTGTGGTTCGTGGTGCGGCAGGTGCGCCGCGCGAAGGCGTATACGGTGGCCGTCCGGCAATCCGTGGACGAGTCGGACACCGCGCAACGCACCACTCCCGAACCGCCGCTGCTCGACCTTGGCGTGCTGCGCAACCGCAGTTTCACCGTCGGGACGATCTGCGCCGCGCTCAGCTTCTTCGCATTCAGTTCGATCATGGTGATCATGCCGCTGTATATCCAGAACGACCGCGGCTATTCGGCGACTATCAGCGGACTGGTCATGATGCCCGGCGCATTCGGCATGTGCATCTCGCAGTTCTTCGGCGGCAAGCTGCTCGACCGGCTCCGCGGGGGGGCCGGGGGGGCGAGGCAGTTG
>OCAK01001463.1_pt1 | contig 12854 bp, 11 predicted proteins | sample 1538301 | NCBI WGS metagenome assembly OCAK01 (sample SAMEA2580285, study PRJEB22360) | human gut metagenome | biome: human gut; feature: human-associated habitat; material: faeces | place: Denmark | collected 2008/2010 | reverse complement strand
TACGAAAACCAGTGATTGCTTCCACCAGATCGTAAATTTTCTGACGATCGGTAAAGGCGAAGAACACTGGCGTCATCGCGCCGACGTCCTGAATAAAGGTGGAGATATACAGCAGGTGACTGTTGATGCGGAACAGTTCGGAGAGCATTACGCGAATGACGTTAACGCGATCCGGCACGGTGATCCCAGCCAGTTTCTCTACCGCCAGCACATAAGGCATTTCGTTAACGCAGCCGCCGAGGTATTCGATACGGTCGGTATACGGAATGTAGCTGTGCCAGGACTGGCGTTCGCCCATTTTCTCTGCGCCACGGTGGTGGTAACCGATGTCTGGTACGCAGTCGACAATCTCTTCGCCATCAAGCTGCAAAACGATACGGAAAGCACCGTGCGCAGACGGGTGGTTCGGACCGAGGTTGAGGAACATGAAGTCCTCATTTTCGGTGCCGCGCTTCATCCCCCACTCTTCCGGTTTGAAGGTCAGGGCTTCCATCTCCAGATCCTGTTTGGCTTTGGTCAGCTCAAACGGCGAGAATTCGGTAGCGCGCGCCGGGTAATCTTTACGCAGCGGGTGACCTTTCCAGGTTTGCGGCATCATGATGCGGCGCAGGTTCGGGTGACCGTCGAATGTAATGCCAAATAGATCCCAGGTTTCACGCTCATACCAGTTAGCGTTCGGGAATAATTTGGTAAAGGTCGGTACGTGCAGGTCGTTTTCTGCCAGCGCCACCTTCAGCATGATGTCGCGGTTACGATCGATAGAAATCAGATGGTAGAAAACGGAAAAATCCGCGGCAGGTAACCCTTCGCGGTGTGTGCGCAGACGTTCGTCCATGCCGTGTAAGTCAAACAGCATGACGTAAGGTTTCGGCAGTTTCTTTAAGAAATCGCCCACTTCCAGTAATTGTTCACGCTTGATCCACACAACGGGAACCCCGGTGCGAGTCGCCTGAACAGTAAAGGCATCCGGCCCAAAACGGTTGCGCAGTTCGCCAATCACCGGATCATCAAGATGATCGCGGGTCTGCCAGGCGGGTTCTTGCGCGGTTAAGTCGGTCATATTGTTCACCATTGCAAATGGTCCGTGGTGACTGTCGGCGCAGTAAGCTTCGCGAAATAGATTTAGGAATAAGCGAAGAAAATTCCCTTTGCCGACAGGCGCAAATTAAATCTCGTCAGGTGTACGCAGGTTGGTTACGGCAATGCGTTCACCGCGCTTGCGTTCGCGCTCTGATTGCATATTGGCGCGATAAACGCCCTGATCGCCAACCACCCAGGAGAGCGGACGACGTTCTTTACCGATAGATTCCTGCAACAGCATCAGTGCCTGCATGTACGCTTCAGGACGCGGCGGGCAGCCCGGGATATACACATCAACCGGGATGAATTTATCGACGCCCTGCACAACGGAATAAATATCGTACATACCGCCGGAGTTGGCACAGGCACCCATTGAGATAACCCATTTGGGTTCCAGCATCTGGTCATACAGACGCTGAATAACCGGTGCCATTTTGGTAAAGCAGGTTCCTGCAACCACCATCAGGTCAGCCTGACGCGGCGAAGCACGCAATACTTCAGCGCCAAAACGCGCCACGTCATGCACCGCGGTAAACGAAGTCACCATCTCAACGTAACAGCAGGAAAGACCGAAGTTATACGGCCAAATTGAGTTTTTACGACCCCAGTTAACCATGTCATTGAGCTTGCCCATAAACACGTTTTTGTTAACTTCTTGCTCCAGAGGGTCGGTTACGATCTCCTGCTTTTGCAGGGGGTAACGGTCGTTCTCACCGTTGGGATCTATGCGGGTGAGCGTATAATCCATCTTAATGCCTCGCGGTTAGCGTTGACGATTAGCGATACTGTTCGTTTCCGGGTTCATACGCTCGCGGCGTGAACGCGCGGGCGTCCAGTCCAGCGCGCCAATACCAGATAAACCAGACCTGCCAGTAACACAAAAATAAAAATTGCAGCTTCCACAAAGCCTACCCAGCCGCTTTCGCGGATAGAGGTTGACCATGCGAACAGATACAGCGCTTCAACGTCGAAGATAACGAAGAACATGGCCACCAGATAAAACTTGGCGGACAGGCGTAAGCGGGCGGAGCCGACCGAGTCGATACCGGATTCAAACGGAACGTTTTTTGACCTCGCGCGTGCGCGACCGCCTAAAAACCAACCGCCTACCAGCATCAGGCAACACAGGCCAATGGCAACGATAAGAAAGATAGCGAATGCCCAGTGATGAGCGATGACTTCAGTGGATGTTGACATACTCATTGCTTACTCATCAAAAGTAGCGCCTGATTCTCTGCTCTTTACGGCAGATGGACGCCACATCGATTCATGGGGAGGAATAAAAAAAACCTTACAATAACTGCAGAAACTATTTTATACAGCTAATTGATGTGGTCTTTTACTCCTTTCTATAACCTTTTGTCAACTTTAACAAAGGTTTCTTCACACTGATTTACACAATGACAACAACATTTGCATTTGGCGCCCTTTCTCCCCAGATCATTGACGACTCCAGGAAAATTAGATGTTGTTGAATCGTGTCCGTTGTGAAGCAATGGAAAAAATACGGGTCTATTTTGACAGGAATTTGTGTCGATTCCTCCCCCCAAAAGAGAGTATTTTCTTGATCTGTGACACGCTTTTGTCATTCTATAACAAAAATGCAGCAACAAATTCACGTATTTTTTAACATTATTGTAGCAGGAGATTTTTTTCAGGTGATTATTTGTGCGTACGGGGCGTGAATCTCTGGTGATTGAAAAATGAACAGTTTTGTACGGTTCTGCCGATACGAGGAAAGCTTTTTACTAAAAAAAAGCCGCTGGGGTTTAAAATAAACCCAGCGGTTCGTTTTTACACTATTGTCTCAGGAATTATCTATCGTCCGTCGATTACTCGATATCCCTTTCAATCAACAATGAGTCATCTCCTTCCGGAGCAGACATTGGGCTGTATTGCCACGGATTATGGTAGCTCTCCATCGCCCGATAGATCACCTGGGCCAGCTCATTATTACTGGACGGGTCATAGCACAGCAAATATTCGGTATCAGGTAGCGGCGGTAAGCCATCTACTCCACTCAGCACACGCAGGTCCGGACTCATCATCTCGACCGGCCTTGCCGTCACGCCAAGACCGGCTTTCACTGCCGCACGAACGGCCGGAAGCGTCGAGGCGACATAAGCCAGTCGCCAGGGAATATCTGCTTTATTAAGCGTCGCCAGCACCATATCGCGAAACGGACTTGGATCATCCAGCAACACAAGAGGGATCGGCTCACCTTTTTGCAATACGTATTCCGCTGCGCAGTACCAGTGTGTTGGCGAGGTACGCAGGTTCAATGCCTTAAAGGTAGAAGGACGATGGGTGGTTACCATCAAATCCACTTCCTGGGATTCCAGCATTTCTGCCATGTAGGCATTACGTTTAACGCGGACATCCAGCGCTAGTTTCGGATAAACCGAACTCACGCGATTTAACAGGAAAGGTAAGATCGTATCGGCAGATTCATCTGAAGCACCGATAGTTAACACGCCCTGAAGATTACTGAACATTAATGATGAGCAGGCCTCATCATTAAAACGCAGGATTTTCCTGGCGTAACCAAGAAGTTGAATGCCATGTTCAGTTAACAGTTTGTTGCGACCGTGACGAGCGAACAGTTCTTTCCCAACGAGTTGTTCCAGACGCTGCATTTGCTGACTTACGGCGGACTGAGTACGACACACAGCGGCAGCTGCGGCAGCAAAAGTGTTCAGATCGGCAACAGCAACAAATGTTCTCAGCAGATCGAGGTCGAGGTTAATTATCGGACGATTTGCACTTATCATATATTATCACTTACTGGCGGCTCATACTGAGCTGGTTAATGCTGTGCACACACAAACAAGCAATTCCATTTGTAATGTGCCTCCCTGGCAGTTTCATCCGGAACCCGGACGAAAGTAAAAATGCATATGAGTTGCACTAAAAAAGTGACTCACATTGTTCCGTTATAATGCCTGAAGTAGATCACAGAATATATCTTCAGGGATCGCATATCTATTAAGTTACTCACTCTTTTCTATTTATGACATGCGCGTGTTTGTATAAATGTAAATGTGAGTCCTTGTTCCACTCTCGTACAGCATCGCTGGTCATACGCGAACACGTACAAACAGCAATGGTGAGGCGGCATCAAGAGCAGGGATCCGGCATTTATGCAAGCATTTTACCCCAAAAACCTTTTATTTATAAGGGTCATTGCGAATTATCTGATGCAAAGTTATGTTATGTTAGGCAAAGTAATCTTCTATTATTAATAAGCACAACAAAACCTTTTTGAATATTAAATAATAATTAATTAGCATCATCCCCATTCATTAATTCCGCTTAACAATAGTTTCACGCCTTGCCCCCATTGTGACACCTCGGAAATCATCACGCTGTTAAACTCTCCGTAATGCGGAAATATCATCATCGCGATTCAGTAGTGAATTCTTAAACGAGGCATTTTCACACAATTATCTTACAGATAAAAAAACCACACTTACAATTAAGAATCAGAACAATTCACTACATAACATTACTTATTAAGCATATGCGCCTCATTATTTTGCCATTATTAAGTTATTAACAGCACAATCGAGCCTTCCCCTCTGGCAAAATCTTATTCTGCAGACCTTCAAAACACCGTCCTGGGGGAGTACATTGTTCTAAGCTGACTTCCACGGCAGGGAGTGGCGATAACAGCAAAAAAGGTCAAGATTCATGTCCCCCATTGAAAAATCCAGCAAATTAGAGAATGTCTGTTATGACATCCGTGGTCCGGTGCTGAAAGAAGCAAAACGCCTGGAAGAAGAAGGTAACAAGGTACTGAAACTGAACATCGGCAACCCTGCCCCGTTCGGTTTTGACGCGCCAGATGAAATTCTCGTTGACGTGATACGCAACCTGCCTACCGCTCAAGGGTATTGCGATTCCAAAGGTCTTTACTCCGCGCGTAAAGCCATCATGCAGCACTACCAGGCTCGTGGCATGCGTGATGTTACCGTGGAAGATATTTACATCGGCAATGGTGTATCGGAGCTTATCGTTCAGGCAATGCAGGCATTGCTGAACAGCGGGGACGAAATGTTGGTTCCTGCACCTGATTACCCACTATGGACCGCAGCGGTTTCGCTCTCCAGCGGTAAAGCGGTGCATTATCTTTGCGATGAATCCTCTGACTGGTTCCCGGACCTCGATGATATTCGCGCTAAAATTACGCCTCGTACGCGTGGGATCGTTATTATCAACCCAAATAACCCAACCGGCGCGGTATATTCCAAAGAGCTTTTAATGGAGATTGTGGAGATTGCACGTCAGCATAATCTCATTATCTTCGCCGATGAAATTTATGACAAAATTCTCTACGACGACGCTGAGCATCACTCCATTGCGCCGCTGGCACCTGACCTGCTGACCATTACCTTTAACGGACTGTCGAAAACGTACCGCGTTGCAGGCTTCCGTCAGGGGTGGATGGTGTTGAACGGGCCGAAAAAACACGCCAAAGGTTACATCGAAGGTCTGGAAATGCTGGCTTCAATGCGCCTGTGTGCTAACGTTCCTGCGCAACACGCCATTCAGACCGCACTGGGTGGTTATCAGAGCATCAGTGAATTTATTACCCCTGGCGGTCGTCTTTATGAGCAGCGTAACCGCGCGTGGGAATTGATCAACGATATTCCGGGCGTTTCCTGCGTGAAACCTCGTGGTGCGCTGTATATGTTCCCGAAAATCGACGCCAAACGCTTTAACATTCACGACGATCAGAAAATGGTGCTGGATTTCCTGTTGCAGGAAAAAGTCTTGTTGGTGCAAGGGACGGCATTCAACTGGCCGTGGCCGGATCACTTCCGCATTGTCACGCTACCGCGTGTCGATGATATCGAGCTGTCTTTGAGCAAGTTCGCGCGTTTCCTTTCTGGTTATCATCAGCTGTAATCTTAATTTCACTGCCGGAGATTGCATCCGGCAGTGTTATCCCGCCACAATGACCTGATGATGTCATCATACGTAAGGTCACTATGAAACAGAGCCATTTTTTTGCCCATCTCTCCCGCCTGAAACTCATTAACCGCTGGCCGCTAATGCGCAACGTGCGGACGGAAAATGTGTCCGAACACAGTTTGCAGGTAGCGATGGTCGCCCATGCGCTGGCAGCTATCAAAAATCGTAAATTTGGCGGTAATGTCAACGCCGAACGTATCGCTTTACTGGCGATGTACCACGATGCTTCAGAAGTGCTCACCGGAGATCTCCCTACTCCGGTGAAATACTTCAATTCGCAAATCGCTCAGGAATACAAGGCTATTGAAAAAATCGCTCAGCAAAAACTGGTCGATATGGTTCCGGAAGAGCTGCAGGATATCTTTGCGCCGTTAATTGACGAGCATGCATATAGCGATGAAGAAAAATCGCTGGTGAAACAGGCAGATGCACTGTGTGCATATCTGAAATGCCTGGAAGAACTTGCGGCCGGAAATAATGAATTCTTGCTGGCAAAAACGCGACTGGAAGCGACGCTTGAAGCGCGCCGCAGCCAGGAGATGGACTACTTCATGGAAGTATTTGTTCCCAGCTTCCATCTTTCGCTCGATGAGATTAGCCAGGATTCACCGCTGTAAGCAGTCGGAGTCTGCGTCGCATCAGGCAATAAGCACCGGATGCGACATCAGGCTCTTGTCAAAACGGAAACAGCATCGGGATCATCACCACACAAACCGCCATCACGATAATGGTGAACGGTACCCCCAACTTAACAAAGTCACTGAAGCTGTAATTCCCCGGACCTAAAACCAGTGTGTTAACAGGTGAAGATATCGGTGTCATAAAGGCGGCGGATGCTGCCATCGCCACGACCATCGCAAATGGATAAGGCGACACCCCCATCGTTTTGGCAGCAGCCAGCGCAATCGGAGCCATCAACACCGCCGTCGCGGTATTAGAAATAAATAGCCCAATAACCGCCGACAAGACAAACAAACAACCCAGCATCATATGTGGCCCGTAACCGCCGCCAATGTCCATCAGCCCTTTCACCGCCAGCGCGACACCTCCCGTTTTCTGTAATGCCACAGCAAATGGCATCATCCCAACGATCAAAATAATGCTCGGCCAGTGAATGGATTTATAGGCGCTTTCAGCATCTATACAGCGGAATTTCCCCATCAGCAGGCAGGCGATAATAGCGGCAACAGGATTAGGAATTTCATCGGTCAGCATTAACGCCACCATTAGCACCAGACAGAAAATCGCATGGGGTGCCTGGCTGTGCGCGGGCGATGCTTCACTCACCTCTTCCGGTAAGTTCAGCGCTACGAAGTCGCGGCCCTGTTTGGCCAGCATACCGATCAGTTTCCAGTTACCCACAACCAGGATGATATCGCCCAGCAGCAGAGGCTCATCCGCCAGCGAACCTTCCAGCGCCACGCCATTGCGCTTTAGCCCCACTACATTCAATCCGTAGCGGGTACGAAAACCAATTTCGCGCACCGATTTACCAATAAGTTCTGACTCAGGAATTAATGAAATCTCTGCCATGCCCACATCAAGAGCCTGGTCAGAAAAATACTCGCCGCGCAGTACCATCGGCTCCAGCAATTGCTCACTACAAAATTGCCGGAGATCGACATCAGCCGCAGACATATCAATAAGCAAAACGTCACGCGCGCGAAATTCAGAAACCCCATTAACGTTCACGATAACGCGACGAAAACGCCGCCAGCGTTCAACACCGATGACGTTAGCACCATAACGTTCACGTAATTTGAGATCGTCCAGTCGTTGACCAATCATTGGCGATCCGGGGCGAATAGCCAGACGTCGCGCACGCCCGGTCAGTCGATATTCACGGATAAGATCGCGAAAGGTTCGGCGCGTCCAGCCTTCGCGCTGCGGGGTCTGGGTATCCCCTTTCAGCATGAAACGCATCACTAACATATACAAAATACCCAGCACCAGCACGACCAGGCCAATAGGTGTTACGCTAAAGAAACTAAAACCATGATAGCCTTCACGCAGCAATTCACTGTTGACTACCAGGTTCGGCGGCGTCGCCACCAGCGTCATCATGCCGCTTATCAGCCCGGCAAAACTTAACGGCATCATCAGGCGCGACGGCGACGTTTGCATACGCATGGCAACGCTTAACACCACGGGAATAAAGATAGCGACAACGCCGGTTGAACTCATAAACGCGCCAAGCCCCGCGACGGTCAGCATCAACAAAACCACTTTGACCAGCCATGTCCCCATTACAGTGGCAACACCGGTACGGACCAAACCATCGCCAATAATAAACAAGGCGGCAATCAGGACAACGTTAGGATCGGAAAAGCCGGAAAATACTTCGGGGACCGTCAGCGTTCCGCTTAATGCAAACGCGACAATAACAAACAAAGCGACCGCATCCATACGCACTCTGCCCGTCGCAAACAAGACGATGGCAACGGCCAGTAATGAAAGAACCCAAATCAATTCACCGTTCACAACTTATCCTTGTTAATTGAGGGGGATAACTTGATTCTGCCATAAAAAAGCCCCGACGAGACGGGGCTAAATCATGATCAGGTGTTTCACTGAATAATAACATCGCCATTTGGCTGTTTGGTCACAGTAATTTGCTCCAGACTGTGGAGGACTAAATCGACTTCATTCAGGCGCGGGGTATCTGCCGGGGCATTAACCGCAATAACATGGCAACCCGCCGCCAGACCTGAAAGCACGCCAGCGGGAGCATCTTCCACCACAACACACTCCTGCGGCGCAAGGCCCAGCAGCTGCGCGCCTAACAGATACGCATCAGGTTCTGGTTTTCCGCGCTTCACCCGCTCAGCGGTTACAAACACCTCTGGCGCGGGAAGCCCCGCTATTTTATGACGCGCTCGCGCTACCGGCATGGAGCCAGAAGTCACAATAGCCCACGGAATACCTGCTTTATTCAAATGATTGAGTAAGGCGATTGCCCCCGGAAGCGCGGTAATACCTTCGGTTTCCGTGGCCTCGATGTGCTCCAGACGCGTAAACTCGGCGGCAATGTCTGCCTCGGATTTGCCCGCCATAAAATGGCGCAGAGAGGTGATCGCCTGTTTACCGTGAATGAAAGCCAGCACCTCTTCCGGCGATAACCCATGACGTCTGGCCCAGTTGCTCCACGCCCGTTCTACCGCAGGCAGGGAATCCACCAGCGTTCCATCAAGATCAAACAGAAAACCTTTGCACCGCACGCGGGCCTCCTCAGGCGTTAATAATTTGATTAATTTCGTTGGCGCTCAAATGGTACTGGCGCGGGCAGGCATGCCAGACATTAAGCATGCGCTGATATTTTTCCCACATTGGCGTCTGGGCGTTAAAACCGTGAGTTCCAGCGTCAAAATGGGTATAGCGCCCTTCCACATTAACCATAAAGCGGACATAACCGAGGTAACGTGCTTCAGTGGCAGCGTCAAAGCCGAGGAAGGTGACACGACGTTCATCGATGGATTGCTGGTCCTGCAAATTAGACCAGGAAACATGCAACGCATGATACATCTCCATAATGTCGATGATAGTGCGGCAGGTTTCTTCTTTCAGCTCGCCAAACTCGCGATCCAGTTCACGCATCTGTAATCCATAACCACGCTCAATGATTGTTTGCAGGCGACGGTAACGTTCAGCATTTGCCGGATCGAGCATAGTCATCATCTTGTACTGGTTAGACAAAATAAGACGTTGCGCGTTGGTCATTTCCATTATTGACTCCTGTATCACTCTACTACGGTGAAAAAAAGAAGGCTGAGTATGCCTTCTTTTATATGCGTAATCAGGGGTCAATTACAAATCATCAAGGAAAGTTTTATCCAGTTGTTTGAAGGCACGCTTAAGCGTGTCAGCTAATGCCTGGTAATCAGGCTTGCCTTCAACGGGTGCCAACACCTGTCCAGACTCCTGCAATTTACCGCGAACTTCATAAAACCAGTTGAGGATTGCAGGAGGTAATGGCGTTACAGAACGCTTGCCCAGCCACCACAATCCCTGCATGGGTAAACTTAAGGCGAACAGCGCAGTGGCAACTGCCGGCCCAAGCTGACCGCCCAGGGCAATCTGCCAGCAGAGAGTAAATACGGCGATCGGCGGCATAAAACGGATCGCATAACGCGTCATCTTGATAACGCGATTTTCGACAAAGACTGGGGCAAGGCGTTTTTCCAGCGGCCACGTCTTTGAGTAATGCTGTCCCCGGCAAAACAAGCTAAAAAAATTAACAGAACGATTATCCGGCGTTGACATGCTTCACCTCAACTTCACATATAAAGATTCAAAAATTTGTGCAAATTCACAACTCAGCGGGACAACGTTCAAAACATTTTGTCTTCCATACCCACTATCAGGTATCCTTTAGCAGCCTGAAGGCCTAAGTAGTACATATTCATTGAGTCGTCAAATTCATATACATTATGCCATTGGCTGAAAATTACGCAAAATGGCATAGACTCAAGATATTTCTTCCATCATGCAAAAAAAATTTGCAGTGCATGATGTTAATCATAAATGTCGGTGTCATCATGCGCTACGCTCTATGGCTCCCTGACGTTTTTTTAGCCACGTATCAATTATAGGTACTTCCATGTCGAGTAAGTTAGTACTGGTTCTGAACTGCGGTAGTTCTTCACTGAAATTTGCCATCATCGATGCAGTAAATGGTGAAGAGTACCTTTCTGGTTTAGCCGAATGTTTCCACCTGCCCGAAGCACGTATCAAATGGAAAATGGACGGCAATAAACAGGAAGCGGCTTTAGGTGCAGGCGCCGCTCACAGCGAAGCGCTCAACTTTATCGTTAATACTATTCTGGCACAAAAACCAGAACTGTCTGCGCAGCTGACTGCTATCGGTCACCGTATCGTACACGGCGGCGAAAAGTATACCAGCTCCGTAGTGATCGATGAGTCTGTTATTCAGGGTATCAAAGATGCAGCTTCTTTTGCACCGCTGCACAACCCGGCTCACCTGATCGGTATCGAAGAAGCTCTGAAATCTTTCCCACAGCTGAAAGACAAAAACGTTGCTGTATTTGACACCGCGTTCCACCAGACTATGCCGGAAGAGTCTTACCTCTACGCCCTGCCGTACAACCTGTACAAAGAGCACGGCATCCGTCGTTACGGCGCGCACGGCACCAGCCACTTCTATGTAACCCAGGAAGCGGCAAAAATGCTGAACAAACCGGTAGAAGAACTGAACATCATCACCTGCCACCTGGGCAACGGTGGTTCCGTTTCTGCTATCCGCAACGGTAAATGCGTTGACACCTCTATGGGCCTGACCCCGCTGGAAGGTCTGGTCATGGGTACCCGTTCTGGTGATATCGATCCGGCGATCATCTTCCACCTGCACGACACCCTGGGCATGAGCGTTGACGCAATCAACAAACTGCTAACCAAAGAGTCTGGCCTGCTGGGTCTGACCGAAGTGACCAGCGACTGCCGCTATGTTGAAGACAACTACGCGACGAAAGAAGACGCGAAGCGCGCAATGGACGTTTACTGCCACCGCCTGGCCAAATACATCGGTGCCTACACTGCGCTGATGGATGGTCGTCTGGACGCTGTTGTATTCACCGGTGGTATCGGTGAAAATGCCGCGATGGTTCGTGAACTGTCTCTGGGCAAACTGGGCGTGCTGGGCTTTGAAGTTGATCATGAACGCAACCTGGCTGCACGTTTCGGCAAATCTGGTTTCATCAACAAAGAAGGTACCCGTCCTGCGGTGGTTATCCCAACCAACGAAGAACTGGTTATCGCGCAAGACGCGAGCCGCCTGACTGCCTGATTTCACACCGCCAGCTCAGCTGGCGGTGCTGTTTTGTAACCCGCCAAATCGGCGGTAACGAAAGAGGATAAACCGTGTCCCGTATTATTATGCTGATCCCTACCGGAACCAGCGTCGGTCTGACCAGCGTCAGCCTTGGCGTGATCCGTGCAATGGAACGCAAAGGCGTTCGTCTGAGCGTTTTCAAACCTATCGCTCAGCCGCGTACCGGTGGCGATGCGCCCGATCAGACTACGACTATCGTGCGTGCGAACTCTTCCACCACGACGGCCGCTGAACCGCTGAAAATGAGCTACGTTGAAGGTCTGCTTTCCAGCAATCAGAAAGATGTGCTGATGGAAGAGATCATCGCGAACTACCACGCTAACACCAAAGACGCTGAAGTCGTTCTGGTGGAAGGTCTGGTCCCGACACGTAAGCACCAGTTTGCCCAGTCTCTGAACTACGAAATCGCCAAAACGCTGAACGCAGAAATCGTCTTCGTTATGTCTCAGGGCACTGATACTCCGGAACAGTTGAAAGAGCGTATCGAACTGACTCGCAACAGCTTCGGCGGTGCAAAAAACACCAATATTACCGGCGTTATCGTTAACAAACTGAACGCTCCGGTTGATGAGCAGGGTCGTACCCGTCCGGATCTGTCCGAGATTTTTGACGACTCCACCAAAGCAAAAGTGAACAACGTTGATCCGGCGAAGCTGCAAGAATCCAGCCCGCTGCCGGTTCTCGGCGCTGTGCCGTGGAGCTTTGACCTGATCGCGACTCGTGCGATCGATATGGCTCGCCACCTGAATGCGACCATCATCAACGAAGGCGACATCAATACTCGCCGCGTTAAATCCGTCACTTTCTGCGCACGCAGCATTCCGCACATGCTGGAGCACTTCCGTGCCGGTTCTCTGCTGGTGACTTCCGCAGACCGCCCTGACGTGCTGGTTGCCGCTTGCCTGGCTGCCATGAACGGCGTAGAAATCGGTGCCCTGCTGCTGACTGGCGGCTA
>OCAK01001448.1_pt1 | contig 13053 bp, 13 predicted proteins | sample 1538301 | NCBI WGS metagenome assembly OCAK01 (sample SAMEA2580285, study PRJEB22360) | human gut metagenome | biome: human gut; feature: human-associated habitat; material: faeces | place: Denmark | collected 2008/2010 | reverse complement strand
ACCCGCGACCCCATGCGTGACAGGCATGTATTCTAACCAGCTGAACTACCGAACCATTTTATAATCAACAATAATTTTGAAAAAGAGGCGGTCCGGACGGGACTCGAACCCGCGACCCCATGCGTGACAGGCATGTATTCTAACCAACTGAACTACCGAACCTCTTCTTGGATAATCAATCTCTCTCGATTGCGGTGCAAAGGTAGATATTATTTTTAATTCTGCAATACTTTAAGCAAAAAAAATACACCAATATTTCAACCATACCTGATAGACAACAAATTAGAAAGCATATATTTTTAAGAAAATATCCACTAAACACATGCTTGTCACGCTTAGATACTTACTCGCGTATCTCTCCTTTATGCACAACCATTTTTACCAATGTCTGCATCGATTTATGTGTATCCGAAACCCATAACACCGAATCGTTCTGCGCATAAACACGAACAGGCAGTAAAAAAGAGTATCCTTTGATGGTCTTTATTTTTTTCACCCATTCACCTTGTTGGCTATCATATATATTGATAGCATCGTTATCACCGGTTGCATACCAACGTTCGTTACACAAAGCAAACGTCTTAGGTTTAAATTCGAGAGAAAGAGACAGTTCGTCCATATCGATGGAAGTTCCGTTTACCAAATCATCATTTACCAATGTCGGATCGAGTACACGTATTTTCTTTCCCTCATAATCTGTAAGCAGAATATTCCCTTCTGCATTGAACTGCATATAGTGAGGAGCAAAACCATTATTACCCGGACTGTTATTTCCGGAAACTTGCCAATGACGGTTTATCTTCTGATAATTCTCTTGAGTAACATCCGACTCTTTATAAATACTGACCTTTCCGTTCTTGTCGCGTGCAAAGATAAGGCCATCTTTCACCGCAAGCGCTTGTGCCTGAAATACCGGACCACTCCATTGTCCATTTCCAATGCAAGTGACATAAGTCAGATCCGGTAGTTCGAACACATGAATGCGCGACTGCCGCTCAGCAACATATAATCGATTTCCTGCCGGAACAATAGCTTCGATCGAACTCCCGAAATTCTTTTCCTCATTGTCGAATTGCCATGATTTCACCACATCCAGCAATCGTCCCTCCTTTGTATTGAATACCAACAAACTGTTTCCTTCCTTTCCTATGTTAGCAATAAAAAGAGTATCTCCCAGATGTGCTACAGTATAAGGCGAGAAGTCCTCCAAGGCTTCCATTCCTAAAGTTTCCGCATTAACTAACTGTGCAGCCTCATAAGAATAATACCAATAACTATCATATTCGGGCGAATCCTCCTCCGGGTTCCCTATATCATCACTGCTGCACCGAATGGTCAGTATACCCAACAATACCAACCAGATATAAACATACATTTTCATATTCACTTTCATTTTTATGGGATCAACTTAGTTTAATTCATTCATAGGGATTGCATAGATACACGCTCCGCTCTTTGTACGGTCTATAATAAACAAGGTATTACGGCGAATACAGAATTTTTCCGGAACCTGCAAGGTGACATCTCCAACAACCGTGTAATCTTTCAAGATTTCGCCCGTCACCGGATCGACTTCGCAAAACTTCTCCTTGCCGTTTGAACTAACAAACAACCGACCTTCATAAAAATCCAAGGCATAAGGAATATTTGCATACGTCAGCTGATCGACACGTTTAAATGTTACTCCTTCACGGATAGCATCAGGGGTAAAGATATCTATACGTTTGGACGGATGAGTAGAATACAATAGTCCGCTCTGTTCATCTACTGCCATACCATAAGTACCGGCGGTTTCACCCAAATGTTCGGAACGGATATAGATACGCGGAGCCTTTTTCCCCGGTTCCAAAATTCGTTCTTCCACAATATCGATATAACGTTTATCATGAATCATAATCAGTCCCTTATAACATAGCACATCAAAAGCATGAACAGTCTGCGAAGGTCCTGTTCCCCAACTACCGGTACCGATACAAGTGATAAACTGATGGTCTGTCGCATCAAAAATCTCCGTTCGGCTACCCTCATGAGTAACGTAAATCTTTCCGTTAGCACGTGTAACCCCATTCGGTCGACCTGCAAATTTTTCCTGGGCATCCTCCCAGGTCCATTCCTTAATACTTTCCAAATGCTTCTTACCACCGTTCGCTATACTGAATACTTCCAGGCTATAGTTATTATCGGCATCATTCACGACATACAACGTATCACCATATGCAAACACATCTTTCGGACGGAAAGTAGCTGCCGTTGCTCCCGGCACATCTGAATAATCCAACTTGAAAGTAACAGGTTCTCCATCGTTTCCCTCAGAAGTATTCTCTTCGCGTAGCGGTGACAACCCACCATCGAGGGCATCCAGTTCCGGATCTTCAATAATATACTTAGAAGCTACATAGATATCGTCAAAATACCTGTTTTTACTCCGGCGGGTATGTAAGAAACGGCGAGAATAAACCGGCAGTTCTTTCTCCAGCGATAAATCCACATATACATTATTACACAAAGTAGGCCAGCCTGGTCCGGTTTGTTCGTATGTCATATTTCCGGCATGGCCATATCCGAGACAGTGTGCAAATTCGTGAAAGATAGTCTCCGTAATACTTTTATCGTCGGCATAATGTTCCAAATAACACACCTCATGCATACCGAAGGTAGTTCCTCCCCCCAGTCCCATGACTCCTGTCGTATATCCGAAAACCAGTCCTGCATGATTAAGTACTCTCGTCAACAGGGCGCTTTTGTCGATCTCCACCCTGTCATTGTTACTATGCAACGGTCCAAACTCATACAATGCTTTCTCGAACTTTTGCGACGAGAACATATAACTCATGTTCAGCGCAATAGCTACAGCTTCACGTGTATGCGAAGCCTTCATTTTATATTTCCAGCTAGCCTGAGTATCACTATATCTGCCAAAAGCGATGCGCCATTTGCAACGAATAGATTGCAACCTGTCCCAATAAGGATCGTCAGACTCTACCGTGAAAGAAATGTTTTCTCCCGTCAGATACGGGTTTGCCATGATACGGATCTTTTTTCCGCTACGGGTATAAGCCGTCAAGTCTTGAGTGGCAAACGGAATACATACCCGAAGTTGCTGAAATGGCAGCACCTTTTCGAGCGACATAAACATGAACTCTTCATCATATCCATCAATAGTCGCCCAGATGGTTACGTTTTTCAACGCTCTGGGGCTATAAAAGCGGAGTTGGAAATTATGATCGTCGTCCAATTGAATCTGCAACGGCTGAGTGACATAGAAACTGCGCTGGCTCGAATCGAAATAAATATCCGGCGATTCTTCATCGTTCAACAAATAATACGTATTATCCTCATTATAGGCAGCTTCCGTCATCCTGACGGGCAATTCTTCAATTACAAGACCACCTTCATCGGGTAGGGATACTTCATCATCTTTACAGCCAACCAGCTGCAAAAGCATACCAGCCAACACAAACAGGCTAGTGGGAAATAATCTTTTCATCGTCTGTCTTTGTTTATAATTAAATATAATGCTCTTCCGAAAAAGGGTGCAAAATTAATTATTTTCGATGTGTTTTACCAGTATTCTTATTGCAAGGTAGTCAAAATTATACTTTCATTTCTTAAGTATTCTCTTCAGGTGGGTAACGTCTTGTATTAAATTCACCGTTTCAAATTTTCCTTTATAAAACACAGCCCAGTTATTGAAAACACAAGGCAATTCCTTCGCTTTTTGTAATGTATCCACCTGAATCAATGATAGAGGGACATCATTCATTTCGCAATATTGTCTGACAATCCCAATTTTTTGATCGATATAAGGACACTGCATATCATAATAAATTGTCAGCTCTTTGCTTTCTATTTCCAGCTTTTTTGCATTTTGCGCGAACTTCGGCATTGTTCCGTCAAAAGAAAGTGCGAGCAATTCATATCCGTTATCGGTAGTATCGACTACCTCAAAACCAAACTTTTTCGCAAATGACTGGTCGGAAAGCCAGGATTTTTGTTTTTCTGCCCCGAGCATACAGATACCGGATTTACCTTTTTCTTTGGCATCGGCTATACAATATTCCATCAATGATTTTCCATACCCCTTCCCTTTGCAACTGCCCAAAGTCCATAAACAATAGAGGTAATAATAGTTATCCCCGATTATGGGAACCCAGGCTGTTTCCAAAGGAGCATATTCGATAAAAACCGTTGCCTTCGCATTTAACTTTCTAAAGACATGACCTTCATTCAGCCGGTCAGAAAGCCATTGACGCTTTGCCTCAACACCCGGATGTAGCTTTTTAGTGCGGATAATGCAGCATAAATGCTCATCGGCAAGATTTTCTGTTGTTATGTTTATAAAATCAGTATCCATGTGTATCTTCGTTTCAATAGTGTAAATGTAGTGAACTTATATGAATTCTGCAATTCACCTCAAAAAACAAGCAATTCGTCAATCTTATTTGAAACCCGCTTCCTCACCCCATAGCTTTGCTGATAAATTATTAAACGACAAAAATATAAAGACGAAAAAGATCATTCAGATACTGCTTTTAGGGTTACTAGCTTATCCTTTATATGCACAGCAAACAGAAATCAAAGTTTCCAGTAAAGTGACAGATGTCAATAATGAAACCTTGGAGGGAGTAACCAGCTTACCCTGCTTAAAAAGCAGGGAAGACAGTTTGCTATTTTCAGTAAATATATAACTAATTTTCAGCAAGATAGTAAAAACTATTGCTTGACACCCGGGTCTTGATATCATCGACACCCGGGTGTAAGCATCGTCAGGATGGGGGTGTAAAACCAGGTGAGACGGGCATCCTGGCAACAAAAAGTCTTTATCCGAGTGAAGTTAAATCATAGTTTTAGTATAAAAAGCTGGTAGGCCGACGAATGATAAGGTACCGTATACAGCAGTAATGAACAGCTTTTATAGTCAAAAAAAGACTAACCGTTAGTTAAAACCCTGTTAAAATGACAGTTAAATGATAGATAAGTGATAGTTAAAAGCATCTACTATCATACATTAATCAACTGGAAAACAATATCATACACTAGAAAATGATAGTATGATAGTACATTTAATGAATTAAACCTAATGTATAAACTTTCACCCGACATTTGCCTATAACGCAGTTTATTCATACAAAGTTAATAAAACTCACCTATTAAACACTCTCTACCTACCGATGTCTTTCGTCATAGCTCTACCACACTGGCTAATGAACAACCACTACAAGGTAACTGTTATAAATGAAAATAAATAATTGTTTGTTGCAATCTAAATACTAGCAATATGGAAACTTTCAAAGATATCATACATGGAGATAAACCGGTTTTAGTTGACTTCTTTGCCACTTGGTGTGGTCCCTGTAAAGTAATGAGTCCGACTGTGGAAGCGTTAGGCAAGGAACTGGTCGGCCAGGCACGTATTCTGAAAATCGATGTCGATAAAAACGAGGCTGTCGCCAACCTGTACCGGATTCAGTCCGTTCCGACTTTAATCATTTTCAAAAAGGGTGAAATAGTCTGGCGTACTTCCGGAGTAATGGAAAAAGGGGCCCTTCTGGAACAAATCAAGAAGTTTATTGACTAAAATCTTTATTCCCGGAAACTCTTTCTATCTTTGTTCATAACAAACACATACGGTTATGAACAAAGAAGAATATAAAAAATATGCAGAGGAACATGAAGACTGGGCTCCCGGATGGGATGCTATCGACGAATGTTTCGAAAAACTTTATCCCGGACAAGAGCCGGAACATTTCGGCACCAACATCATTTCCAGAGCGATGATGGGTGGTGACGAGTATCTTGACGGATACAGCATCTACACCTCCCCCAACGGCTACAAACATCTTGTTACCTATGGCATGAGCGAATTATATGCCAACGAAGAAGCACAGGAAAACGAATTTAGCAAATGGGGATACGAGATGACCATAAAACTACCGGTCGAAACGAGTGAAGAATGTCAATGGGCCATCAGCATGATGAGCAACCTGGCTCGCTATACTTTTACCCAGGAACGCTGGTTCGAACCATTGCAATTCATAGCAGGTAACGGACAATCCATTAATTGGGACATCGAATCAGCCATCACAGCCTTACTGATTGTAAATGACACAGAAGTCCCCGGCGTAAATACAATCCACGGAAAACTGGACTTTATGCAGCTGGTTGGTATCACAGAACAGGAATTACAAGCAATAAAAGCCGATCCGTCAAAAGCATCGGTATTAATAGAGTTAATGAGAAAGGATAATCCAATGCTCATTACAGATCTTACTCGTACTATAAATTACCTCTAATATATGTACTAACAAAAAAAGGAATTCAATACTGAATTCCTTTTTTCATATAATAATATTATCCTATTATTTATTTTCCTTGTAAATAGCTGTTTGGTAAACCTGAGACTTACCCCATGTTGCAGCTGTTGAATCTTTATTAAACTCTTTGATATAGTTAAATCTAATATTTAAGGTTTCATTTCCAGCAGCAGTTTCTCTTGACTGTAAAGTTTTAAAATAACCTTGTGTATCAAACACATAATTAAAAGGATTAGTACCAGGAACACCTTTGCCATCAGCTTTCTTCACTACATGCAAAAAGAAGTCATAAACGCGTTTTCCATCTACTGTTTGAGGTTCTTGATTATAATCATATTGCAATATATATTCATTTGATTGATCTGATGCCACTTTTTCATGGCTAGAGCCTACAAATAAAAAATTGTGATTCGTAAATGAATATTGAGTATAAGAATAATTCAAAACTCCTGCATCCATAGCTGCAATTTCACCAGGCATAATGTTGGTTGTATCAACCTGAGGTACAAATCGCCCCTTTTCCAATTTATTTAGTACAGCAGCATTGGTTACCGTCAAATATTTATTCGTCCCATTATTTGCAGGATCATCCGAACTATAAGTACTTGTAAAAAAAATACAATCATCCTTTTGCAGATCCTTAAATACCGGAGAATATACAGGTGTATAATCATCTATATAAGCCACCATCCTAAAATCATCCGAATAATCTATAACTCCAAAACCGTTTAAACTTCTCTCATTATTACCATCCAAACAAGAGGTCAACAAAATAGTTGCTGCGGCAACCACGCCTAAAGATTTTAGCTTCTTCATTTTCTGTCTTTTAATTTTTATGTTATTAGTATTTGTTTCTTATTAAAAGCCAAACCGGAAACCGGCCTGCAGATTTACATTAAATGGTTTTTCGGAACGGACAGTTTCGATCGAACTGCCATTATCGAAATAATAATCAGCCCCTACTTCCGCATAAAGACTTACAAAACGAAGCAAAGGATAGCTTACACCGGCACGGGCATTCACCGACCAGAACCATTCTTTCATACGAATATGATCAGCTTCCTTTTCATATAATTCATTATGCATGTATTTTTTCGTAACCAATTTACCCGCTACATTCACTTCTGTCATGACTCCCGCTGCCGCATAAACCTGGAAACGTTTCCATTCAGCTATTCTATATGTCAAAGACAACGGAATACCTATAAAATGAAGTTTCTGACTCGTTTTATTATGGTATGCATCGGATGTTTCCCAGGAAGAAGACAATAACGAATAATTTAAACCGGTTACTAAAGCAAACCGGTTATTTAAAGAATAACTCACTGACATCCCCAAAGAAACCGGTGTCTTATGTTTTACATTTGTCTTTCGCGCTGAATTCTCAAAATTAGCAGAATTCAAAAACAATAACTCCTGATCCGTAAGCGATGTATTCTTCAAAGCATATGTATTCAGTGAATTACTTGTTCCGGCAGTCACACTTCCGCCTCCCATGCCAAATCCCCATCTGCGTGGAGATACTTCTTTCTCTTTCTTTCCGACAGGAGCCGCATCCGCTATCAACGAACGGGTATCATCAGCAGAACCCACTACCGGATAATCCTGCGCAACTTCTTCTGTTTCAACAACAGCAGTATTATCCGGTAGTGTTATAACTTCTGCATTCTCCTCCATATCATCATCTGAAGAAATAACGGCAGGTTCATTTTCAGCAACCTTTACAGTCGCCTTATATGTTGCCTGCATAACCGGCTGTTGCACTGCTGCCACCGGTGATGCAGTAATTCTTTCCTCGACAGGCTCTACCTGAGTAACAGACGCTTCCGTCTCTTTTGCCAGTTCCGTCTCTATTTTCTTTGTTTCCTGTTCGATCTTTTCAGCCAAAGGAGTCGCTTCCTTCTCTGACTTGAATAAATAAACGCCACTTGTTATCATCAACAGCGAAACTACGGCTGCCGCAGCCCGGCGCTTTTACCGGCAAACGATCGGCTATGGCCTCCCAGTCCCCCGGCATTGTATCCACCTCAAAATCCTGCAATTTCGAGCGGAACAAATCATCAAATGTATCTCTTTCCTTTTCCATTCTTTCCTCTTAATACAATGCGTTAATCCTCTTTTGTAACATCTGTTTGGCGCGCGTAAACTGTGAACGTGACGTACTCTCCGTTATATTCAACATGTCGCTGATCTCCTTATGCGAATACCCTTCAATTGCGAACAGGTTGAATACCGTACGGAAACCGGCAGGTAACTCCTGTACCAGCTGCATCAGTTCAGCCGCCGACATATTGGAGATAGCCGAAGCATCCGGTTGGATCAGCTCCGCCGTATTATCCAGATCAGTCGATTCGCGCAGCACATCTGATTTACGCAAATATTCCAATGCACAATTTACAAAGATCTTTCGCATCCACCCCTCGAATGAGCCAATTCCCGAATAGGAGTCCATACTGGTAAAAACTTTAACGAATCCATCCTGCAGCAAATCACGAGCAGTCTCCCTGTCGTTCACATAACGCAGACAAACTCCCATCATTTTGCGGGAATACCTCTCGTAAAGCTCTTTCTGAGCCAGCCTGTCTCCCTTCCTACAACCATTTATCAGTTGTGTCTCATCCATTCAGTGTGTGCCTTCTCACCTCTTACGAGGCCGTACAAATATTATGATGTTATTCTCGTGCAAAACGCTGCATGTTTTACGAACTTTTTTTCATAAAAGAGGCGGACACATAGATCCGCCCCCTACAGGTATGCTTTGCAAAGATAAGATGTTCTAACGAATTTCCGTGTTAACGGATATAGACTGCTTACTTTTTTTTCGCAGGATCGACAGGACATCCGGCTCCATCGTCCACAGGCACTGCCTCCATACCGATCTTTTTAAAGGCTGATGCCAGTTTGGTTTTCGAGGTTTTATCTGGTTTGTAAGTGACAACTACCGTACGGGTAGTCAGGTCACATTTCATATCGGTCACTCCTTTTTCGAATGAGATATTCTTTTCTACTTTTTTCTGGCAATTGGCACATTCCATCCCTTCAACGAAGAAAGTAACGGTGTCTTTTTTCTTTTTTGCATCCTGTGCATAAACCGTAGAAAGAGTAAAAACGGCACAAATCAATGCTACTACTAACTGTTTCATAATGTATCTGTATTAATTGGTAAATATTATCTGTTATTTAATCACGGCTGATGTTGAAACGCAGGCCGGCATATATCTTCCGTCCGTGAACCGGTCCCCAGACCATCGAACCGTCAAAATTGTCTCCCCGCGGATTTTCCGCATCTATGATCGGATGAGATTGCTTATAGTCAAACAAGTTCTCCGCGCCGACATAGACGGACCATCTGCGAAAATACTTTGTAATTTGCGCATTCACAACTGTATAAGCATTAAAATTAGGCTTCCACAGCGGATTTGTCGCATCCGGTGTCGGCATCCGGCCTCCTCCGTTGAACTGTCCGGTCAAATCGAACTGCCATTTCTTCAGCGGGGTTTGATAAGATGCGGTTGCCAATGCTTTATAATCGCTTACCAACGGTTTCTTCAAGCGCTGTGTCACACCCTCTGCATTCCGGTAATCGGTTTTAGCATCCGTATAACGGTAGGCGGCAGTCAGTGTAAACCCACGGAAGAAAGGATAGGTCGCTTCCACCTGGAAACTGTTTGAATAGGATTTACCGTCCAGATTATAAAAACTGACGGCATGGGCATCGCTATCCATATCGACAACTACCTGCTTCAGGAAGTTGGTATAATACCATTCGCCGGTCAGCGTCAGTTCTTTTCCAAACAGAGGAATGTAGAATGACAAATTAACGCCAGTGTTCCAGGCTTCTTCCTGATCCAGATTATCCGCAATATTCATTTTACGGCTACTGGATAACAGGAAATTGTTTTCTGCAAGAATATTAGCCGTACGGAACCCCTTACCGGCAGAAGCACGGACATGAAACCAGTCGAACGGATTATATTTAATATGTACGCGAGGCGTAACAAAAAAATCGTACAAAGAACTGTAATCTGCCCTGATGCCGCCTAATAGTATAAGCTTATCATTCAGGTTGTAAGTATATTGTACATAGGCACCCGGAACAACTTCCGTACGGTCGAACACTTTACGCACATCATTCTGCAACAGGTTCTCGTTAAAACCATCGTAGTTCATGCTCAAACCGGTACTCAGGCTATGGGCCGGAGAAAATTCCTTTTCATAGAGCAGGCTCGCATAGACATTGTTCTGATATACATTATAAGGAGTACGGTCATACATGGACTTTTGTTCATGATAAGAACCGGACAGGATCAAGGCTACGCTCTCCACCTTTTCCTTATCGATGATATAAGCCTGTTTGGTATATAACTCCGCCCGGTTCGTATTCAACTGCACACGATACGGATCCGTAAAATCATGATGTTTGGTGGCCTGCCCTCCCGTACGGCTTTCGTGCAGATAACGAACTCCATACTGGGCTACATAATTATCCAGTTTGTGATACCAGCGGTTCATCAGGTTGACCTGTTCTCTTAAAGGTGTATCCAGAAAACCGTCATCATTACCGTCATGCTGTTTCTTATCGTTCGAATAATGCACCAGTAAACCGGTCGAAACCTTATCATTGATATGCCAGGAAGCATCCGCATTTCCTTCGTACCGTCCGGCATCACTACCGAACAGGTTTACAGAAAAAATATCAGCCGTAGGCGGTTTCTTAAATTCAACATTGATCTGCCCGGCTAATGCCTCATATCCGTTCTTTACGGAAGAGGTTCCTTTGGAGACCTGGATACTTTCCATCCAGGCACCCGGAACATAATCCAAGCCGTATAAGGAAGCTGCTCCACGGAAATTCGGATAGTTTTCCGTCAGCATCTGCACATATGTTCCGGCCAATCCCAACAGCTTAATCTGGCGAGCTCCGGTTGCTGCATCGGCATAAGACACATCCACAGAAGGATTTGTCTCAAAACTTTCCGCCAGATTACAACAGGCAGCACGGCAAAGTTCATCATAGGTGATCTTCTGAGTCTGCAACACACTGGTACGCGAAGCGATTGTTCCTATTTTACGCTCGCTGATCACGACTTCCTCTAAGGCTACTTCGCCTTTCAGCTTTATAACCAGATGTTCATCTGTATTCGTTACCGGCATGACAAACGTTTCATAACCGATATAACTTACAACCAGTTTGTTTGTACTTTTTCTTGTTTTCAGTTCAAATGCGCCGTCTACATCGGTAGTCGTGCCTTGTTGGGTCCCTTCCCAATAAACATTCGCCCCGATGATCGGCTGGTTGTTATCATCAAACACATGCCCTTTTACTTCCTCCGCCTGGGCAAAAACTGCGCAGAAAGTCAATATTATAATAAGATAGAGTTGTTTCAACATGTCTTACATTTGAGTTATAATCATTAATTCAGAGGAAGCAGAGCTTCCTTTTGGGATCGCCAAAACCACCTGTTATATAGGTATCAGTCTCTTACACAACTATCTGTATCGGCCATCCTAAGAGAACGCGTTGCGTTCTTGTCAAGGCCTCAGCGGATGAACGTCCGCGAAGGGGAAAGATGGAGCGGTAGGAGCATCTGCTGTTTGAGCGAAGCGAGTTCAGATGCGACAGCGGAATCTTTCACCGAAGCAGTGAAGCCGGTGCAGCCTTGATCTTTTGACTACTTTTCCATCAAGGGAAAAGTAGATAAAGACCTGCTAAATCAAAAGTGCAGTCAATAAATTCAAATAAATACGGGGACAGACAATGGGTGGTCCATCCTGATTCTGTGCTATAAATTCTTTTATGGAAGGAACCGGCACGAGTGAGGCTAAGGAAGAGCCAAACGACAAGAGGTCGACCACTACCGGCTGTAATTCTACAATGGGGTTATTAAAACTGCTCCAGTCAAAACTGATGCGTTCCAGGTCACAACAGTCATCTTCACAGCAGCCGGAAGAACATACAGGTGCTTCTGCCGCCTCATCACAACAGCCATGACCATGCACTTCACAGCAATTATCATTCAATAAAACTGCAACACCTTCCGTACGGCAATCGCCACAACAGTAGGTAATAAAGTTCACTCCGGCCCCTCCATAAAAAATAAGAGACGCCAGAAAAACGATAAACAAATATGTTACAGCTTTTTTCATTCAGCACAAAGATAGTGCTTTCGTAAATCCGCTCCTAATCGTTAATATTATTTAGGAAATCTGGAAAGGTAATAATACGTTTCCGGAGACGGCTGGCTCTCTATATGATAGCGGGTAGAGGCCGAGACACTGAAACTATATCCTCTTTCTTCATTCGGGCCGACAGGCAGGTACAGAACCGTATCCCTTATCCCTGTCGCCAGCATACATTTGGCTGCTGCCGTATCGATCGAATCCGTCAATGAATAATAAACCGTATAGGTTAAATCCTCTTTTTCTTCCGACGGCTTCTGCCAGGACAATTTCAATTCATCCCCTTCCCGGTCCACACGAATTTCACCCGGAGCAACAGGAACACGGTCATTCAGCCAGGTCAGCGGAAATAACTGAGCAGGATATTTATAATAATTATCTTTCAGTTCATTATACAGTCCTTTTGTATTATCCAGAACATTCTCACAACGGAAAAAAGTAGCACCGGCACCACCATAATAACGACTATAATCTATCTGGTCTGTGATATCATTTACCGTCCAGTCCGCCTCCGACTTATCCATCCGGTAAGCTCCCAAACCTGGAACAACCAAACGTC
>OCAK01001444.1_pt1 | contig 13108 bp, 8 predicted proteins | sample 1538301 | NCBI WGS metagenome assembly OCAK01 (sample SAMEA2580285, study PRJEB22360) | human gut metagenome | biome: human gut; feature: human-associated habitat; material: faeces | place: Denmark | collected 2008/2010 | reverse complement strand
GGAGTTGTGCTGACTCCCGGCAAAAAGTATGAAAAAGAAAAAGATTGTTTAGCATTTGCTATCTACAGTTAATAATATAGTAAAAAAATGTGTGCATTGTGTGAAAGGAAAATGAAGAGAATGTGAAAACTGCCGCTTAATGTTAGATTAAGCGACAGTAATTTTTTCGGATTATTCTGTTGTTTGATCCAAGATTTTGAACCATATGTAATGATAACATCCGCTTTAATGCTTGTCAAGCGATCTGAAACTGCCATAGCTGTCCAATTATGTCGTTTTTTGTGCCGTTTTATGCAGCTTTTTATATATCAGAGAAAGAAAAATACATATCAATATATAAAGTGGTCATGATAAGTGGTCAGATGTATAGTCCCAGGGACCTGTATTTTGCGGGAAATATTAGGCTTCTTGTTATAAGATTCATGGTCATAAGTGGTCAGCTTTTGTGGTCAGAAAAATGGCGAATTTCCTTATATACAGGTTTTTTCAGGTCCTGTCGCTTAATCTAACATTAAGCGACAAGATAATAATATTGGATAAGTTATATAAATAAATGGAAGGAAGAGAACATGCCGTCCAATATAGGCTACAGCATAACAACCAGAAGACTCCGACTTTGCTGCGGACATCCGGAATGGCTCAGGAAAACCCAGGATTTCTATAATGAAATTGAAAGCTTTTATTATGATCTTCTGCTGGCTCATGAGGAACTGGGAGAACTGGGGAGCCAGAAAACTCTTCGGGCCCTGGAGGTTCTGACTATTATGGGAAGAGACAAGCAGGTTCCCCAGAATCCCCTTCCCTGGGAAAAAGTCCCATTGTATTTCAGGCGGGCTGCGATAAACAGTGCTATAGCCGCAGCAAAGAGTCACATATCCAGGCAAAAGTCCATTCCGGGGAGGAAAGCAGAAAAGCTTCATTCAGCAGTTACCTATTATAAAGGAATGTACAGAGATTTTTCTCATAAGGAGATTACACTGAAGGTATGGACAGGAGAACAATGGAAATGGATGAGATGCAGACTGTATGGCAGAGAATTTCCCGCAGAAGCAGAGCTGATGTCACCCTCAGTAACCTTTGAGAAGAAATATCTCATGCTGCATGTTCCCGTGAAGGAATTTACAGCAGACACTGCAACAGTAAAGCAGCGTATCCAGGAAGGACGGAAGATCTGTGCCATCCAGTTTACAAACGGAGATGTTTTTGCTGTGGGGACAGTATGTGACGGCACAGGGAAGGAAACAGATGTGAAATTCTGGGGCGGCGGAAAAGAATATACGCATCGCTGCGATCAGATCAGGAAGAAAATCGAGAAAGCCCGGAAATCTCTCGGTGGGGAAAAACAGCCCGGAGAAAACAGGAAATACTGGATGCATCTGAAGCATCTGTCGGAGCATTATGCCCATGAGATTAGTTCTCAGATCATAGGCTTCTGCCTGGAAAAGCAGGTTTCGCTGATCGTCCTTCCAAAATACAAAAAAGAATACACAGATTATGTGATGATCGGATCAGGAAACTGGAGCACTATGCATCTAAGCTCCGGAATCAGGAGCAATCTGCCTTATAAAGCATGGAAAAACGGCATTCTGGTTATTGAAACCTATGCAAAAGGGATATCCGAAACCTGCTCTGTCTGCGGTGCGCCAGTTAAGACCGTAAACCGCAAAACAGATGAATATACCTGTGAGAACGGGCACAGAGGAAGCCGAAGCCTGAACAGTGCCAGAAACCTGAGCCATAAATGTATTCTTCAGTTTGGAAAACAAGTGGTATGACCACTGTTTTATAGAGCGAGAGCACAACTCAGCTTCTGCTACAGGCAGATGCTGACAGGTTGAATACCGCCTGTCGTGTCTCCCTTATCATAAGGAAGAGTCGGCCAAGAATTTCCGCCAGAAGCTCCGGCACAGCCGAGACAGCGGATAAGAGTATTCGAAGTTATGTAAAAAAAAGAAAGTATGAGAAAGCAAAGGATAAGGATAGCAATGAACACAGAATACAGGAAACTGAAAAATCTTTTTCTGCGGCAAAGCTGCCAGGATGCATGGGAAGACTATGCACGAAGCATCCGCAAAGTAAATTTTCCCAGATGGGACTATGTGATACTGACCTCATCAAATGAAGAACAGGCCAGATCCTTCCGCAGCCAGATCGCAGACAGATTGGAACAGGGCGTATTGCCGGGATGGACAAAATATTTCGTGCTCCCGGATCCGGAAGGCAAGAGAGTAGGCTCCGGCGGAGCAACTCTGAATGTACTCCGATTTCTTTCGGAGGAAGAAGGACTCCGGGGAGATTTCCATAACAAAAGAATCCTTGTGATCCATTCCGGCGGAGACAGCAAAAGAGTCCCACAGTATTCTGTGTGCGGAAAGCTTTTTTCACCAGTACCAAGAGAACTTCCGGATGGAAGAGGCTCCACATTGTTTGATGAATTTCTCATCAGCATGGCAGGTGTTCCGGCCAGGTTCAAAGAAGGAATGCTGGTACTTTCCGGGGATGTGCTCCTCCTTTTTAATCCTTTACAGATAGATGCCCAGTTCCGCGGAGCTGCGGCGATCTCCATGAAATCTCCGGTAGAAGTGGGAGTCGATCATGGAGTGTTTTTGAATGATGGAAGCGACCATGTAAAAATGTTCCTTCACAAACAGCCGGCAGAAACACTTCGCAGGCTGGGAGCCGTGAATGGACAGGACTGCGTGGATCTTGACACAGGCGCCGTACTTTTGGACGCCGAAATATTGGAAACACTTTTTAGTCTGATCGCTGATGCATCAGGAAAAAAAGCAGATCCGGATAAATACGAAAGTTTTGTAAATGAAAAAGCAAGGGTCAGCTTTTACGGAGATTTTCTGTATCCGCTGGCGGCAGATTCCACCTTTGAACAATATCAGAAAGAAAAACCGGAAGGCGAATTCTGCACAGAGCTTTTTACCTGCAGAGAAAAAATATGGAAGGCATTAAGTCCTTTTCAGATGAAGCTGATCTGTCTTTCTCCTGCAGAATTTATCCATTTCGGAACAACGAGAGAGCTGCGTGCTCTGATGACAGAAGAAGTAACCGATTATGAGTTCCTTGACTGGAAAAAACACGTATTCACCAATGACTTGAATTGCCAGGGAGCTTTGCATACAGCACTGATCGGGCCGGAAGCAGACATCGAGGAAGGAACCTATATTGAAGACACCTGCCTTGAGGGAAGAACCCATGTCGGAAAGGGCGCTGTAGTATCCGGACTTTCCCTGAAGGATGTACATATACCGGCGAACACAGTATTTCACGGTGTGAAGCTGAAGGACGAGATCACAGAACTTTACGGCGGTCAGACAGGACGATGCGTGATCCGTACATATGGAGTCATGGATAATCCGAAGAAAACGCTGGAAGAACGAGGAAGCTTTCTGCGGGGAAACCTGGCAGATTTTCTTTCAGCCAATGGACTGAAGCCGGAAGATATCTGGACCGGCGAAACCCACGCACTCTGGAATGCAAAACTGTATCCGGTCTGCAAAACATTCCAGGAAGCAGCACAGGCAGGAAACCTTCTTGTAAAAATGAGCGAAGGACTTGCTGAACCCCGGCAGATCGAGAGCTGGAAAAAACAGCCGAGACTGAGTCTGGAAGAATCCTTCCAGTATGGAAATACAGAAAATATCCTTTCCTGGAAAAAAGATTTGGAAGCAAGGATCCTGGTGGCAGTATTTCTGGAAGAGCTGAAAAAAGGCGGACATTATATTCCTGCACTTAAGATCTTTGGTGAAAAAGAAATCCAGGAACGACATTACCATCTGCTGATGAAAGAAGCTGAAAAAGCAGATTTTTCACAGAAAATACGGATCCTGTATGCAGTATCACGCTCCATGAAATTCACTAAAAAATGCTTTGACGGAAAAACATACGATGTGCTGGAGCAGGAGTGCTTTTCTCAGATCCAGAAAGAGATCGCATCTCAGACACAGCTGACAGGAAACTGCGGCTATACGATCGCAAAAGAACAGGTAAAGGTAAATCTGCCGGTACGTGTGAACTGGGGCGGTGGCTGGTCAGACACACCGCCATACTGCAACGAACACGGAGGAACTGTTCTTAACTCAGCAATCCTGCTGAGAGGCTGTGAACCCATCGAGGTAGAGATCCGGAAGATACCGGAATTACATATTGAGCTGGCAAGCACAGACACAGGTGCTTACGGAACAGCAGAAAGTGCAGAAGAGATCCAGGATTGCCATAATCCATACGATCCTTTTGTCCTGCACAAGGCAGCCATTATCGCCTGCGGGATCCTTCCGCTGGAGGAAAAGGCCGACCTGAAAAAGGTCCTGGAAAAAATGGGCGGCGGATTTTACCTTTCCACCTGCGTCAAAGGTGTTCCCAAAGGCTCCGGCCTTGGAACAAGCAGTATCCTTGCAGGAGCCTGCGTCAAAGCTTTTGCAGAGTTTCTTGGGGAGAACTGGGATGACAGCCAGATCTATGATACAGTCCTCAACCTGGAGCAGATCATGAGCACAGGCGGCGGCTGGCAGGATCAGGTTGGTGGCCTAACACCCGGAATCAAATTTATCACATCAAGACCCGGAATCCGGCAGCAGCTGAAGGTAGAAAAGGTAGAGATCTCGGAAAAAACGAAACAGGAGCTTCAGGAACGATTTGCTCTGATCTATACAGGCCAGAGGCGCCTTGCCCGAAACCTTCTCAGAGAAGTCGTAGGAAATTACATCGGCGGCCGAAAAGAATCTCTGGAGGCGCTGGATGAGATGCAGAAAGTAGCAGCACTCATGAAATTCGCCCTGGAAAAAGAAGACATCGACGAATTCGCGAGCCTTCTCAACCAGCACTGGGAAATCTCCAAAAAGCTGGATGCCGGCTCAACCAACACCTGCATAGACCAGATCTTCAGTGTATGTGAAGACATGATCGACGGAAAATTCATCTCCGGAGCCGGAGGCGGCGGCTTCCTACAGGTAATACTGAAGAAAGGCGTCACACAGGAGATGCTGCATCAGAGGTTGAGAGAGGTGTTCCAGGATTCCGGGGTGGATGTCTGGAATGTGGAGTTTGTGTGAAGATAAGTTTTGAAAAACTTCATTTCTTAATAAGGAATGAAGTAAATTTGGAGGAATATAGCAGATGAAGAAAGAGAGCGCAGGTAAGAAAAATCTTCTGATTTATGCTCATTACTATATTCCAGATACTGCGTCAACGGGGCAGATCCTCCGTGAACTGGCGGAGGGTATGCTGGATAAATTTAACATCACAGTCATTTGTGTAGTGCCCAGTTATTTAGGGACGATTGAAGATAAATATAAAACAAAGAAATATTATGAAGAAGAAATCAACGGCATAAAAGTGCTGCGGATCCGAGTGCCGGAATTTAGCAAGACCAATAAGAAGAGCCGCGTAAAAAACATCGTTTCTTATTTCTTTGGAGCAATGGGAGCAACCTTTAAGGTTGGAAAGATGGATTATGTGTTCTCAATTTCTCAGCCCCCTATTCTCGGCGGTCTGCTTGGCGTTTGGGGCAAATGGATGAAACACGCCAAGTACATTTATAATATTCAGGATTTCAATCCGGAGCAAGTGCTGGCCGTTGGCTATACCAAGAGCAAGTTCGTCACGGACGTTATGATGTGGTTTGACAAGTTCAGCTGCAAGCGGAGCGACCTTGTGATCACAGTCGGCCGTGATCTGGTGGAAACAGTGGAGAACCGTTTCAAGGGGAAGAAAGTTCCCAAAACCGTCATGATCAACAACTGGATCGATGAGAATGAGATTTATCCGCTGGATGAAAATAATGAGAAGGTTCTGGCGTTCAGGAAGAAGTATGGTCTGGATGGCAAGTTCGTCATTATGTATTCCGGAAATATTGGATTGTACTATGATCTGGAGAAATTGATTGAGGTCGTGGAGCGATTCAAACCAGGCACGAAAACCGCAGATGGCAGAGAAGTTGTGTTTGCATTCGTTGGTGCCGGATCTGTGTTGAAAACACTGGAAGACTATGTGACCGAGCATCGTATGGAGAATGTAGTTTTTATCCCATATCAGGACAAGGCAGACTTGATTTACAGTCTGAATGCTGGAGATGTCCACTGGTGTGTGAATGCGAAAGGTATTAAAGGAGTGAGCTGCCCGTCAAAATATTACGGGTTGGCTTCTGCTGCAAAGCCAGTAATTGGAGTGCTGGAATCTGGATCTGAGATTCGCTGCATTATTGAGGACACAAAGGGTGGCCTGTGTTGCGAGCCGGGCGAGTATGACCAGGTGGAAGAAAACATCCGCTGGTTTATTGAGAATGCTGGAAGTGAAAAGCTGAAGGCCATGGGAGCCAGAAGCCGGGAAAAACTTGAAAAAAATCTGACCAGAAACGTAAGTGTACAGAAGTATGCAGAAGAAATTCTGAAGCTGTAAAGGAGGCGAGAGGGAATGAATAGTAACTGGTTCAAGCTGGTTATGAAGATGACGAAAATTGAATATGGAAAGAACCTCTTGCTGAAAGGCGTACCAATCATTTTCAACAAAGGTGGTGCCAAGCTGAAGATCGGTGAGAACACCACGATTAAGAGCAGCTTCCTCAGTAATCTTACCCGTGCACCTGGTGCAGAGATTGAAATCGGAGATAATGTGGGAATTTCAGGTGCTACGATTTACGCCCGCAAGAAGATCACGATTGGTGAGAATACCTGCATTGGTGGTAACTGCAAGATTCTGGATAATGACTTCCATCCTATTGAAACAGAAACCAGAAACAAACTACTCCGGGATGAAAATGGTGGTGACAGTGATCTGGTGCCAAGCAGAGAAATCAAGATCGGTAAGAACTGTTTCATTGGGTGCAACAGTATAATCCTGAAAGGCACAGTGCTGGGGGATGGCTGCGTTGTCGGTGCCGGTGCTGTGGTATGCGGAAAATTCGAAGATAACTGTGTGATTGCTGGTAATCCGGCAAGAGTTATTAAGAGGTTGGAGGGCAATAGCTGATGAAGAAAATATGTTTTATTGCTCAGTTTCCTCCTCCAATGCATGGCTTATCCAAGGCAGTTGAGACTCTTTATAATTCAAATTTGAATTTTGAGATTGATTCGCAAGGGGAGTTTGAATTTGAAAAGGTGGATATTACCAATAACAAGAACTTTATTAAGAATCTCCTGAAGATAAGCCGTAGCAAGGCTGATTTGTTTTATTTTACAATCAGCCAAACGAAAGGCGGAAATCTTCGAGACTTGGTCATTTTTAAGCTATTGGAATTGCAGAACAAGAAATGTTTGATTCATCTCCATGGCGGATATTATCGTCAGTTAGTCGATAACGATATGGCTGGCTGGCAACGCAAAGCAAATTATAAAGCCATCAAGAAACTCTCAGGTGCAATTGTCTTGTCAAAGTCTCTGAAGAAGATTTTTGAAGGGATGATTGATGAAGATAAAATTTTTGTCGTAGAAAACTGTGTTGATGATCAGTATTTGCTCACTGATCAGGAAATAGATGAAAAGTTGAAAGCACTTGAGAACGAAAAAGTTCTTCATGTGCTATGGCTGAGTAACTTTATACGAAGCAAAGGCTATCCGGTGGTTCTTGAGATGGCAAAAGCAGAGAAAGAGCGTGTGGATGCCGGTGGGGAGAAGAGGTTTCATTTTGATTTTGCAGGCAAGTTTTTTGAAGAAAGCGAAAAGGAATACTTTGAAATCTATGTAAATGAAAACCGGCTGGAAGAGTATGTTACATATCATGGAGTTGTAGGCGGCGAAAAGAAGAGAGAACTTCTTAAGAAGTGTTACATTTTTGCATTGCCGACACGATATCCAAACGAAGGACAGCCTATTAGCATTCTTGAAGCAATGGGCAACGGAATGTTTATTATTACAACTGATCATGCCGGAATTCCAGATATCGTGGAAGATGGTGTGAATGGGATTGTGATGAAAAACGAAGGAAATGCGTATAGTAAAATGGTTGCTTTTAAAGCTAATGAATTAAAAACTGTATGTAAAAGTAATCGAAAGTGCTGTAAGAAAATATATACAGAAAAACGATACTTACATATGATGGAAACGCATTTTAGGGAAAATTGAGAGTTGAGGAAAATTGTGGTGAAAAAATATCTAATAAAGAAAAGTCAAGTAGTGGCAATAGTGGTTTTTCTTATTGAAATCATGGGTGCATTCATTTTGGCACAGATAGATGTGTCGAAAAATGTTCTGGGAAAAATAGGTTATGTGGCCATTATATACGGAGTTCTTTCTACGATAGTGTTATATCAAGTCAAGAAAGAATGGGACGTTTTTCTCATATTTATGATAATGTGCTACTTGTTCTCTTTTGGACAATGTATACTAGTAGCATTTGGATATGAGTTGGGAGTATTTGCGTTTTCGATGGACAGAGGCTTTTTTTCTAACCAGGAAATATTAAATGCAAGTGTTTTTTGCTTTATTGCTATTGCGTTAACAGGAATTGGCTTTTGCTTTCATAAGGGGGCTATCAAATATGAAAAGCTCTCGGAGAAACCTGTATTGACAGACAATGTATTGTGTAGGGTGGCTTGGGGACTTTTACTCGTATCAGTTGTTCCAACATTCTATGAATTATATAAAGATATAACAACTGTTTTTTTTAATGGATATAGTAATACATTGGGAAATGCAACAGGCATTGATAAGATTTTTACATTACTTTCGGGGTTTTATGCAAGTGCAATTTTGATTTTATACTGCTTTGAAGAAAAAAGAAGAAAAATGGTATACCTCGCTTTAGGTAGTTATGCGCTGTTTCAATTATTGGGTGGAAGTAGAATAGATGTTTTTCGTTTGGCTATAGTCTTTCTTGTTATTAGCAATTTGTATAGAAGAGAAATAAGCAAAAAAAGAGCTATTATGATTTGTATTTTTGGATTAGCGGGTGTCTTTGCGTTTTCGTTTGTGTCAAGTTTTAGAAATTATATCTATCTTGCAAATAATGTACAACTTTTTTTGAAGGAAACAGCGACAGATTTGATAGAAAACAATTTTGTTTTTTCTGCAATTAAAGAAATGGGAAATACACAAGTCATTAATACGCTGGTATATGCTTTGTGCCCGAAAAAAGTGGATTATAGATACGGAATGTCCTTTGTTAGAAGTATATACAGTATTTTGCCAAACTTTTTGAATTTGGATTATATAAGCATCGATGAAGTGTTTTCTCCATATTACACAGTGACAAATGCAGGATGTGGAGCATCATTTATAGCGGAGGGATACTGGAATTTCGGATATTTATCAGTACTTTTTTTTATAGTGTTGGGATATGTTTGGGGAACTCTATCGAATAGTTTCAAGAGACTTTGTAATTCGAAATATGTAAAGCCAGAGAGCTTCTTTGTGATCATATACTTGATGTACTACATGATCTTTCTTGTTAGAAGTGAAAGCATTGAGTTGGGACGTTCTTTTGTGTATTACGCTGTAATTCCAATTCTGATTAGCAAATTACTAAAGACAAAAGCTGTCCGGGGGGGGAAGACAAGCTAAAGAATGGCTTGCTTACATTCACTCTTGTATAGATAGTATTCCCAAAAGGCTGTGTGATGCAGTTACATACTGCTATTTCTTTGAAAGAGAGGTAGCGGTATGAAAACATATGAAAAAGTTATTGTTATTGTATTCGTTATCTTTAATTCAATATCGGGTTTACAAATTTCGGGAATTTCTGTCAATGCTGTATTTGTTGGACTTTTCGCATTATTTGCAGGAGTTGAATTCCTTAAGCATAAAGACAAGAGAGGAATGAAAATACCGCGAACTTCAGGATTTCTCTTGTTTATATTATTTAGTATGGTATCGTGCCTGTTTTCCATGGCATACAATTTTCGGGTGGAACATTATGATATAGTGAAAAGCTATTTAATCAATAGCACTTTGTATCTTGTGATTTTTGTACTGTTTTTTAACTGTACAAACAAGTATATATCAGAATGCACAGATTGCTATGTAAGAGGAATTGTTTTGGCGGCACGGATACAAGCCATATGGGGAATTCTTCAGTTGGTTTTACAATATAGTGCAGGAATTAATATCAACCAAATTCTGTTTGTAGATATTCTTCACTCTACAAATACGAGAGATTGGATTATGGGATTTATCTCTGGGAATTCTTGGAACATGAGAATTACTGGTTTGAATTTTGAAAATTCGATGTTTGCTCTTGTTGTATGTTTGGGTGCGGTGCTTGAAAAGAAGAGAATATGGAAGTTTATATTGCTAGTCACAGCAGTTCTTAGTTTGTCAAGAACAGGATGGGTAATGGTGGCAAGTTATGTGCTAATTGTAATTATTAGAAAATTGAAGGGAAAGGGGAAAATAAAAAAGAATGCGTTGGTTAGGAATGCAATTGGCGGAGTAACTGTAATTGTAGCCTCATTAGCAGCGTATTTGAAAATACCATCTATCCGCAGACAGGTTTCAAATATATTATTGCGGATAACTGATACAGGTGCGATAAATGTTTCAGGAATGCGGCATTTATTATATTATCCGTATGGATTTGAAATATGGCTGACACGTTCAAACGTTTTTCAAATGTTATTCGGATACGGAATGCGATGCTCTGGAACTGCATTCTCTGAACAGCAAGATATTTGCAGAATAATAGGCATACAGCAGTATTCAAGTGCATGGGCCGTAGAATGTGATGTTATTGGATTACTACTTGGGGGCGGAGTGTGTACATTTTTGGCATATTATTATGAAGTAGTAAAATGCATGAAAACAAAGTTTAAGGATGCAATGATAATAATTATATTTGGTGGAATTACTTATCATTATCATTCGATAAGCTATGTGATTTTTTTGCTAATGATGGCTTCATTGAGCAAAGTGAAAAAATTTGACTAAGGAAGGCGAAGTGGTATGAAACAAAAATCGTTAGGACTAAATGCTGTATTAAATGGAATTAAGCAATGCTGTTCCATTATTTTTCCATTGATTACATTTCCGTATATATCAAGAGTATTAGGAAATGATGGTTATGGAAAATACAGCTTTTCATATTCTGTGACGAATTATTTCATACTGCTGGCAGCCCTTGGAATATATACTTATGCGATTCGGGAAGGTGCAAAAGTACGCGATGACCAAAAAGAAGTAGACAAGTTTTGCTCACAGGTGTTTTCCATTAATGTATGTTCAGGAGCAATTTCATTGCTGTTGCTCAGCATAATGGTATTTTGCCTGCCCAAATTTTCGGGATACAAACCCTATATTTTTATCCAGAGTACAGCAATCATCATGGCTGTAATTGGTACAGACTGGGTAAATGGCATCTTTGAAGATTATTTTTATATTACAGTACGGTACATTGCAGTTCAGTGTGTGTGCCTCATTGCAATGTTTGTTTTCGTAAAGAAGCCAGAGGATATTATTCCATATTGCATCATATCAGTTTTAGCAACTAATGGCGGAAACCTGATTAATGTATTTTATGTCCGTAAGTATGCGAAGATTCGCTTTACGTTTGATATGGACTTGAAAGAGCATCTTGTGCCATTGCTGATCTTATTTGTGAATTCAATTGCTATCTCAATTTATGTCAATTCGGATATTACGATGCTTGGATTTTTTGAATCGGATGCGCAAGTCGGCGTATATAGTTTTGCATCTAAAATATATAACCTGCTTAAACAGCTGATCAATGCGGTGATTGTTGTATCAGTTCCAAGAATTGCGTACATCATTAAAAATAAGCCTTTAGAGTATAAGACGTTTCTAAATCGGATCTTCTCTGCGTTGAATATTGTATTACTTCCACTCGTAGTGGGAATGTTTTTCATGAGCGATTCCATGATTTTAATTGCAGGGGGAGAACAGTATATCGCTGGTGATGCAGCTTTGAAAGTTTTAAGCGTTGCGACCTTATTTGCTATATATGCGTCACTGTTTACGAACTGTGTTTTGATTGTTAATCGTCAAGAAAAACTTTGCCTTAAAGCGACAGTGGTTTCAGCAATTGTAAATGTTGGATTAAATTTCATTTTAATGCCTACAATTGGAATGATTGGTGCTGCAATTACAACAGTAATAGCTGAGTTAGTGAACTGCATGATGCAGATGCTTTTTTCAAAACCGTTTTTTGATTGGAGAACGTTGGAATTGAAACCAATTGCTTCGTGCATTTGTGGCAGTGCGTTTATTGGAATTATTTGTTTACTATGCAATGGTTTCTGCCATAGCAGCTTGATGAAGATGGTTTGTGCTGTTGCGCTTTCTATTTTGGTGTACATGGTAACTTTGATTGCTATGAGAAATCCATACGCCACTGCTGCTATGGATGTTATAAAGAAGAAAATGAGGAAGAAGAATGGGTAAGAAAGTGTCAGTCGTTATGACAACTTATAACGGACAAAAATATTTGCGGGAACAAATGGATTCCTTACGAGAGCAGACAATGCCAATTGACGAAGTAATTATCATGGATGATTGTTCAACAGATCATACACCCGATTTAGTGAGTGCTTATATAAAAGAGTACGACCTGAAAGGGTGGAACTTGGTTCAAAATGAGCAGAACCAGGGATGGAAGAAAAATTTTAAGAGTGGCTTTGATTTAGCAACTGGTAATTATATTTTTCCGTGCGATCAAGATGATATTTGGCATCTGGATAAAGTTGAGAAGATGGTAGAGTGCATGGAAAATAATCCTAAAATTGAATTGCTCGCCGCTAATTATAATACTTTCTTTTCAGAAAAAGATAACGGAAGCGGGAGTAAGCTGTATGCGTCTAACAGTAAAAAAATGAAAAAAGACGAAAGTATAGATCTTTTGGGAATTGATCCCAAGTGGCCCTATATTAATCGTCCGGGATGTGTGTTCTGCTTCACAAAAAAGTTTTACAACTCGATTAAGGATAAATGGGATACGAAATACCCACATGATGCAATACTGTGGCGTTTTGCAAGAATGGATCATGGTTTAGGATTGTTCAATTACCCAGTAATAGAATTCCGTAGACATGGTGACAATGCAACAAGTGAAGAGAATAGAACCAAAGAAAGTAGGATTCAAACATTTAATGATTATATTCGTTTTCATGAGATGGGCTTGGAACGAGTAACGTCAGAAAAAGACAAAGAAACGC
>OCAK01001423.1_pt1 | contig 13410 bp, 10 predicted proteins | sample 1538301 | NCBI WGS metagenome assembly OCAK01 (sample SAMEA2580285, study PRJEB22360) | human gut metagenome | biome: human gut; feature: human-associated habitat; material: faeces | place: Denmark | collected 2008/2010 | reverse complement strand
AAGCGCATGGGCGGGCAGAGCCGGCGGCCCGCCCCCCCCGCCACTGGAGGATGCCATGATCATCGATATGCCGAACACCCGCACCCGCGAGATTGCGCACAAAATCGAACAGCTGCACGAGGAGCGCGGCGAATCGGCGACCGGCCGCGTGCTGACGCTGCTCATCGCCACCGAGGACGCGGACCTAGAGCATGCGCTGGAAATCGCGAACTCGGCCAGCCGTGAGCACCCGTGCCGCGTGATTGCCGTAGTACCGGATACCAATCCTGCCGATCAGTCCGGCGAAGGCGAACCGAACGCGGCCGAAGTGGCCGCCGAGGTGAGCGCGAGTCGCGATAATCCGGCCGTCGATTTGACCGACGGCCCGAACGATCCGAACGATTCCAACCTGAACGCCCAAGTGCGATTCGGCGCGGACGCCGGTGCCGGTGAGATCATCATCTTGCGTCCGCGCGGTGGCCTTATCAACCACCCGGATACGCTGGTTATCCCGCTGCTTGTGCCGGATGCGCCTGTAGTGGCGTGGTGGCCGACCACACCGCCGTCGAACCCGGCCAAGGATCTGATGGGTGCGATGGCCCGCAGTCGCATCACCGACGCGTTGCACTCCAATAATCCGGAGGCCACGATTGAGCGTTTGCGCCGCAATTGGACACCGGAAGATATCGACTTGTCCTGGACACGACTGACCGTCTGGCGCGCAATGCTCGCCTCGATGCTCGATCAGCCGCCGCACCTGCCCATCACCGCCGTGAAGGTGACCGGCAAGGCCGACTTCCTGCCTCTGGAAATGCTGTGCGCATGGCTGCGTCTGAAACTTGGCGTACCAGTCGAAACTGAGTTCGTGCCCGACGCGCAGGCCGTGACCGGCGTGTACCTGACCCGTGAGGACGGTGTGATCTCGCTGGAACGCCCGCATGAGGACCAAGCGCTGATCTCGCTGCCCGGCCAGACTCCGCAGGAAGTGTCCGTGCCGATGCGCACCATCGAGGACTGCCTGACCGAGGAACTGCGTCGCATCGATCCCGATGAGATCTACGCCGAGGTCATCAACGAAGGCTGGGATCTGATTCGTCACTGAAGTCGGTAGAACCCGTTGCCACAGCGGCGTTGGCATGAGTTCGGCAATTGTGGCCGAGCCATGCCAACGCCGTTGCTCATCGTTTCCTACCTCATGCGATGCCGAAGCTCATGCCCGCGGAGTAATAAAGTGACATATGTGATGTCGCACAATGTACATTGTGTTGTCAACTGACAACACATTTCATTGCTGCAAATGGCTAGATTCCCGGCATGCCACCCGTATTATGCGTTGTCAACTGACAACACAATCCACATTGCAAAGTACGACACATACCCCATGCAAGGACCATACATGGCAACTCGAAAACTCATTGTGTATCCGAATAAAGATCTGATGATTCAGGCTGGCGCGCAACGTTTTGTCTTGGCGCTACTCGATTTGCTCGCCGAACGATTGCCTGATGGCACGCATCGCACGCGTGTGGATGTGGCGCTGTCTGGCGGTTCGGCCGCGCAGCCGCTGGGCTTGGTGCTGAACGATCCGCTGGCTGACGCGATTGATTGGTCGCGCGTGCATTTCTGGTGGAGCGACGAACGTTTTGTACCGGCTTACGACACCGATCGCAATGCTTTGGAGGCCCGTCGCCTGCTGCTTGACCAGCTGGTGGCAGATGGCAAGCTGCCTGAGTCGAATATTCATGAGATGGCGGCCGATACCCGTTCAGCCGATGACATCGCCGATGTGATGGATCAGGCCGACAGCGATGATGCTTCCGTTCGCGCCGCCGCCGATGCCGCGAATGATGCGTTGCTGGACGATGTCGCGAGCGACTATGAGCGCGAGTTGGTGAATGAATTGGGGCCGGAACCGGTAATCGATCTGATGATTCTCGGCATGGGACCGGACGGTCACTATGCGTCGCTGTTCCCTGGTCATGATGAGGTCAAGGTTACTGATAGGCTCACCGTGGGTGTGAACCACTCCCCCAAGATGCCGCCGCTGCGTGTTTCATTGACCGCGCCGCTCATCGCGCGTTCACGCCATACGTGGTTCTTCGCCGCCGGTGCCGGCAAAGCCGAATCGCTGGCCCATGTCTTCGAGCAGCCCAACAAACCGGATTACCCGTCCTCCTACGCCAACGGAGTGGACGAGTTCATCTGGTTCTCCACCGAAGAAACCGTCACCGAGTTGTGAGTGAATTAAGCCCCCTCTGATGAGGGGGCTTAATTCGTCTATGGCTACGCCTCGATCTCAGGCTTGCTGTTTTCTCAGCTCGGCTATCGCCGAGCCTGAAGAAGGCCGGACAGCCCACAGGGCTGTCCTAAACCTGAAATCACGAGGCTACGCCTCGATTTCAGGCTTGCCTTCTTCAGCCCACAGCGTGTGGAACACGCCGGGCTTGTCTACGCGGCCGTAGGTGTGGGCACCGAAGAAGTCACGCTGGGACTGGGTCAGAGCGGTAGGCAGGCGCTTGGAGCGCAGACCATCGTAGTACGCCAGGGAGCTGGAGAACACCGGGGTCGGGATGCCGGCCTCCACCGCGCGAACGATCACGCGACGCCATGCATCCTGCGATTCGCCGATGATCTTCTCGAAGTACGGATCGAACAGCAGGGAAGCCGGCGGGTTATCGCCCCTGAAGGCCTCGGTGATGCGGTCGAGCAGGAACTGGGCGCGAATAATGCAGCCGCCACGCCAAATGCGGGCCACTTCGGACAGGTTGATATCCCAGCCGTATTCCTTGGCACCGTCCTGAATCTCGTTCAGGCCCTGAGCATAGGCCACGACCTTGGAAGCGAACAGAGCCTTGCGCACGTCCTCGACGAACGCGGCCTTGTCTTCTCCGGCCAGATCGATGGTCTTGTTCGGTCCAGCCAGACCTTCCTTCTGAGCGTCTTCACGCAGCTCACCGTGCGAAGACAGTGCACGAGCGAACACGGCTTCACCGATGGCAGCCACAGGAGAACCACATTCCAGACCAGTCTGCACGGTCCACGTACCAGTACCCTTCATGCCGGCATGATCCACGACCACGTCCACGAACGGCTTGCCGGTCTCGGCATCCTTGTGGTGCAGAATCTCAGCGGTGATCTCGATCAGGTAGGAGTCAAGGTCGCCCTTGTTCCATTCAGCGAACACGTCGCCAATCTCCTCGGCATCCATGCCGAGTCCACGGCGCAGAATGTCATACGCCTCACCAATCACCTGCATATCGGCATACTCGATGCCGTTGTGCACCATCTTGACAAAGTGGCCGGCACCATCGGTGCCGATGTGGGTCACGCACGGTTCGCCGTTCACCTTGGCGGCGATGGACTGAAGAATCGGGCCCAAGGTCTTCCAGGATTCCGCAGTGCCACCGGGCATCAGAGACGGGCCGTTGAGCGCGCCTTCCTCACCACCGGACACGCCGCAACCCACGAAGTGGAAGCCCTTGGCACGTACTTCCTTCTCACGCTTGATGGTGTCCTTGAAGAAGGAGTTGCCACCGTCGACGATGATGTCGCCCGGTTCGAACACCTCTTCCAGCTGCGCGATGGTCGCGTCGGTCGGAGCACCGGCCTTGACCATGATGATGGCGGTACGCGGACGCTTCAGGGACGCGGCGAATTCCTCGAGCGTTTCGGCCGGCACGAAGTTGCCTTCGGTGCCATGCTCGTTCATGAGCTTCTCGGTACGCGAGTAGTGGCGGTTGAACAACGCCACCGTGTTGCCATGGTGCGCCAGATTACGCGCCAGATTGGAGCCCATCGTGGCCAGTCCAATCACACCAATGTTTGCTGTAGCTTCGGCCATGTGCCTTGCCTTTCGTTTGATTGTCCCATCGTCATCACGCGCGTCACAAAACAGCGCATCAGCGGAGGGAATCATTCCTTCAACGCTTGAAAGTGTATCCCGCTTACCACCCACACGCGAGGGCTGTCTTAGGTTCTACGCACCTTCTGCCCGCGAAGCGTAATTACTTGCCGGCCATTCACATACGCCCGGCCTTGGAAGGGTCGATATGCATGGTCTGGAAGCGATTGGCCATGTAAGCGTCGCTGTAGCGTTCGCTGAACCACATCGCGACCGGTGAATCCTGCGGCTGGCCGGCCATGCGCCCATACCAGCAATCCAAGGCCATCAGCGTGAAGGCAATGTCGATCACCATCAGCACCGTGCATACCGCAGTCAGCGAATACCGCACTTTCCATGGAATGCGATTAATCAGAGCCAGCAGTCGCGGTAACAGCCACTTGATCCACACCACACCAATCAGTCCCCAGAAGAACATGAATTGGCCCGAAGTACGTCCGTCGATGGACAGCCAACGGCCGGTGTAATCCCACGCGGTAATACCAAACGCCGCTTCCATGAACCAGCTGGTGCAATATTCGAACGCGCCGCCGATCACCGCCGAAGCGCAGAAAATCAAGAACGGATTCGCCTTCCACAGACGATTCAGGCACACGGTTACCAATACCGCACCACAGCCGTAAATCGGCGAGAACGGGCCCCACAGCAAACCAGCGCGGTCCTGAAGTTCACCGTTATACAGCGCCATATGGTAGATCGTCTCCACAATCAGGCCACCCACCGAAGCGATGGTAAACAGCCAGAAGATATTGAAAAAGTCCAGCGCAATATAGCCCTTGCCGGACTGGTCGCGGCCTAGCATGCCGGCCGCCACAGCCGATTCATAATCATCGCGATCGTCCATACGCCTGAGCGCGCGCTGCAGACGGCGTTCCTCGCTCAGGGAGGGATCGGCGGTCACCGAAATCACGACGAGAATAATCATCTGAATCAGCGGCAGCAGCAGGTTGAAGCCAAGGCCGGTCAGGGCCAGCGACAGCATGCCGTCGGCCAACGTCAACGGCATCAGCACGTAGGTCCAGCGCGCGGCATACCGGCGATGATTGCGCAGCAGCATCACGCCGAGCACAATCAGGCATGCGGCACTGACTACCAGCACCACCGCATGAATCGCGGACAGGATGAAGGTCAGGCTCATCGCATCGACGTGCACATGACCATCCAGAATCTCGCGCACGGCATAGAGGATGGAAATCACCATAATCGGCAATGTGGCGAGTCCGTCCAGCAGCACGACCGCGCCATAGATGCGCGCCAGAATCGGTAATCGCTTGGCGTTCAGGTTCAAGCCGGCGTCGTCCAGTTCGACGGCCACCAGATCGGCCACGACTGCGGACTCGGCGTCACGGTTCTCCCGCGGCTTGCCGGGGGTAGTGGCCGTGCCATCGTCCTTGAATTCAACCATGGTTTCCTCCCCACATAGCGTCCCCTCACCCTATCACCCGATTGCGGTTTTGCTGAACTTGATGGGCGGTCGGTACATGTCTGTCTACATTGCCGAGCACCGAGCCTATCCATCGCGTTCAGGAAACGTCCAAAAACCATCCAGAAATCTTGTCAATAAGTTCCAGAACGCCTTTCGCTCTGCCCAGCGACACACGATAAGCCGCTGGGCAGCAGCGTTATTCCGCCAAAAACATCATCAATCACCCCATTAATCTCCGGCAGCCGTATTACGCTACTACAAACGTAGCGCTACGATTAACGTATCGCTACGGAAAACGTAGCAACCAAGCAACACCAAGCTCCGGAGGTATCAGTGGGCAATATCTTCAAGGTCCTCAGACGCGACTTCCTGCGCCTGTTCAAGGTGCCGGCCGCATGGGTGATCCTGTTCGGCATGGTGTTCATCCCGCCACTGTATTCGTGGTACAACATCGTCGGCTTCTGGGACCCGTACGGCAATACCAAAGGCATCACCGTCGCCATCGCCAACAATGACGACGGCACCGACAACGCGCTCATCGGCAAGCAGAACCTCGGCGATCAAATCGTCAAGCAGATGAGAAGCAACGACCAGCTCGGCTGGACCTTCGTCACCGAAGCCGAGGCCATGGACCAAGTGGAATCCGGCAAGGCATACGCAGCCATCATCATTCCCAAAGACTTTTCCGACGATCTCGCCGGCGTGGTGACCGGCGGCAAGAGTCGGCCCACTCTGGAGTATTACGTCAACGAAAAAGCCAGCGCCATCGCCCCCAAAGTCACCGACGTCGGCGCGTCCACTGTGGACCGCACGGTCAATTCCACATTCGTCTCCACCGTATCCGAAGTACTTACCGAAGTCATCAATACGGTTGACGGCAAAGCCATCAGTACCGAAGACACCACCAAAGCCAAGGCCCTCACGGCCCTTGCCAAGGCCTCCGACGATGTGCAGCACACACGCAGCACCATCGCCAAGCTCACCACCAAACTCACCGACACCCCAGAGCAGACACGCACCGCACGTCAGGCGCTGGACGACGCGCGCACACTTGGCATCGACACTGCAGAAGGTCTGGCCGGCGTCTCCACCCTGATCGGCACTACCCAGACCAGTCTGAACGGCTTCGTCACCTCCACGTCCGAAGCGCTTGACCAAGGCTCAAGCCTGCTGAGCCAAGCCGCAGCACAGGCCAACCAAAGCGTGGGCACGGTAACCGGAACCATCAGCGCCGCCAATCAGCAGGTAGGCGGACTGATCAATACGGCGGAAGACATCAACCAAGCGAACGCCGACATCATCGACCAACTCAAAGGGCTGCCGAACGCCAATCGAGAACCGCTGCAATCCGCCATTGCCACACTGGAAAGCCGCAATAGCGAGCTTGCCGGCGCACTGGGCAACCTCGATAGCCTGAACACCACTATCGGCAATGCCTCCACAGACACCGCCGGATTGGCGCAGCATCTCAATACCGCCACCCAAACCACGGTGCGCGAGGCCAATACCGCTCGCGGCACCATCACCTCCGGTGCCATTCCTCAGCTCAACACCGGTCTCAACGCCCTCAGCTCGACCGCCAGCACTCTGTCGACCGGCATCACGTCGCAAGGCTCACTCATCGATCAGTCGAAGCATACCCTCGACCAACTCGACAAAGCAGCCTCCACCACGGTGACCGCGCTGCGCGACACCGATAAGGCGCTGGCCGGCGTACAAACCAAGCTCGATACGCTGGTCACCGACATCAAAGCCCTGAGCATCTCCAGTTCACTCAGTTCCCCGATCGGCACCGACGGCAAACTGGATGCCGCCACAATCGCCGACTTCATGCTCTCCCCCACTGTTATCAGCGAACAGGCCGTCTATCCGGTCGCCTCCTATGGTTCCGGCATGGCACCGCTGTTCACCACCCTGTCTTTGTGGGTGGGCGCGTTCGTGCTCGTGGTCATTCCCAAACTCGAAACCGATGATGAGGGCATCGACGATCTCACACCAACCCAAGGCTATCTCGGTCGCTTCCTGCTACTGGCCACGCTGGCTGCCGTCCAAGGCCTGGTCACGGCCATCGGCGATCTTGTCATCGGCATTCAATGCGCGAGCGCCCCAGTGTTTCTGCTCACCTGCGTCATCACCTCACTGGTGTATATGTCGGTGATTTTCGCCCTCTCCACCACGTTCATGCACGTGGGCAAAGGCGTATGCGTGGCGCTGGTCATTCTGCAGGTGCCGGGCGCCTCCGGCCTGTACCCGATTGAAATGATGCCCGCGTTCTTCCGCGCCATCTACCCGCTGCTGCCGTTCACCTATTCGATTGACGCGATGCGTGAAACCATCGGCGGCTTCTACGACGGCCTCTGGTTCGCCTATATCGGCAAATTGCTGGTTTTCGTGGTTCTGGCCTTTGCGCTTGGCCTCGGCGCCCGGCCGAAACTGGCCAATCTCAACCGCCTGTTCGCGCGGGAAATCAAGGAAAGCGACATGATTATCGGCGAGCCGGTGCATCTGCCCGGCAGCGAATACCGTGTCACTCAGGCCATTGCAGCACTGGCCGACCACGACGAATACCGTCATGCCATCGAACGTCGGGCCGCCAAATTCGCCTACCGTTATCCCCGGCTGCTGCTGGGTGCGCTTATTGCCGGATTCGTGGTGCCGGCCGCGCTCATTATCGTGTTTGCGCTGACCACCAGCGAGAAAATCGTAGTCATGGGCACATGGCTGGCATGGGTGCTCATCATCATGGGCTTCCTGATGGTCGTGGAATTCATGCGCGATTCCATCCGCCGCCAAACCGAGCTCGGCAGCCTCTCCGACGAGTCGATCCGCGCCATGCTGTACGGGCATAAGGCCAAGCGTCGCGACACCTCCGCCGAACGCCACGAAGAAGCGGACCCGAGCGCCGCTGTTACCGCAATCATCCCCACTATTCCGCCGACCAAGGAAGGCAGGCACGCACGATGAACACCATGTGGAAACTGTTTACCGGCGACATCAAACGCCTGACCAGCAACGTGGTCTCCATCATCATCGTGATCGGCTTGGTGATGATTCCCGGCCTGTTCACCTGGTTCAACGTGGCCGCATGCTGGGACCCGTTCTCGAATATGAAGAACCTGAAATTCGCGGTGGCGAATGTGGATGAGGGGTATCGTTCCGACCTGATCCCGGTGAAAGTCACGGTCGGCGATCAGGTGGTGAACGCGCTGCGCGCCAACAGTCAGCTCGATTGGACGATCACGTCCAAAGCCGATGCCGTCGAGGGCGCACGATCCGGCAAATACTACGCGGCCATCGTAATTCCGAAGTCGTTCAGCAAAGACATGATGACCTTCTTCTCCGACGACGTGCAGCATGCCGAACTGACCTATTACCGCAACGAGAAGAAGAACGCGCTGGCACCGAATCTGCTCAACGAGGGCACGGATGAGGTTGCGGCGGAAATCAACACCACGTTCGCTAAGACCATCACTTCGGCCGGGCTGGAAATCGCGTCTTCGCTGGCCGATCAGCTGTCCAAGCCCGAGGCCAAAGAGCAACTGAATACCTTCAACGCCAACATCGCCAATTTCGCCACACAGCTTGACGATACTGCGGATCTGCTTGGCACATACAGCGCATTGACCGATACGGCCGGCGCCTTGCTCGACACCTCGAACTCACTAATCACTCAGGTTTCCTCTGCCGCCAAACAAGGCGGCAAGGATCTTGCCAGCGCCAAACAGGAAGTCACCGACGTGGCCGGAGCCCTGGGCACCACCGCTGACGCGATGAGCAGCGCACTGGACGCGAGCGCCTCCAGTTTCGGCGCGGTGTCCGATTCCATAGACAAGCTGTATTCCGACGCGAATGATGGTGCCACCACGGTCGCCGACGAATTGGACCGTCAAGCCACGGCCATTGGCAAGCAGACGGAGAAATACACTGAAATTCGCAACACGTTGGCCGGCATACTGGGCAACGACTCATCCATCATCACGGCGATTGACCGTTCAATCGCACGACAAAACAGGCTGCGGCAAGCGCTGAATACGGCGGCGACCGATATTCGCCAAGGCAATCAGGACGCGCAGGATCAGCATGCGCAGGTCAAGAATCTGGCTGATCAAGCGCAGAACAGTATTGCCAATATCAAGTCAGATTTCTCGGCCACGGTGAAACCGCAAATCGACTCCCTGTCGTCCACCGTCGCTGACGCCTCCGGCATACTGAGTTCCGGCGCCACCCAGTTGGACTCCACGCTCGGCGACCTGAAAGGGACTTCCGACGACGCCAGCGATATGCTCAGCGACGCTCGCACTACCTTGGACAAGGTGTCCGGCAAACTGCGTTCCGCCGGCGCCGAACTGGCTTCGTTCAACAGCACACTGAGCGACGCACTAAACAGTGGCGATATGGGCATGGTCAAAGAGGTGCTGGGCAATGATCCCGAAACGCTGGCCAGTACGTTGGCCGCACCGGTGCAGCTCAGGCGCAAGGCCGTATTCCCGGTGGCGAATTTCGGTTCGTCGATGGCACCGTTCTACACGCTGCTGGCGCTGGGGGTGGGGGCGCTGCTGTGCCTTACCCGCGCTGCTGATGGTGGTGACGCTGAAAACCACCGTGTCTCGCCGGACGCGCAAAGCATTGGGCGATCCGCGGCCGCATCGGCTCTTCCTTGGGCATTACGGGGTGTTCGCGCTGATTGCGCTGCTGCAATCCACGGTGTCGCTCGGTGGCGATTTGCTGTTCCTGCGCGTGCAGGCCGTGCATCCGCTGCTGTTTATGTTGTCTGGATGGCTGGCCTCGCTGGTGTTCTCGTTCTTCACCTATACGATGGTGGTGAGTTTCGGCAATGTGGGTAAGGCAATCGGCGTGCTTATGCTCATCGTGCAGATTTCGGGTGCGAACGCTGCCTACCCGGTGCAGATGTTGCCCGACTTCATCGCCAAAGTCAGTCCGCTCTTGCCGCTCACCCATGCGGTGACGATGATGCGTGCGGCCATCGCCGGCATCTACGACATGGATTACTGGCGGGCCGCCGGAATGCTGCTGGCATTCGTGCCGCCGCTACTGTTGCTTGGGCTGTTGCTCAGGAAGCCACTGGTGCGGTTCAACCAGTGGTATGTAGCCCAAGTCGAGAGCACTAAAGTGCTGAGCTAGTAGGTATTATCCGGGAGTTGCCTACAAACGGCATGGACTTACCACCCTCAGTCTGGCTTTGCCAGCCAGCTCTCGCCAGCGGGAGCGTACGGGAGCATATTTCGAAGAGAAGAGATGACGGAGATGACAGACACGACGGCGACACCGCGCGGTGAGCGCACGCGCGAGGCGACGGATCGCAAGCTCATGCGAGCCACGCTGCAGATTGCGGTGGACCGCGGCATCAGCGGCGTGACCATCGAGGAGGTGGCCCGGCGCTCCGGTGTGGCCAAAACCACGATTTACCGCCGATATCATAATGCCGACGAGCTGCTGCACGAGATCAGCGCGATGTATCTGGCCATCCCGGATTCCGACCCAGTGCCCAGCCCCACGCGTGAGCATTTCACGCAACTATTGCAGCGATTGGTCGATTGGGTGCGCGACAACGACATCGACGTCAAGCGCGTGGGCATTGTATTGTCCAGCGAGGCCGAGTTCTTCCAGCACATCGTCGACCAAGTGGTGACCCCGTGGCTGGAGCGTGTGGGGGCGTTCCTCAAGCAGGGAGTCGCGCAGGGCGTGTTTCGCGAGGACGTTGACGAGAAGTTGCTGTTGTCCACGATTATCGGATCTTTGGTGGCGTATGAGGCCATCGCGGGCAAAGCAATGGACGACGACACCGCCTGGGCCTCGCGCATGGCCGATCTGCTGTGGCCAGCATTGCTGAAGTAGCGGTCTTACTCCTGAATCGAAGCCTCCTGGCGGGCGACTTCGAGGGCTTTGTTGAAGGCGTCGGAGGTCCAGCTGGCGCCGGCGCCCTTGTCCACTTTGAGACCCTTCAGAGGTTTGCCGTCCACCACGCCGTTAATGGCTTTGGCGAAGTCGTCCTGATGGTTCTTGGAAATCGTGGTGAACGGGTGCCCAATGATATTGACGGTCTCGACGTTGCCGTCCTTGATGGTCAGATGGACGTCGATGGAATCCTCGCCTACCGGGCCGTACTGGCCGTTGATCGAGTAGTTGCCGTCCTTGTAGTTGCCGGTGTCCTTCTTGTCGGACGTGGTGGTGGACGGGTCGTTGTGCGACGAGCTGGAATCGGAGCCGTCGGAGCTATCGGAGCCGTTCGACTGGGATTGCGACTGCTCTTCCTGCGACTTCTCGGTCTCGCCCGAGTTGCCGGCGTACGCATCGTCCATCGGCGCGGCCTTGGATTCGCCGCATCCGGCCAGCAGCGCGCCAGCCACGACCAGTCCGGCCGCCGCCAATGTCGCGGATTTCTTCAACGTACTCTTTTCGGTCATATTCACGCTCCTTAAGCCCCCCTCTGACGAGGGGGCTGTCAGCGAAGCTGACTGGGGGAGAGACCATCAGCTTGCCATGTATTCCTCACATACTGCTCGATGCCCCTGACGGCCCTACTCCTCGCCGCCGGTTTTCGCGGCCTTGGTGGGGTCAGTGAAACCAATGGCGGTCTCGCCGTTCTGCGCGCCCTCGACCTGTGCACCCGTGGAGGCGGGCTTGCCGCCGGCCGCCTCGTAGGCCTTGCGCGCATCCTCGTCATTCCACTTCTCACCGACGAGCACGCCATGGTTGAGCATGATCTCGCGCTGCGCGCAGCTGGCGACCAGCGCATCGTGGGTGACCACGATAATCGTGGTGCCCTGCTCGTGCAGCTTGCGGAACAGGTCGAGCACGATTTTCTCGTTCTTCTCGTCGAGGTTGCCGGTGGGCTCATCGGCCAGAATCAGCTTCGGGTCGTTGATCAGCGCGCGGGCCACGCACACGCGCTGCTGCTCGCCGCCGGAGAGCTGGCCGGGCAGGTGGTGGGCGCGGTCCTTCAGGCCGACCTTTTCCAGCGCCTCCATGGCCTGCTTCTCATCGACCACCGAATGGTAGTACTGGGCCACCATCACGTTTTCCACGGCGGTCAGGTGCGGCACCAGATAGAACTTCTGGAACACCAGTCCGATGAGGTTCTTGCGCACGTCGGCCAGCTGCGTGGCGTTCAGGTCCTCCAGCTTGCGGCCTTCCAGCTTCACGGAGCCCTTGGAGGGCGTGTCCATGCAGCCAATCATGTTCATCAGCGTGGTCTTGCCTGAGCCGGAGGAGCCGACGATGGCGAGCCATTCGCCTTCCGGCACGGTCAGATTGAGGTCGTCCACGGCACGCAGGTCGCCGTAGATCTTCGAGATGTGGTCGAGTTCAAGTAGCATGACGTTTCTCTTTCTTTATTCTTCGCGAAGCACGACGGCGGGGTCGATGCGGGTGGCGCGGTGGACGGGCGGGATGGAGGCGACGATGGCGACCAGCGCGCTGAACAGCACGGAAATCAGGGCCAGCCACCAGTTGAATACGATGGAGCGTTCGAACACCGCCACGCACAGCCAACTGGCGAGTCCGTAGCCGATTGCGGTGCCGATGAGGCCGCCAATCAGGCCGTAGAGCGACGATTCGATGTAGAACTCGGTGCCGATGGCACGCGAGCTAGCACCGAGGGCCTTGCGCAGGCCAATCTCGTTGCGTCGCTGCGAGACGATCGAGCTGATTGTGGTGCCGACGCCGACGAGCGTCAGCACCAGCACCACCAGCGAGACGATCCAGAACAGCGTCTGCAGCATGGTGATGATGCGGGTGTCGGAGGCGGTGATCTTGGTGACCTGCTGTGCCTTGACGTGCATGGAGGTCATGTCGTTGATGCTGGACACCAGGCCTGCGAGGTCGCTGGCGCCGGCCGAATACTCGATGACGTCCACGCCGCGCGTGATGCCGGTGAGCTTGTTGACGTCGGCGTTGGTGGCGTAGATGATCGAGTCTTCGCTGCCGCCGGTGTCCACGATGCCGGCCACGCGGAATTCGGTACCGGAGGTGTCCATGATGTCACTGGAGACACGGCCGTCTTTGGTTTGCTGGTCGATCGAGGAGTTCGACGAAGTGCCGTTGGTGCTGGCGTTATCGGATGCACGGTAGCCGATGGTGATGG
>OCAK01001420.1_pt1 | contig 13428 bp, 8 predicted proteins | sample 1538301 | NCBI WGS metagenome assembly OCAK01 (sample SAMEA2580285, study PRJEB22360) | human gut metagenome | biome: human gut; feature: human-associated habitat; material: faeces | place: Denmark | collected 2008/2010 | reverse complement strand
CAGTCGAGACTGCCCTTCGCCACAGTTGCCGCCTGCCGTAGCCTGTATATTGGCCATTGCCTCCTTTGCCACCTCAAGCTGTGTGGCCCAGATTTCCTCTGCATCGTGCTCCACCCAACCCGGCTTCGGGAAAAACTGCGTAAATTCCTTCTGTGCCACGCTGCACATCTCGCCCTTCTCATTGAAAAGTATACATCTGTTGCTGGTAGTGCCCGCATCTAATGCCATAATATACTTTGCCATGTAAAAATCCTCCAACCAATTATTCGGTACCTAAATACTACTATTATTATAGCATGATATTTAAGCTATTTCCATAAAATCAGTACTCACAGACTTCGATTTCAAGCATATGTCCTAAAATCTTTAATTCATCTGAACAATCTCCGTAAATCACCACAAAATGAGGCTCCCAGCCATCCTTTACACTTTGATTTACAATATCATAGCTCTTTTTGTCTGTCCTTACTACAATTGATGTTCCGCAAAACTGCTTAGGCTTGTCGAGAGCACTTCCTGTTGTGACAAAAAATCTAAAGCTTCCATCTGCTTTTTGTCCTACTCTGAACACTGTGACTTTGTCAGCCGCCTTACAGCCAAAGTCCATTACAGGGCCAATCTTTCTGTTCGGATGCACTCCGATTGTTGCACCTGTATCCTCTCTTGAGATAGAGCATGCAGCTGTTCCGCAATGCCAGAATGTAATGGTATTTTCACTCTCATCAAGAGACACCGGATCTCCGAAAAATACCGCCTGCTCAGATAATTTCATTCCAATATACATAGAGAGTGCTCCATATGTATCAGCCTCACAGCTTGCAGCAACACCCATATCATTTAGCATAGCAAGCACGCCACAAACAGGTGTTCCAAACGCGGTAAAGAAATCAGGCCAGCATCTTGAAGATAGTGCTCCAATATTATTTTCATCTACATACTCCTTATATGCCTTGCACAGTCTCGCAAAATCCTTTCGATTATTGTCAGGAGTCTTGTCAAGACCAACAGTACTCTTAGTCATTTTATCGAGATATTCACTGCACTCATCATCGGTATAGCCCTTTGCCATATCAATAAGCTCTCTCACCTCAATTGACTCAAGTGTTGCTCCGAATACCTTTTGCATGTCAGCATCCATTGCACGTCCAAATCCAAATCCCTGCGGTGTATGTCCGACTGAGGCAATCCTTAGATTTTTAAGCTCATTTTTAAGCCATGCTGCACGAATACAGGCACTAATTGTTTTCTTTGTCCTCTCTTCCTGTGGAGCTCCAAAGATATATTCAAAGTTACCATCCCTAAACGCAGCCAGTGCATTTCCTGCCGAATATGCTCCCGTCAATGAATTTAATCTCAACCGGCCTCCATCTATAACCGGCTCACGAAGTGTCCAAAGCAGTACCGGACACGAAAATCTTTTAAGAACCTCACTCGCATAAGCTGCATTTGCAAAGGTTATATTCTGTAAAATTATCAGGGATGGCTCTATTGTATCAAGAAAATTAGTTAAATCCTGAATTGATAAAAGCATTTTATCTGGTACAATTGCAGCATCCGTTATTGTATTTAATAAGTCTATTGATTTTTCAAATTCCTTCTGTGCGCTCTCCAAATGAAATGTCGGAACCCCGACCGGCACATATGCCACCTGAAATTTTGTCATATATTTTACCTCCAATAAAATTTTCAAAAACTACTTAACCATAAGCAGTATTCCTGATATAAAAAGTAATATGTAGGTGAGCTTCATAAATATTTCCTGGCTCATCCTCTTTACAAGCACTGAGCCTGCTGCCATTCCCGCTATCAAAAACGGAATCGATATGCATTGAGTCATAACAAGCCCTGCATTCCACATTCCCGCACATATATCCTGAACAAGTATCATCGAATTTAATATAATCCAAACAGTAGAAATAGTTGCTCTAAAGCTTGTCTTTTCCTTTATCTCATTGGATAAATACCCTATCAGAAGCGGTCCGCCTGACACAAACATACCATGAACTATTCCCGCACCAATAAGTAACAGCATTGATTTCCATGATGATTTTTCTTTTGTATCACGCTGCCTTTGCCCATATATGCTGTAAAACCCATGTATTGCAAGAAATATCACAAAAATACCCAGAAACTTGTATAATACTGCGTCATATCCTGCAAGTGCGTTCTTTAGAAAAAAGCCGCCAAAGATTCCTATAGCCATGACGATGACTACCTTTTTCAACTGCTTCCAGTCTACATGTTTCCATTGTGTAACAAAGACATACACTCCGGCAAGAATACCAAGCACATTTAATATCGGCTTAGCGACATCATATCCCACCAGAATTAGGCTTGGAGGCATTGCGAGGATGGTCCCCGCAAAGCCTGTAATGCCCTGAATCACATTTGTCAGAAAAATTATTATGTAAAATAAAACAGTGTTCATTTATTTGACTCCATATTTTTCTCTGATTTCTTCAAATATATCAGCAAACTCACTATTTTTTCTGTAGAAGGCAGGCGTATAGCCAAGCTCGGCTGATACTGTTATTTCTCCGCCGTGATACTCTTCGCCTGTCCACAAATGTACCCATTCATCCTGTGGCAGATACACATCCCATTCATGCTTATCCTGCTCATAAACAGGTGCTATCAGCATATCTCTTCCAAAAAGATACTCATACTGTATGTCATAAGCTTTCTCATCAGACTCATAATGCATGAACAAAGGTCTTTGCACCGGATGTCCACTGTCTGCATTCTCTTCAACAAGTGTCTTTGTATACGGTGCAAGCATCGTGTATACATCAACGAGTCTCGCCAGCCGCTCCATGGTATCCTCATCATCGTAATACTGAAAATTGGTATCCGGTCTGTTTCCCTCATGTGTCCTCATAAATGGTGTAAACATCGCCATCTCAGCCCATCTGAGAAACAGCTCCTTTGTACGAGTATTATCAAAAAGCGATGTATAGCCTCCAATATCACTATGCGTGAGCCCACATCCCATCATTCCTGCACTAAGTGCTCCGCAGATAACAGATGCGAGTCCATCATGTATTGTAAAGTCAACAGACTGATCGCCGGCCCACAGCAATGTGCAGTATTTCTGGCTTCCGGCACCTCCGGCACGCATGAAGTAAACCACATCTCCAAGCTTTCCTGACTCTTTTACTGCCTCATAGTTACACTTTGCCCATAGCACCGGCCAGTGATTGTGCTCAATCATAGGTGATTTGCCGCTGTATAAGCATATATCATCTGTAGGCAGATACTCTCCAAAGTCTGCCATCCAGCCATCAATGCCTATACCAAGTGTGTATTCTTTAATAATATCCTTAAACCACTCGAATGCCTCCGGGTTTGTGAGATCCACAACTCCACAATAAAATTCACCAAAATCCACGAGATAATCACTGCCATCTGCCTTTGTTGCAAAATAGCCTTTTTCCCTGCCTTCCTTATAGAGCTCACCATCATTTACCAGATATGGATTAACATATCCTAAAAATTTTATGCCATTTGCATTTATCTCTTTAATCTTCTTTGGCAGATCCGGATACATTTCCTTGTGATATTTCCAGTCCCATTGGAGTCTCTTTCCGAATGATGTCACTCTCTTTCCGCACCAATCCTGGCACCATATGCCAGCTACCTTGATGTTCTTATCAAGGGTCTTATCAAGCAATCCAAATGACCTTTCATTTCCACCCTGAACACCAATTATGAGCCCATTGTATACCCAATCCGGGAGCTTTGGCTGTCTTCCAAAATATGCTGTAAGTCTCTCAAGCAGTTTGAGATATGTATCAGCACACTCTATACGGATCTGCTTAGGCACCTCCCAGATCTGCAGCTCATGAAAGCTGTCATTTCTGAAATCAAAATCAGCATATGCTGTTGAATCCACATGCAGATAATATTTATTTGTGGAAACAAAGGTTGGCTGTGGATAATTTGTGTTGTAATAGTCTCCTCCTGCCTTATTTTCTACATCCGAACGCCATGTAACGTAGGTTGTCTTATCACGTCCTACACCCGGTTCAGATGTCCAGATAGGAAAATTTCTTCCACGCAGATTAAAGTAAGACATCTGCTCACCGCAGCCATAGCATTTTTCCTCTTTATCTGCGGCTACCCTAAACCAGAATCGGTTAATCCTGTCATCCTTTTGTTCAAAATCAATGGTACACAGATTTTCGTCACATTTAATTTTCGCAATGATATAGCTTTCAAAGCATAGTCTGACTGTATCAGCTGTCTGAATCACATCTGTGAGCTTTAGTGGAAAACGCTCGGTAACATAATCTGTTATCTTGAAGTTACCTCTGTACATATCAACATCTTCCTGTCCTACTCCGACATAAATCATCGGTCTTTCTTTGCTATGCTCCAGAATCCTTTTTTCTCCCACAAAAAGCTGAAATTCATTATCATTTACTTTAATCTGCATTTAATAACCTCCCTAAGCTGTCTTTTTACGCTTGTTCATCTCTTTCACAATCAGAACAATTGTCTCAATCACAAATATTGCTGTTACAATAGCAATTCTTACTACATTTTTGTTCTCTGTTGCAATTCCTGCAGGCGAGAAAATGAAATACTCATATACCAGGAATGAAACAAGCCAGATTGCAAAAGCATTTTTATGCTTCCATGCTGTCATATCATAGCCATCATTTCTTGAAGCACTCTTGTCAAATACCTTTGTATTTGGTGCAATCTTGCTGCATACAAAGATGATTACAAGCATGATAACAAATGAGATAGCGTATATATACATATAATTAATTCCACTAACAGCATTTGTGAATGGTGTGTCAATATGTGGGAAGATAAACTTGTAGCATGCGTAGAATGCAATATGGAATATTGTTGCACATATTGCTCCAAGCTTAGAGCCCTTCTTTGAGAACATTCCTACAAGCACCATTGTAATGATAGGAATATTATAAAAACCTGTAAAGCTTCGTCCGAAATCATAAAGTCCTGTGCTAAGCACATCAAGGAATGGTGTAAAGATAATGGCAAATGCTGCAAAGCCCCATCCAATTTTCTTTGCAAGTTTTACTGTAGCTTCCTCTGAGAGATTTGGGTTAAAAATCGGCTTATAAATATCAATCATAAATACGGTACTAGCTGCATTGAGAAATGAATTATAAGTTGAGATAATTGATCCAAACAATGCTGCACAAAACAGTCCTACAGCCGGCCATGGCAATGACCTAGCTACAAGTGAAGGATATGCAAAATCCTTGCTTGTAAGACTTGGTACAAGTCTTGCTGCGATTACTCCGGGAATAACAAGAAGTAATGGTACCATCATCTTTAAAAAGCCTGAAAGTAAAACTCCCTTTTGTCCTTCCTTTAAGTTTTCAGCACCAAGTGCTCTCTGAATAAGTACTTGGTTAGTACCCCAGTAAAACAGATTTGCAAGCAGCATACCTGTAAAAATACATGCAAATGGTACAGGATCATTTTTTCCACCAATCGCATTGAGCTTTGCCGGTTCAGATGTAATAACATCCTTCACACCGACAATAAATCCACCTCCGCTTAATTTTCCAACAGCTATAAAACCAAATACGACTACAAGCACTGAGCCTAAAACAAGTAAAATTCCATTGATTGTGTCTGATACAGCTACTGCTCTCATACCTCCAAGTACGGCATATAGTGCACCAATAATACCTACAAGCACTATAAGAATTGTAAGTGCCATACCCTCGCTGATTCCAAATACTGTAGCAAAATCAAAAATCTGCTCAAATGCTATAGCGCCTGCGTACAGACATACAGGAATTCCGATTACTAAATATCCAATAAGAAATAGGATAGAAACCATACGGCGTACACCAACGCCATACCTCTCCTCCATAAACTCCGGCAGCGTTGTATATCCTTTTCTAAGATACATCGGCAAAAACACAAAAGCCATAATAATTGTGGCTATAACCGCTGTTGCTTCCCATGCCATGCCTGACATATTAGCTGCATATGACTGTCCCGACAAACCTACCAGATTTTCTGCCGACAGATTCGTAAGCAGCATTGAGCCTGCAATGAAAAAACCTCCAAGTCCATTTCCGGCAAGGAAATAACCCTTTGCCGTTTTCTGGTCATCGCTATTCTTCACTATCTTTCCTGAAATAATTCCAACCAGTGCTGTGAAAAGCACAAATGTCACCAAAGTAAATACTAAATGCTCCATAAAATCCTCCAATTTAATAGAAAAAATATACATCGATTTGTTGAAACTAACTATTCACATTCAATCTCTCACATGATATACTTTTTCTGAAAATTATTTCCCACGCAACCGAAAGTACAGTAATATGTCCAGTATTCAGTCTTTCGGTCACGTGGTTTTTTTAATAATAAAGTTCCTTATTCTCTCCAAGCAATCCAGGATATGCCCCTTGTTTTATCAATGGTTCTCTATCGGGATGTGCTATTACCCACTTATTTCTTTGCAAAAGCAGTCTCTCTTCTCCTATAGCAGCTTCATCTGCCCCTCCATTATTGAGTGGTGTATTGGTTCCCCGTGGAAGAATCACAACATTCTTAAATCCAATATCTGACACCCTGCATGGTGATAGATGAAGTGTCGTCTGGTACATCTCTATTGCTGTACCCTTTTCCACAAAAAATACCTTTGCATCTTCAATACGGTATGTATTGTCTTTTATCTCCCAGGTATGCCCCAGCACCAGCATAAAGTCAGTTACCGCTATATTGATTTCGCTGCCCTTATGGTACTCAAAACCATTGTATGTGGTGTTTCTGCCATTACAGTAGCCTATCTGTATAGGCATCTCTCCATATATACGATTTTTAAAAAACTCTGCTATATGTGTACGTTCAAGCTCTTCTACCGAAGCCACATATATATTTCCTTTCTCAGGAATTACAGTATTTTGTTCCATAAATGAGATAAGTTCGTTGCAATTGATATTTGAAATCACCCTTCCGTAGGTTTCAAAACATGGATCAGTGACACTGTATATAGTCACAGAATTTTTTTCATTCAAATGTTTTAACATATTTCCCCCACTTATCTTTGCATTGCCTTGACAGCCTTTATAGTAGCGCAGAAATCTTCTTTTCCAAAGCCAAGCTCCATTGCCTTGTCATATACCTGCTTTGCAGCGTTTTCTCCTTGAAGCTTTAATCCACTCTCCTTTGCCATATTCATGCAGATATTCACATCCTTGTACATGTTTTCAATCGAAAAGGCAGTGGTGTAATCCTCATTTTTGATTGGCACATTTTTGGAATCCAGATAAAAGTTCTGTCCACCGCCATATGAGATAGCTGTAGTATAGCTTTCTATATCTATTCCATATGCCCTTGCAAGTGTCAGCGTCTCATTTACACCATTTTGAATCTGTGATACAAGCGCGTTATGGCAGATTTTCATGACCAGACCTTTTCCGTTTCCACCCATCCTGATGATATTTTCTCCCATATAGGAAAGAATCGGCATAGCCTTCTCACACGCTTTTTCATCTCCACCGACATATATTCCGAGCTTTCCTGCAATAGCAGCAGGCTTCGATTTCACAACCGGTGCGTCCACAAACTCTGCACCCGTCTTCTTTACCATTTCAGAAATCTCCACAGAAACAGATGGATCTATCGTGCTCATATCAATACAGAGCTTTGTATCATCAAGTGCCGGTAAAACCTCCTTATAAATAGCCATCGAATGCTCTGACTTTGGAACCATTGATATAATTACGTCTGATTTTTCTGCCAGCTTAAGCGAACTGCTGCAGCCGATTGCACCCTTGCTCTCCAGTAGCTCTACCTTCTCCTTTACGAAATCAAATACATATACCTCATCATCATGCTTCTTCACTATATTCTCACTCATGGACTCCCCCATGATTCCGAGTCCTACAAATCCAATTTTCATTGCTTACAAACACCTCCCTGTTTCATCTATTCTGTAACTGTATTATCCCATGCATTCTGGAATGTCTCAAGTCCCTGTCTGGTATATGCATGTTTGATACTGTCCTTGTATACTGCAAGGCCTGTTGTAACGATATCTGCTCCTGCAACCGCACAGTCTACAATCTGCTTAGGTGTACGGATAGCCGCACAGATAATCTGTGTCTTTCCCTTATATCCGTAATTGTCATAGATATCTGAAATAGCCTGAATGTACGCTTTACAATCCTCTCCATTTGCCTCTTTCCAGCCGATGAAAGGTGAAACAAAAAGCGAATTATTCTTTGCCGGCAGAATAGCCTGTGCTGGTGAGAATACGAGTGTCACATTTGTTCTGATTCCCTCTGCCTCGAGTCTTCTTGCTGCCTGAATACCGGCCTCTGTGCACGGAATCTTGATAACAAAGTTGCTGCAGATAGCTGAAATCTTTCTTGCCTCTGCTACCATCTCATCTGCATCATCAAGGTGTGGGTTGATTTCAACCGAAATAGGGAATTTCTCGTATCCCTCGATTCCTTCCGCCTTAACCCAGTCTGCCATCTCACTGATTACAGTAAGGAAAGGCTTTCCGCTTACCATTATGTGGCGTGGATTTGTTGTCACTCCATCAATACCAAATGTATGGTAGGCCTCCTTGATTTCTTCGATTTTTGCACTGTCCAGAAAATACTTCATGATTGTTTCCTCCTTAATATTTAGTTAAATTTGTTAATTAATTGTTGTAAAAAATATAAGCCGTTATGTTTTTCTCTTGGCTTCTGTTTGTATTATATTACTATAGCATTGACTTTTCAATAGTATATAACGTTGCAAAAGCATTTTCGGCTATTTGTTTAAATTTATTAATCATTTTTTGTGCAATATGCAATAGCCATAAAAAATAAGCAGATAAAACTACTTTTTATTATAAAAAACCACCCGGAACTTTTTTTGCGTTCCGAGCGGTTTTTTAGTTAATCCTGTGATTGTACAGCTCTATCCTTATATGTCAGCTATTATTATCTACTTGCTACAGCTCTTCCTCTACCATGCTCTTCTCTCTGTTGAACGCATCATAGATACATGGAATTACTATAAGCGTAAGGATGGTTCCGTATACGAGACCTCCTATTATTGCGATTGCCATCGGCTTTATCATATCTGAGCCATCTCCGATACCTATCGCCGATGTAAACATTGCGAGTATGGTGGTCATCGCTGTCATCAGTATTGGACGAAGCCTTGTACGGCCTGCGTCTATGATTGCCTCATGCTTGCTCATGCCCTCTCTCCTGGCCTGATTGATATAATCAATGAGCACGATTCCATTATTTACAATGAGGCCTGCCAGCATGATAAAGCCAAGCATTGATATGATTCCGAGCTCATTTCCCGTGATGAAAAGAGCTATAAAGCCTCCTGTAAACGCAAGAGGTATACAGAACATGATAATAAACGGTGAAAGCAATGACTGGAACTGCGCCACCATGATAAGATAGATAAATATCACTGCAAGCACAAGCATAAGTCCAAGCTGACTCATTGACTCATTTATTGTCTCATCCTCGCCCTCCATGTCTATTGAATAGCCATCAGGAATGCTAAGTTTATCAATTTTAGATTTAATTTTATTGCTTAGTAATGTTACATTATGGTTTTCATCAACCGCACCTGATACTGTAATATATCTTGTCTGAGCATCTCGATGAATGGTACTCAGTGTCTGTTCCTGCGAAATAGTGCAGATATCACTGAGCGGAATCTCCTTTTCACTGCCATCATTATCCTTATAGGTAAATGTAAGGTTTTTGATGTCGTCCACAGTCACATCAGACTGCTCTGCGGATTGTAAGTATACCTCATAGTCCTTTATGTCTGTCGTAATGGTTGTTGCGCTCTTTTGAGATGATATCTCACCGGATACGAGCTGGTATACCTGAGCCACCGTATAGCCATACTTTGCTGCTTTTTCCTTATCCACAGTTATCTTAAGCTCATTGATTGTATCTCCAAGACCGTCATCTATATCTGTCACTCCATTTGTGTCCTTAAGGATATCTGCCACATCACCTGCAAGCTTCTGCAGCTTGTCTATATCATTACCCTTAATCCTGACAGAGAGACCACTTCCGAAAAACTCTGATGAGTCCATAGCTTGTGAAGATGCTGTTACCTTGCAGTCCAGATTCTTTGTGCGTTTTTCAATTTCATCTATTACCTTATCCGATGAAACATCCGACTTCTCATCAAGCAATATATACATGCTCACACTGTTGCTTCCTGAGCTCATCAGGTTCATGGTCGAGCTGCCGCCTGCTGTAGCTCCTATTGTGTCTATGCCCTTTATATCAGATATTTTGTCCATAACCTTATCAGACAGCTCTGTAAGCTGCTTGAAGTCGAGCTTTTCGTCATCCTTTGCCTCTATGGTAAGTGAAATCTGATTTGACTCCATGTCCATATCCATAAATGTCATTCCCCTTGACATGCAAAGTGCGCCACTGCCGACTAAAAGCACTACTGCCGCAATAAATACCACCGGCTTAAATCTAAGACATATGCCGAGCACATTTCCATACCAGTCCTTAAAACGGTCAAACCATGGATGCTTTATATCCTTCGTCTTTTTGAGCATGCCTGAAGCAATTGCCGGTACAAATGTAAGTGCCACTACAAGAGATGCCATAAGAGTAAATGCCACAGTAAGTGCCAGGTCTACAAAGAGCTGTCTCGTGATTCCATCAGTAAAAATGATTGGCGCGTACACACTTACCGTGGTAAGTGTAGATGCAAAAATGGCTCCTGCTACCTGATTTGCACCCTCAACAGCCGCCTTCTTTACCGAATATCCCTCTCCCCTTAATCTGTAGATATTCTCGATTACTACGATTGAATTATCCACAAGCATTCCTATTCCAAGCACAAGTCCCGACATAGAAATGATATTTAAGGTGATATCCGTAAAATACATAAGCACCACTGCCACAATAACCGATAGCGGTATAGATGCTGCGATAACAAGTGTTGGCTTTATATCCTTTAAGAACAAAAGCAATACGAAAATGGCAAGTATTGCTCCCACTATCATATTCTGCATCACACTTTTTACAACCATGTCGATGTATACGCCCTGGTTCATAAGCACTGTGGTGTGTAATCCGTCATTTTCCTTTTCCAGCGAATCAAGCTTGTCCAAAAGACGGTCTGTGACGTCTCCTGTAGAGTAGCCGGTCTGCTTCTCCATGGAGAGCATTATTCCGGGATTACCGTTGACTATCGCATATGTCTCATCCGAGTTGTCAGTCATCTCAACATCTGCCACATCACCGACATGAATAGGAGCTATTCCATCAAGCTTCATATCCATAAGCACCAGATTTGTTAAATCATCAATTGATTTTATCTCATCTCCCACCTGTACTATGTACTGCGTGCCATTTGAATCATTTACATAGCCTGCAGGCATATCAAAATTCTGAGCGACGAGCAGCTGAGAGAGCGAGTCAATTGTTAAAACTGCATTTAAGTTTGACTTGTCAAGTGCATCATCCTTACTCTTTTCAAGCTCCTTCTTTGAACTGTCAAGAGATGCCGCTGCTGTTGCAAGCTGTGCTGACTGCTGTCCTATGCTTATCGAGCTTATAGCTGCCTGACTGTTTAGATTATCATAGGCATCTAAAAGTGCTGTCTCTCCTTGTGCTATCTGGTCAAGCCCGCTTTGGCAATGCTCTATACCTGTATTCACCTGAATGAGAGTCTGTGCTATCGCTGACGCTGCCGCAGGCAGATCATCTGCTGTGTTTACGGTGATTCCAAGCGCCGAGAGACCTGAAAACTGTGTTGCAATCTGCTTATCAACCTGCTCAAGCTGTGCTTTAAGTGCTGTGCCCGCTTCACCCGGTGCATTTGCGCCCTCTTTGAGTGACGGAATTGTCTTTGTATATGTATCACTATTCATGAAGTCTGAAAGAGCTGACTGAATTGTTTCAAGCTGGCTTTTCTGCTCATTTAAGCTTGCAAGAGTACTCTCTAGCTGAGTCTTCTGCTCTGCAAGCTTTGCCTTTTGCTCCTTTAGCGTATCCACTCCCGCGCTCATCTGATCCGATGCAGATGTGATCGCGTTTTGTCCGCTCTCTATCTTTGCGCTTGCATCATCCATCTGACTTTTTGCATCGTCAAATTTCTTTGAAACGGCATTATTTATTTTCTCATTGAGCGCATCTATCTTGGCCTGATTCATCGTGACCTGTATCTGCTCGGTGAGCTCACCTGTCGCAGTCACTGATGCGACTCCCTCCGTACTCTCAATTGCAGGCTTAAGTGTGTTTTCCACAAAGTCGGTGATTTCCGACTTGCTTTTCCCATCCATATCCACAGCAGTCATCATGATTGGAAGCATGTCCGGATTTATCTTCATAATGGTCGGAGTACCCACTCCATCCTTCCAGCCAGCCTTGACCTGATCTATTTTCTGCTGCATCTCTATCACTACAGAATCCATGTTGGCATTCTGCTCATACTCGCATGTCACCAGAGAATAGCTGTTATATGACATTGAGCTTACGTTTTTGATATTGGACGTAGTTGCCATAGCTGCTTCAAGCGGCGCGGTGACATCGCTCTCCACCTCCTGTGGACTTGCTCCCATATCTGTTGTCACTATAAGTGCATACTGAAAGCTCATATCCGGCAGCAGATCTGTCGTCATCCTGCCAAGTGATACAACACCGAGTACTATTACCAGCAGTACTCCTACAAGTACAGTAAAAGGCTTTTTTACACTATATCTTGATATCATCTGACCCCTCCTTCTTCTTTTCCTTGATAATATCCTGCCTTAGTTTGATAGACATTGTGATTACTACGATTTTCACAATAAATTTAATTCGCTGTTATACTTTTATTATACAATGTGGCGGATTGCAACTCAATTGGTTTATACTTTTTTAAGAGTTTTTGACAATAAAAAGACACCCAATTATACGATTAATATAATTCGATGTCCTTAAATGTCTTTTAATATCTTTTATTTATTTCAGCTTCAGATGCCCTCTTCCTCTGTCTCATCCTCATCATCATTGATACCTGCAACAGCACTTGTAACAGCTCCGATTACAGCGACAAGTGCAAAGATGATAACTAAAAAAATAACTATAAAGAATGCTACTAAAAAACCTGTATCTGTCATATAATTTACCCCCATAGCTGTCTCACAGCTTCTTTAAAATATAGTTTTAGTTTAACACACTTGTCTGTAAATAACAATATCGTAAGGGGCTAAATTATTGACTAAATATTGACTAAAATATTGATTTATGAAATTGCTCAGTCCTTGATCTGCATACCGTTTGCATCCATATGATAGCCTTCAGTCATGATCAGCTTTGATACCGGAACTATCTCATAGCCCATGTCCTGCAGCTTCGTGAGCATCTCATCGAGTGCCTGCGAGGTGTATTTGGCGCCAAGTTGCCGATGGAAGGCTCAAGGATGAGAGCCAGATAAAGGATG
>OCAK01001409.1_pt1 | contig 13541 bp, 10 predicted proteins | sample 1538301 | NCBI WGS metagenome assembly OCAK01 (sample SAMEA2580285, study PRJEB22360) | human gut metagenome | biome: human gut; feature: human-associated habitat; material: faeces | place: Denmark | collected 2008/2010 | reverse complement strand
GTGCTGCCTTATGCAATTTCCGTCCTGTGTACTGCCATCGGCATCGTGCCGCTTATGGTTTTTCTTGCGTTTGGCAGGGAAAATAAAAAACAGAGGACGGTGAGGATTTTAAGCAGCTGGTTGTCCATTGTATTGTTAAACGGAGTGGCAACTGCAGTTTACAATCTGACGGGACTGGAAAATCTGTATCTGTATACCGCATTGGCAACGGCCGGAATCACTTACGTACTTGTCAAAAATCTTGTGGTGTCGGTGCAGAGGCAAAAGCGACAGATGTCTGTGGTTCTGTATAACAAAACGGTGTCGGTTCCATGTATCGGACTGCTGGATTCCGGCAATCTTTTAACCATGCCATTAAGTGGGAATCCGGTACATATTGCAGATGCAGCCTTGCTGCAGAAGCTTGTCGATGAAAAAACGGTACAAAAGGAGATTCCATACCGTGCACTCGGAAATCCGCAAGGAAAATTGCAGGTGTACTGCATGGATGGGATGAAAGTGGAGACGGAGCCGGCAAAATTCTGTGACTGGAAACAGGTATGGGTTGGCTGCGCGGAAAATGGGGTGCTGTGCAATAAACCGTATCAGCTGATTCTGCATGCATCGGTGGCAGACCGCTGTGGCTGCACAAAAGATCCATCCCAAATGACAAAAAAACTGAGAAAGGAGAAACGTAATGTTTTCACTGTTTGAACTGGTGTGGAAGAGAATCCGCCTGTTTTTTACGGATGATGAGGTTTTTTACATAGGAGGGGCAGATGTACTGCCACCACCTTTGGAGCGGGAACAGGAGAACCGCTGTCTTATCGCTTTAAGCGGGCTGCATGGGGACAGTGAACCCATGACGCGCGAAGACGCAAGAAAGCAGCTGATCGAACACAATCTGCGTCTGGTGGTATATCTGGCACGGAAATTTGAAAATACCGGAATCTGTGTGGAGGATCTGATCTCCATCGGAACGATTGGGCTGATCAAGGGAATCAATACATTTAATCCGGAAAAGAAGATCAAACTGGCGACTTATGCGTCCCGGTGTATCGAAAATGAGATTCTTATGTATCTGCGCAGAAATAATAAAGTGAAGCTGGAGGTATCGATTGATGAGCCGTTGAATGTGGACTGGGATGGAAACGAACTTCTTCTTTCGGATATTCTTGGAACCGATGAAGATATCATTTACCGGGATATGGAGAATGAGGCGGAGATCATGCTTCTCCGCACTGCGGTTAATACGCTGACTCCGCGGGAAAAAGAAATTATCTGTCTGCGCTATGGAATCGGAAGAAAAGACGGCAGGGAAATGACCCAGAAAGAAGTGGCAGACCTGCTTGGAATTTCGCAATCCTATATTTCGAGACTGGAGAAAAAAATTATGGTGCGGCTGAAAAAATCAATTCAAAATAATGTGTAAGTGTGCTATACTAATTACATAAAATTTGCTCTGAAATAGTAAAATTTATATGCAAAATAACAAGGACAGCAGGATGAAAGGGCGTGGTTTTTATGAAGATTGAATTTTTAGGGGCAGACCGTGAGGTGACGGGAAGCTGCCATTATGTGGCATTTGGGGAGACTCATTTTCTGGTGGACTGTGGTATGGAACAGGGGGCGGATCTGTATGTGAATCAGGAGATACCGGTTAACCCGGCAACGATTGATTATGTGTTTGTGACGCATGCCCATATTGATCATTCCGGACTTCTCCCACTTTTGTATAATCACGGGTTCCGGGGAAAGATTTTTGCAACAACGGCAACCTGTGAACTGTGTAATATCATGCTGAAAGATTCGGCACATATTCAGGAATTTGAGGCAGAATGGAAAAACCGCAAGGCGCGGCGTGCAGGAAGGCCGGAAGTGACACCGATGTATAACATGGAGGATGCGCAGGGGGTTTTAGAGCATTTCGTTCCGTGTACATACCATGAAACGGTGCAGATCTGCGAGGGACTGACCATAAGGTTTGTCGATGCGGGGCATCTGCTTGGCTCCTCCTCCATTGAAATATGGGTGACTGAGGATGGCGAGACAAGAAAACTTGTCTTTTCCGGGGATATTGGAAACTACAACCGTCCATTGATCCGTGATCCGGAATATCTTGAGGAAGCGGACTATGTGATCATGGAATCCACTTATGGAAACCGCAATCACAATACACCGCCGGATTATGCGGCAGAACTGGCAAAGGTGATGAATTCCACGTTTACCAAAGGCGGAAATCTGGTCATTCCGGCATTTTCTGTCGGCAGGACGCAGGAAATGCTTTACTATATGCGCCGGATCAAAACCGAGGGGCTGCTGCCGGAGTATCCGGGATTTGAAGTATATCGACAGTCCGCTTGCCGTGGAGGCAACAAATATTTTCCATAAGAGTGTGGAAGAGTGCTTTGATGAGGAAGCAAGACAGCTGGTACAGTCGGGCATCAACCCGATCCAGTTTCCGGGACTGAAAGTGGCAGTTTCCAGTGAAGAATCCAAGATGATCAATTTCAACCAGAAATCCAAAGTGATTATCTCGGCTTCCGGCATGTGCGAAGCCGGTCGTATCCGTCATCATTTGAAACACAATCTGTGGCGGACGGATTCTACGATTCTGTTTGTCGGTTATCAGGTGCCGGGAACGCTGGGCTATTCTCTGTTAAACGGAGTAAAAAAGGTAAAGCTTTTCGGAGAGGAAATTGAGGTCAGAGCAAGCATTGTAAACCTTCCGGGTATCAGTGGTCATGCGGACCGGGATCATCTGACCGCATGGATTGCAAACTTTAAGAAGCCGCCGAAGAAAGTGTTTATTGTACATGGGGAGGAAACCACAGCGGTAGAGTTTGCAGAACATGTCAGAAACGATGTGGGATTTGATGCTTTGGCTCCCTACAGTGGAGATGCATATGATCTGCTTACCGGAGAGCAGATCGCACAGGGCAGCAGACAGCTTGTGGAGAAAAAGACACAGGGTGTTTACCGTGCAAAATCCGGCGCGTTTGACCGCCTGATGATTGCAGGAGAACGTCTCATTGCCGTTATTAAAAAATGTCAGGGCATGGCGAATAAAGATCTTGGAAAGTTTGCGGATCAGATCAATTCGCTCTGCGATAAGTGGGACCGGTAAATTTGAGGGGAAAGCGGGACTTAAGTCCCGCTTTTCCCATGCCCGGAACAACCGGATGAAAATGAATAAAAAAACAGCACATGGGAATCCTTTATTATAAATCCAATTATAACGGAGGAATCCCATGTCTACGTACAAAGTTGAAATCTGCGGGGTAAATACGGCCCAGCTGCCAATACTGAAAGAAGAAGAAAAGGAAGAACTTTTCAAAAAGATAAAAGCCGGCGACAAGGCATCCAGAGAAACCTATATCAAAGGAAATCTCCGGCTGGTATTATCCGTGATCAAACGGTTTAATAATCATAATGAAAATGTGGACGATCTGTTCCAGATTGGCTGTATCGGACTGATGAAGGCAATAGATAATTTTGATACGAGTGTCGGGGTGAAATTCTCCACCTATGCGGTTCCGATGATTATCGGTGAAATCCGCCGGTATCTGCGGGATAACAGCAGTTACCGCATTCCGCGTTCACTGCGTGATATTGCATATAAAGCCATGCAGGCAAAGGAACGGCTGGCAAAAAATGCACAAAAGGAACCGACTCTCGAAGAGATTGCAACCGAATGTGAGATTCCGGTGGAGGATGTGGTGTATGCCCTGGATGCCATCCAGACACCTTTGAGTCTGTTTGATCCGGTTTATACGGATGGAGGGGACACCCTGTATGTGATGGATCAGATTTCGGACAAGAAAAACAAGGAAGAGCACTGGGTGGAGGATTTGTCACTTTCCGATGCCCTGTCACATCTGAATGAACGGGATGAGCATATCATCCGTCTGCGTTTTTTTGAGGGAAAGACACAGATTGAAGTCGCGGATGAAATTCATATTTCGCAGGCGCAGGTGTCGCGGCTGGAGAAAAATGCGTTAAAAAGTATGCAGGGGTATCTGCGTACATGATAGCGGCCTGTTGTAAAATGGTTTTGTTATTGCTATCATGTGGAATATACAAAACGGAGAGGAAAAGAAATATCCGGCAGTAGAAAATTGCATTCTTGCTTTTTGCGGTGTACTGTGCTATACTGTCAACCGTTGCAGAGCCTGTAAACAGGGGATTGCACGAAAAATTACCGAGTGTTCGAGACCTTCCACTCGTAAAACAAAACTAAAGGAGACAAATGGATATGAGAGACAAAAAGGTAACATTTATTGTTCAGGCTGCTGTGATTGCAGCACTTTATGTAGTGCTGACTTTTGTAGCCAACGCACTGGGACTTGCATCCCACACGATTCAGGTACGCTTTTCCGAAGCACTGTGTATCCTGCCTGTTTTTACGCCGGCAGCGATTCCGGGACTGTGGATTGGCTGTCTGCTTGCGAATCTGCTGACAGGCGCCGTGATTTATGATGTCATTTTCGGAAGCATTGCCACGCTGCTGGCAGCGGTATGTACCTATCTGCTGCGCAATCACAAGATTGCATGCACATTTCCACCGGTTATTTTTAATATGATTATTGTTCCGTTCGTGCTGGTCTATGCGTACGGTATTCCGGCGGTATATTTCCACGGTGTGAATGTAACCATCCCGTTTAATGCCATTACGGTCGGAATCGGAGAGGTGATTTCAGTATGCGTTCTTGGAAGCATTCTGATGCGTGTACTTGCAAAATACAAAAATGTCATGTTCCGTGCCACCGCACAATAAAAAATTATATCTGATAGAAGGTTCTGGAAGTCCCTGCGAGAGCAGGGGCTTTTTATTTTAAGAAATTCTGTAAATAAGCCAGACAATTTTAAGAAAACCTTAATGTCATTCCAAAATAACGTATGTTATCATAAATGACAGGAAACCGTAAAGAACATTTATGGAAGGAGAAGATTATGAAAATAAGAAAGACAATCTGCAGTCTGCTTCTGGTATGCCTGGCCTTTTTAGGCATATTTTGTGGCAGAGCAAATGTATATGCAGATCAGAAACAGGCATTGTCGGCAACGGTGACACTGCTGAAACAGGAAAAAGACTGTGTCGTGCAGGTGGAGGCCAAAAACAGTGGGGCGGATTTTTCCGGAAAGGTGCGGCTGGTGTTTTCCGGTACAGACAACTCCAGCGGCTGTGCATTTGAACAGTGCCTGACATTGCCACAGAACGGAAAAAAACAGTATACAATGACCATTCCGTATGCCGATGTCAGCCAGACACGCGGAAACGGAATCGTGGCATTTATCGATGAAAAGGGAAACGTTGTGGCAAAGGAAGCATTTGCCAGTATTTTTGGCAAAGAAAAGCGCGGTATTGGTGTGGGAGTGCTTTCGGATCATTATGATGCGCTTGGATGGATGAGCATGAGCGGCCAGACCTATTATCTTCACGGAAAAGACCAGAATGTATATCTGACACAGATGGACGCGGATACATTGCAGGCGCAGCTGGATGAACTGTATTTTCTTGTGATTGATTCCTACGATGTGAGTTCACTTGGGAAAGAGAATATCAAGGCAATCGAGAAATGGGTGAAAAACGGTGGATGGCTGCTGATTGGAACCGGAGAGCGCGGCAAAGATACACTGGGTGGTTTTGATTCCTCATTTATGGAGGTCAGCTGCAAAAGCGTCAGCAAAGTGGGAGAAGAAAATGAGGTATCGAAAGAAATGCAGCAACTGGGAAGTTATTCCGGATTTACCGGGATTGATTTTTCACAGATGCCGGTTGCAAAGCTGCAGCGGAACAATACAAATGCAAGCAAAAGCGAAGCTTATCCGGGGTGGGTGTATGCCTGTGGGGATGGTGCCATCGGTGTATGTGCCATTTCTTTTGGCGAAAAACAGATGCAGAAAGTTTCCCCGGATCTGTGTTACGGAATTTATGACCAGGTGGCAGGATATTCCATGAGCTATTCCCAGTATGTCAATGACGAGGAATGGGGATGGAGTGGGGAAAATGCATTCGGTGTCATTGACCACCTCAATACGGCATTGGATTTTTCCTGGCTGAAAGTTCTGATAGTGGTCTATGTGATCGTTGTTGGACCGGTGCTTTATCTTCTGCTTTGCAAGATGAAAAAAAGAGACTGGTACTGGCTGGGGGGACCGGCGCTTGGCATAATTTTTATCGGTGTGGTATTTATCGGCGGGCGGAATTTAAAGCTGCATGAGACACGGGTTTATTCGGTGACCGCACAGCAGGCGGATGGAAAAAGTACCACTGGTATCGCCACCTATTACAATGCGTATCATTCCGGGGTAAAACCGTGGAAGGTACGGCTGAATGATAATTACGCATATGGTGGTACAGGTCTCAGTGAATCTTATAGTATGGCATCTTCCGGCAGGGTATATGAAGACCGTTATCACTATTTGGTGGAATATGACAGGGGGCTGTCCCTTGGGGTAAAACCGCAGAGCAATTTTGAAAATGCCTATTTGTTTGCGGCAGGAACTGCCAAAGGATGTGGAAGCATAGACACCAGTGGTCTGGTGCTCACGCAGCAGAAACAGGGGGGAAGCATAACAAACAACACGTCCTATGATTTCCCTTATCTTGTCTGCGTGTCGGATGATACGGTCATGGTATTTTCGGATGTAAAAGCAGGTGAGACCATAACGATAGACGGGAAAAGTAAAAAACCACTGCTGTCCCAGCAGATTTCTTATTTTGATGATGTCTACAGCGTGTTATCGCAAGACAACATGAATGGAAATACATATTCGTATAAGCATAAGGATATGGCAGCCGCACTGTATCTGGGACTGTGCCAGATCCGGCGGAAGAACGATGTGTCGGGTACTGTTGTAGTGGAAGGAGTAACCGCAGACTACGGAAAAACCATAGAGAGCAGGTGCTCGGAAATTTCGTTTGGCTGTCTGTATACGATTGCCGGTCAGGAGGTGTCCAATGCTTCAAATTAGTCATTTGTATAAAAACTACGGAAAATTTCAGGCGGTCAGGGATCTGAACCTGCATGTGCCAAAAGGGGATCTGTTTGGCTTTGTGGGACCAAACGGAGCCGGAAAGACAACAACAATCCGGATGGTATGCGGACTTATGCCGCCGACAGAAGGAACCATTACGATCCATGGCGTGGATGCCCTGCTGCATCCGAAGGAAATCAAAAAGCAGATCGGTTATGTGCCGGATTTCTTTGGTGTGTATGACAATTTAAAAGTCAGCGAATATATGGATTTTTACGGTTCCATGTACCGTATGACTTCCAGGGAGATCACCGCGGTATCCAATGATCTGCTCGAACTGGTCAATCTGTCCGACAAAAAAGAGGTTTATGTGGATACGCTTTCCCGCGGAATGAAGCAGCGGCTGTGTGTGGCACGGGCACTCATCCACAATCCTTCCCTTCTGGTGCTGGATGAACCGAATTCCGGTCTGGACCCGCGTGCGCGTGTGGAGATGAAAGAACTTTTGCAGAATCTGCGCAGCATGGGAAAAACCATTGTGATCAGTTCCCATATTTTGTCGGAGCTGGCAGAGATGTGCAACAGCATCGGTATTATGGATCACGGAAAACTCGTAGAAGCAGGAAACATCGAGGATGTCATGGAACATGTTTTCGGTGGAAACCGGATCGTGGTTTCGGTTCACGGGGAGATGGAGCCGGCAGTGCGCATGCTTAAGGAACACCCGCAGATTAAGGTGGAATCGGTGGGAGAAAAGGAAATCCATATCTCGCATGCCATGAAAGAGGAAGAAATCGCGCAGTTGATCGCACAGATGATACAGAATGGAATTATCGTGACAGGATTTTATAAAGAAGAGGGAAATCTCGAATCCCTGTTTATGCAGCTGACAGGAGGGCAGGAAGATGAGAATTAATCCAATGGTAAAAAAAGATATTAAAGTACAGGCGCGCAGTATGCGGATCTGCTGGGAAATATTTGTTTATGAGGCGATTATGGCAGTTGTATTTTTCTTTGCCATGTTTTTGTTTTCCCAGCAGATGACCTATTCGTCTGCAAACATATACAGCAGCATTGTCTGGCTGTATCCGGCACTTGCGGTCACGCAGATTTTTATTCTGGGAGTGGTAGTCCCGGTGCGCACGGCTTCTGCAATTTCGGGTGAGAAAGAGCGGCAGACCTTTGATATTATGATGACAACCAGCATGACCGGATTTTCCATTATTATGGGAAAGGTGCTCACCGCGATGATCCAGAGCATGTTTTATGTGGTGGCAGGACTTCCGATCGTAGCACTGGCATTTGTCATCGGCGGACTCTCATGGGGCAATCTGTTCTGGTTTCTGGCGGTATCATTACTGGTTTCGTTCGTTTCTGCAAGTATTGGAATTTTGTGTTCTTCCATCTGTAAAAAAACGATCAGTGCCATAATTTTATCGTATGGTATCTATGTCCTGCTGTTTATCGGAAGTTTTCTTCCCTATCTGGTCACCTCGGTTGTCCGCATGTCAGGTGGTGTACCGGAAAAATCCTGCTGGGTGCTTCTGGTCAATCCGGGCATGTATCTGCTTGAATTTTTTACCTGGAGTATGACCGGAACATCCGTGGCGGAAGAACTGATCACAAATTACGGGAAAACACTTTCTGTTTCGGGCACTGCCGTACATTATGGATGGATGGCCGTTTCCACGCTTTTATTTGTGGCACTGGCATTTGTCTTTCTTCTGATTGCGATGCGGCGGATCAATCCGATGGCAGGATATGGAAGAAAACATGCAGGGGGAAAGCAGCATGGATGAAAAAGCATTTCTGCTGCAGGAAATCCGTTACAGCAAAAGAAAACAGAACGTAAAAAAGTTCCTGCGCTATGAAAGCACAGGAATTGCCGCAGGTGGAACCATCGCCATGGTGCTGGAAGGATGTGCGGTGTTTGTCCCTTTTTATACAGTGCATGTGTGGGCTGTTTTTGCAGTTTTATGTGGTGCGGCAGCTGGAGGCATTTATACGGTAATGAAGAGATGTACCATGGTACAGGCAGCACAGCAGATCGACCGTTTCGGGTTTCAGGAACGGATCGTGACAGCATATGGGCGTATCGGAAAAGAGGGCAGTATCGACCGGATGCAGCGCAGCGATGCCGTGCATATGTTACAGGAAGACCATGCATGGAAAAAGGCGCGTGTTTGTCCGGACCGAAGGAAACTTGTGGCACTTTTTCTTTCCCTTGGGCTGGCGCTTGTTCTTTCGTTTGTGCCGTCCCCCGCGCATAAACAGGTGAAACAGCGGCATGCCATCCGGCAGGAAGCCCGGGAAAAGGAAAAAGAAATCCAAAAAGTGATGGATGCCTTAAAACAGACTGACACCGCTTCCATGACAAAAGAACAAAAGAAAGCCCTGCAGGAACTGATACAGTCACTGGCCTTATCGCAAAAAGAAATGCAGCAGGCAGATACGAAGCAGTCACTGGCATCTGCCGGGCAGAAACTTTCCTACAAGTATGGACAGGCGGCACAGATTTCCGGGGCGGATGCCCTGGCATCGGTACTTAAAAATATCCAGGTGAATACCAATACAGGAAACCAGCTGGCACAGGGGGATGTACAAAGCACTACACAAAGCGGTACGCAGCGTGGGGAATCCACGCAGTCTTCGGAAACCAGTTCCCAGGATTCCGGGGATGGGGAAGATTCGGGCAGTGGAAAGGACGGAAGTGGAAGTGGCAATGGAAGTGGAAGCGGAAACGGCAAGGGGACAGGAAGCGGAAACGGAAGTGGAACAGGAAACGGAACAGGCGGTGGACGCGGAACCGGATCCGGAGGGGGAACACATGATTATGTGAGTGTTCCGAATAAACTCGGAAACGACAGCAGTATCACAAAGGACAAGGGGGATTCGAAGAATTCCGATTATTACAAGGCGAAGAATGGTCTGGCATGGAAAGGCGAACACGTGGATTTAGATTCCGTGGTCGGCGATTACACGAAAGAGGCCTACGAAGGCATTGCCAATGGAAAATACCCGGCCGGCATGGAAGATGTCATCCGGAATTATTTTGAAAATCTGAACTGATGGAGAGGAGATCTTATGACAGAATATGAAGTATGCCAGCAGAACACCATGGCATGTGAACAGGAAATTGCAAAGGGAATTATCGGACAAAAAGACGTCATCCGCCAGGTCATGCTGGCACTTCTGGCGGGCGGAAATGTACTCTTAGAAGGTATGCCGGGACTGGGAAAGACCATGCTGGTGCGTACGATCAGCCAGGTGTGTGATCTGAGTTTCCAGAGAATCCAGTTTACCCCGGATCTGATGCCGAGTGACGTGACCGGTACCAACATCATCGTAAAAGAAGAGCAAAAAAGTGCATTCCGGTTTGAAAAAGGACCGATTTTTGCCAATCTGGTGCTGGCGGATGAGATCAACCGTGCCACGCCAAAGACACAGTCAGCTCTCTTAGAGGCCATGCAGGAACACACCGTGACGATCGGAACGACCAGCCATCAGCTGCCGGAGCCGTTTCTGGTGCTTGCCACACAAAATCCGATCGAAAACGAGGGAACTTATCCGCTGCCGGAAGCCCAGCTGGACCGTTTTTTGTTTAAAGTGCTGGTAAAATTTCCGGACCGGCAGGAACTGCGGGAAATCGTGGAACTGACGGAGGGAAACCATCCGCCAAAGATCGCAAAGGTTATGGACCGGGAAAGCCTGCTTGCAGCGCGCGCATGCGTTGCGCAGATTCCGATTGCGGATGCCGTCATGGATTATATTCTGGATCTGGTTATGGCAACTCATGCAGACAATCCGTATATCCGGGAGGGGGCAAGCCCGCGTGCGGCACAGGCACTGATCCGCACAGCCAGGGCACGCGCGTTTATGGAAAACCGCCTGAATGTCTCGTTTGAGGACGTCAAATGTGTCGCACTTCCGGTATTGCGGCACAGGATTCTGCTCAGTTTCGATGCAGTATCGGAGGGGATTACGGAAGATGCGGTGATTGGGCAGATCTTAACAGAAAAGGAACAGGGACTGTATGCTTGATGCGGGAATTTATGAACAGCTGTCGCGGCTTGTGATCGCGATGAAACAGAAAAGCAGCCAGAATATGGCAGGAAACCGCAGATCCGTACAGAAAGGGACTTCTGCGGAATTTTCCGATTTCCGGGAGTATATGCCGGGAGATGATCTGCGCAGGCTGGACTGGAATGTCTATGCGCGGTCGGAGCGCATGTATATCCGGGAATATTTCGAAGAAAAGGAAGCAGTGGTATCGGTTATTTTAGATACCAGTGCATCAATGCACTATGGAAAAAAGAGCAAGGCAGAACTGGCACAGGATCTGTGCGCGGTGATTGCCTTTCTGACTTTGCACCATATGGACCGGCTGGTGCTGTATGACAGCAGCCAGATGGGAACCCCGCTTGTGGTTTCCGGGGGAAAGAATGCACTGCCAAAAGTACTTGGATGGCTGCAGGCACGTACATTTTCGGGGACAGAGACGGATTCTTTTTCCGCCGTGCGCCAGATGCAGAGGCGTGGGGCGGGAGTTACCGTGATCGTCAGTGATTTCCTGACCGAAGCAGCGACAGATCCCACGCAGGATCGTCTGGAAAAAACGATGCAGTATCTGGACTTTACGAAACAAAGACCCGTGTTGCTTCAGACACTGTGTGCGGAAGAACTGCGTGTGACAATGGACGGTACGCGCAATCTGATAGATATGGAGTCCAAAGAAAAACTGCGCGTGACGATGCGTGCGGATGTGATTGCGCGTTATGAACAGGAACTGCAAAAGCTTTCTGTGCGGCTGAAAAAAAGTGCATCGGCTGCCGGAGGCACCTATATACTCTGTGATTCCGAAAAAGAGAGACGTGCGCTGATTTTAGAAGATTTAAGACCTTTGTTTGTCTGAGAAAAATTTGAGGATGGATTATGATATTTGAGAGTTTGTGGCCACTGGCATTTTTGCTGGCGGTTCCGGTTGTTGTGATTTTATATCTGCTTGTGCCAAAGGGGACAGACACACCAGTGTCTTCGAACCTGTTGTGGAAGAAGCTTTTTTATAATGAACGTTCTGGGAAAAGTTTTTGCACAATCTGCTGATGTATCTGCAGATCGTGATCCTTTTGCTGCTTATTCTGGCACTGATGGCACCGTTTGTACAGCGTAAGGGTACAGGCAGTACGGACGTGGTGTATCTGATTGACACCAGCGGAAGCATGAAGCATCTCACCAAAGGGGGCAATACCCGCTTAGGGGAAGCCGTAAGTGAGATCAAAGAGCAGATTGCCGCTTCGGATGGGGCAAAAATATCCATTGTTACCTGTGACGGCACGGGAACCAATCTGCTTGCCGTCCATACTTCCGAAAAAAAAGCACTGTATCGGACGCTGGCAGACATCAAGGGCACGGACACAGCCGGATCGCTTTCCGATGCACTGGCAACCGTACAGACGGTGCAGAAAAAAGACAAAAAGAATGATCTGGCAGATGTCATCGTCTATACCGACGGCATAGGGGCAAAACAGACGAAAAATCTCAAAAGTCAGCTTCAGGCAACCATCCGCGTGGTGGGAAGTCCCGTTTCTAACGTGGCGAATACGTTTCTGTCCTGCACCAAAGACAGCAGCGGGGACACGTATACGGTTGCATCAGGCGTGACAAATTACAGCGATTATGCGGCAAATATGGAGATTACGCTGTATGAGGGAAAGAAAATTCTTGAAGTGCGTACACTTTCCCTTGCCGCAGACGAGACGTATACCTGCCTGTTTAAACAGGTGAACTGGGGAAACCAGCCGCTGCACACCGAACTTTCCGCAGTGACATTTGCCGGCAGCAGCCAGAAGGATTCCTTACATGAGGATAACTGTGCCTATGCACTCAAAGACCGGGTTTCCACGAGCAAAGCCACACTGATCGGGGAAGGAAATACCTATATCGAAAAAGCGTATCTTGCCGTGACCGGAGAGAATCTTTCCAAGGCAAAAACAACGGATGCACTTGACCGTGACGATCCGGGGGTCTGTATTTTTGATGCGGATACGGCAGTGCAGGAATCTAATCAGCAGAAGGCGCAGATGATTTTTGCCAAAGAGGGAAAGAACGAGGAAAAAAATGTCAGCCTGTCCGCCGGCGATACCGAACTGACTTCCGGAATCCGGGACTTTGCGCTCGGGGTAAATCAGACATATGTGTATGATCTGCCGGTCTGGGCCACGGGCTTTCTATGGAACGGAAAGCAGTGCGCCGCATACTACGGGGAGCATGACGGAATCCGGGAGGTGGTACTCGGATTTGATCTGCGGGAATCGGATTTTGCCCTGCAGCCGGAGTTTCCGGTATTTATGAACCATGCGCTGCACTATCTTGAGGATAGTTCCCTTCTTTCCCAAAACGTCTATGATGCCGGAGATACCGTGCAGTTTCATGCATTAAACGGTGTGGACGTGCAGCAGATTGCAGCACCTACTGATCAGGCAGGACTGTTTACCGTAAAAGCGGGCGGCAGAAAGGAATCCTATATTGTAAAATTTGCATGCAGCAGTCAGTCGGATGGACGGATCACGGCAGGCGATTCC
>OCAK01001405.1_pt1 | contig 13571 bp, 15 predicted proteins | sample 1538301 | NCBI WGS metagenome assembly OCAK01 (sample SAMEA2580285, study PRJEB22360) | human gut metagenome | biome: human gut; feature: human-associated habitat; material: faeces | place: Denmark | collected 2008/2010 | reverse complement strand
CTTGATTTTGTCTGTATTTTCGAGTACACTGTAACGCATATATAAAGAATCCAACGCAGATGATTTACCGCTATAACGTTGAAATGGATGTTTATGAAAGCTTTGGAGTAATTTATTAGAAAGGCTTGTCAGTTTAAACAAAATAACATATACTTATTCAGAACGATTTCATGAAAAAACGGGTAATCTGACGCTGTTTTGTGTGATGGTTTGTACGCATTGATACGTTTTTGTTTGTACAGTCCGTCATACAAAAAAATCAAACAAGTAAGAAGGCAAAAAACGTGTCCTTGACACGCGGATATTCTCGCTTTTGAAGAAAAATTTAAAAGGTAAGAAAAAACGTCCATTTTGTGACATGGACATACCTTTCTCCATCAGAATTACATCAGCCGAATTTACATGAAATATAAAAAAATCAAGCAAAAAGGAACTAAAATGAGAAAATTAGCATTAAGTGATGAAATACTTTTGTCTATCCAACAGCCTGCCAGATATATTGGCGGAGAAGTGAACATGGTTGTCAAAAATCCGTCTCAGGTGGACATAAGGTTTGCTTTTGCGTTTCCCGACGTGTATGAGATAGGGATGTCCCATTTAGGTATCCAGATTCTTTATTCTATGTTTAATAAGCGGGAAGACATGTACTGCGAGAGGGTTTATTCACCCTGGATGGATTTGGATCCGATTATGCGTGAGAAGAGCATCCCTCTTTTTACTTTGGAGACCCAGGAGCCTGTAAAGAATTTTGATTTTCTGGGCATTACCCTTCAGTATGAGATGTGCTATACCAATGTGCTTCAGGTGCTGGAGTTATCCCAGATCCCGCTTCACGCCTGCGACAGAACCGAGGAGTATCCTATTGTCATTGGAGGCGGGCCCTGCGCCTATAATCCAGAGCCGTTAGCGGATTTTTTTGACCTTTTTTATATTGGGGAGGGTGAGGCTGTTTATTTTGAATTGATGGATCGGTATAAAGAGAATAAAAGGGCAGGAGGAACAAGAAAGCATTTCCTAGAAATGGCTGCCCAGCTTCCGGGAATTTATGTTCCTTCCTTCTATCACGTGACCTACAAGGCAGATGGAACCATTGATACCTTTCTCCCCAACAATCCGCATGCCAAACCGGTTGTAAGCAAGGTTATCGTAACAGACCTGGACAGGGTTCCCTATATAGACAAACCATTAGTCCCTTATATAAAAGTAACCCAAGATAGAGTGGTTCTGGAAATACAGAGAGGATGTATCCGGGGCTGCCGTTTTTGCCAGGCAGGAGATGTGTACCGGCCTTTAAGAGAGCACAGCCTGGAATACCTGAAAACGTACGCATCTGATATGCTGAAAAGCACCGGACAGGAGGAAATCTCTCTAAGCTCCTTAAGCTCCAGCGATTACAGCCAGCTGGAGGGGCTGGTGAATTTCCTTATCGAGGAATTTAAGGGCAAGGGAGTAAATATTTCTCTTCCCTCCTTAAGAATTGACGCCTTTTCCCTGGATGTTATGAGTAAGGTTCAGGATATTAAAAAGAGCAGCCTTACGTTTGCGCCGGAGGCAGGCTCCCAGAGGCTTCGGGATGTGATCAACAAGGGGCTTACGGAAGAAATTATCCTTAAGGGAGCCACAGATGCCTTTGAGGCTGGGTGGAACCGGGTAAAGCTTTATTTTATGCTGGGACTTCCAACGGAAACGGTGGAAGATATGGAGGGGATTGCACTTCTGTCTGAGAAGATTGCGGAAGCGTATTACGAGATTCCCAAGGCTCAGAGAAACGGAAAGGTTCAGGTCGTAGCCAGCTCCTCCTTCTTTGTGCCTAAGCCCTTTACGCCCTTCCAGTGGGCCGCCATGTGTACGCAGGAGGAGTTTATACAGCGGGCAAACATTGTCAGAGGCAAGTTCAGGGAGATGAAAAATTTCAAGAGCCTGAAATATAACTGGCATGAAGCTGAGCTTACGGTGCTGGAGGGTGTTCTGGCCAGAGGAGACCGAAGAATTGGCGCTGTAATTGAGGAAGCCTACAGGAATGGGGCTGTCTATGATTCCTGGTCGGAGTATTTTAAAAATGAGGTATGGATGAAGGCTTTTGAAACCTGCGGCGTAAATCCCGGCTTTTATACTACCCGTGAGCGCAGTATAGACGAGGTGTTTCCCTGGGACTTTATTGATGCAGGGGTGACCAAGGAATTTTTACAGAGGGAGTGGAAGCAGGCTTTGGGAGAGAAAGAAACGCCAAATTGCCGCAGGCGCTGTTCCGGCTGCGGCGCAAAGGATTTTGGCTGCGGAGTCTGTTTTGAAGTAAAATGATTAAATACCGTTTAGCTGTCTGCCGCCTATTGGCCTTTGAATTAAGGGGGTAAAGTCAGGAGTGCAGACGACATAGGCAGACTGACCTGGAAAGAACAAAAAAGGAAGCTGTAAAATGAAAATACGAATTAAATTTAAAAAATATGGAGCCATGAAATTCATTGGTCATCTGGATGTAATGCGATATTTCCAGAAGGCTATCCGCAGAGCTGGTGTGGACATCCGCTACAGCGAAGGCTTTAGTCCTCATCAGATTATGTCCTTTGCGGCTCCCTTAGGCGTAGGTATTACCAGCAGCGGCGAATATGTGGATATTGAGGTGCTGAGCACCGGGGACTCCCGGACTATGGTAAAACGTCTCAATGAGGTTATGGCTGAAGGCTTTGAGGTTGTAAGCTTTAGGAAGCTGCCTGAAGCTGCGGGAAATGCCATGGCCATTGTGGCGGCGGCTGATTATACACTGACCTTCCGTCCCGGATATGAACCGGAGGACAGGGGGGCAGCCCGGTGGTTTGAGGAAATGTCAGAATATTTCAGCCAGCCATCTGTAATCGTTACGAAAAAAACAAAAAAAGGACAGACTCAGCTGGATTTAAAGCCTCTTATTTATGAGATGAGGCTTGTAAAATCAGATAATGGAATACCAGCTCTCTTTATGAAGCTGTCTGCAGGCAGTCTGGTGAATGTAAAGCCGGAATTACTTTTGGATGCGTATGACAGCTATATGGGGCAGGAACGCTCTCCCTTTGCGTTTATGCTGCACCGGGAGGAGGTGTACACAGACCTGGCTTCAGAGGCTGAGAAGAAGGCTGGCGATCACAGATTCATTTCATTGGAGGACCTGGGACAGGAAATAGGATAATGGATAAAATCATTGTAACCCGCTGGAGGAATAAGGTCTGTACAGCGGCGCTGTCGAAGGGAAGTATTTCCCAGATAATGCTGGAGCCAGACAATGGGACTTCCATGCTAAATAATATTTATATCGGCAAGGTTCAAAAGGTTGTGGCTAATATCAATGCAGCCTTTGTTGATATAGGAAGGGATAAAACCGGCTATTACAGTCTGGATGAAAACCCCAATCATATATATGTGTCTTCTGCTGGAAAAAAGCTGAAAGCGGGAGACGAGATCGTTGTTCAGGTTATCAGGGATGGCGTAAAGACGAAGGCTCCGGTACTAACAAGCAGACTTTCCTTTGCAGGCAGATTTCTTGTTCTTACAGCTGGCAGGCCTGGAATCGGCTTTTCCGCAAAAATCGGGAATGTAACTTATAAAGCCAGAATACGGCAGCTTTTGGAAAAAGCTATGGAAGCCTATGGGGAGGATATGGGAATTATCGTCCGTACCAACGGGCCAGAGGCTTCCGAAGAAGGTTTACTGGACGAGCTTCACCTTCTGAACTCACAGTACAGGAAGGTTTTATCTGACGCAGCCTGCCGTACCTGCTACACCTGTCTCTATCAGTCGCCTCCGGCTTATATTACAGCTATACGGGACGCCTATGGCAGTTCCATTCAAGAGATTGTTACAGATGAGGAGTTATATCACGAACAGCTGAAAGAATATCTTGGACAGTACCAGCAGGCAGAGGAGGATATATTGGTCTTTTATGAGGATAAACTTCTTCCTATGGCAAAGCTCTACAGCCTGGATACGGCAGTGGAAAAGGCTTTGAGTAAGCATGTATGGCTGAAATCCGGAGGCTATCTTGTGATTGAGCCTACGGAAGCCATGGTCGTGATTGATGTCAATACAGGCAAATATTCCGGCAAAAAAAAGCATCAGGATACTATTTTCAAGATTAATATGGAGGCAGCTGGGGAAATCGCCCGTCAGCTGAGACTGCGCAATCTTTCCGGCATCATCATCATAGATTTTATCGATATGGAGCGGGAGGCGGACAAGGAGAAGCTTCTTTATCACCTTAAAGCGGCGGTTTCAAAGGATCCTGTAAAGACAACGGTAGTGGACATGACAAGGCTGAATCTGGTGGAGCTGACCCGAAAAAAAGTGAGAAAACCGCTCTATGAGCAGGTTTGTGAATAAGTATTTTAACGCAAAGAGAGTAAAAGAGGTAAATATGAAGATTATAATTGTAGGCTGCGGTAAGGTGGGAACAACCTTGGCAGAGCAGTTGAACAGGGAGCAGCATGATATTACCCTGATTGACAGAGATCCTGATGTGCTGCTGTCTGTGTCAGACAGCATTGATGTGATGTGTATAACCGGCAACGGAGCCATTTATCAGGTGCAGATGGAGGCAGGCATTCAAAACGCGGATCTGCTCATAGCCACCACCAATTCCGACGAGCTGAATATGCTCTGCTGTCTCATAGCGAAGAAAGCTGGAAATTGTCACACCATTGCCCGCATCCGTAACCCGGAGTATTCTGCGGAAATTAACTATATCCGAGAGGAGCTGAACCTGTCTTTGGCAATTAATCCGGAGCTGGCCGCAGCCCAGGAGATTGCCAGGCTTTTGCGTTTTCCCAACGCTATCAAAATTGAACCCTTCGCAAAGGGCAGGATTGAGCTGTTAAAGTTCCTTATACCCAAGGAATCCATTCTGGATCAGATGAAGGTGATGGATGTAGTAAACAAGCTTAAGAGCAATGTCCTGATCTGCGCAGTAGAGCGGGGAGAGGACGTGGTGATCCCTGACGGTAATTTTGAGATGCGAACAGGAGACAAAATTTCCTTTATCGCATCCCATGCTGATTTGGCAGAGTTTTTCCAAAAAGCTGGCATTGAGAACAACACGGTAAATAGAGCTATGTTTGTAGGTGGTGGAAAGCTGACTTATTATCTGACCAAGCTTCTGTCAGATACTAAGCTTAAGATTACCATTATAGAACGGGATGCCGGGCGTTGCAGAGAATTAAGCGAGCTTCTTCCCAATGTTATGATTATTCACGGCGACGGTTCGGATCAACAGCTCCTTTTGGAGGAGGGAATTTGCCGGACAGAGGCATTTGCCTCCCTGACAGGCTTTGACGAGGAGAATATCATGCTCTCTTTGTATGCAGCAAGCCGGTCCAAGGCCAAGCTGATTACAAAAGTAAATAAAATTGCATTTGAAAATGTAATTAATTCTCTGAATTTAGGAAGTGTAATCTATCCTAAAATGCTAACGGCTGATATTATTCTTCAATATGTCCGGGCTATGCAAAATTCCATGGGCAGTAATGTAGAAACTCTTTATAAAATTGTAGCTGACAAAGCAGAAGCCCTGGAATTTCGTGTTAAAAAGGACGATCCTCTTCTGGGGATACCTCTGGAGCATATGAAGCTTAAGGATAATCTTTTGGTAGCCTGCATTAACCGGAACGGAATGATTATTACCCCTAGGGGAAAGGACACCCTGGAAGCCGGAGATACAGTAATTATTGTAACGACTCATACAGGGCTTAATGATTTAAAGGATATCTTAAGATAAAGGCGGGCAGAGTATGAATTTCAATATTATTATCTATATGCTGGGCTGGATTATGAACATAGAAGCCCTGTTTATGCTGCTGCCTGTGATGACAGCCGCCATTTACAGGGAATCTATTGGTTTTATCTATCTGGGAGTAGCTGCGGTCTGCGGATTAATTGGCTTTTTTTGTACCAGAAAAAAGCCCAGGCTAACGATGTTTTTTGCCAGAGAGGGCTTTGTTACCGTAGCTTTCGGCTGGATTGTCCTTAGCTTTTTCGGCTGTATGCCCTTTGTTATCAGTGGGGAGATTCCCCATATAATTGACGCTATGTTTGAGATAGTGTCCGGCTTTACAACGACTGGATCTAGTATTATTCCCCAGGTAGAGGACATGTCCAGAGCCACCCTTATGTGGAGAAGCTTTTCACATTGGATCGGAGGCATGGGAATTCTGGTGTTTATTCTTGCCATTCTTCCTATGGCAGGGGAGTACCATATGCATATTATGCGTGCGGAAAGCCCCGGACCTTCTGTGGGAAAGCTGGTTCCGAAGCTTCGTATTACTGCCAAGCTGCTCTATTCCATTTATCTTGGCATGACCATTGTAATGGTGATTCTTCTGTTAGCCGGCGGTATGCCCCTTTTTGACAGTATCTGTATGAGCTTTGGAGCGGCTGGTACAGGTGGCTTTTCCTGCCGCAATTTTGGTCAGGCAGGCTATACGATATACCAGCAGGGAGTCATCACGGTTTTTATGCTGCTTTTTGGAGTGAATTTTAACGTATATTTTTTAATGTTGATTCGCCGGCCCAGAGAGGCCTTTCGGTGCGAGGAATTAAGAGGATATCTGGCAGCTGTTGCTATCTCCATTCTCCTGATTACCATTAATATCCGCTCTCTGTTTCCCAGCCTGTTTATGGCCTTTCACCAGGCGGCTTTCCAGGTCTCCTCCATCATCACAACCACCGGCTATGCTACTGTGGATTACAATCAGTGGCCGGAATTTTCCAAGTGCATTCTGCTTTTAATTATGTTTATTGGAGCCTGCGCGGGCAGCACAGGCGGCGGTATGAAGGTATCCCGTGTTATGATTGCTTTCAAGGAAGTGAAAAAGGAGATGTCGGCAGTTATTCATCCGCGCAGCGTGAAGGTCCTCAAATATGAAGGGAAGGCTCTGGATCACAATGTCCTCAGGTCGCTGAATGCTTACATTATTTTATATTTTCTGATATTTGACATTTCCCTGTTGATTGTAAGTCTGGATAACTTTGATTTTATGACCTCTTTCTCTGCGGTGGCCGCAAACCTGAACAATATTGGCCCCGGCATGTCCATGGTAGGGCCGGTGTCCAATTATTCCTCCTTGTCCTATCTGTCCAAAACGGTGCTTATCTTTGATATGCTGGCAGGAAGGCTGGAACTGTTCCCCATGCTGGTGATTATGTCGCCTGGAACGTGGAAGCAGCGTTAGAGGAACGGCGTTTTTACATTTTTAATTTGTGCCGAAATATATATAAGTGTAGTGATTTGTATTACCATATGAATGTATCTGCGGTTAGACATAATCGCCTTGCCAGTTCTTTTGTTAAGAAAGGTGAATTTCTATCATATACAACGGTTCGATGCCAAAGAAAAAAGTTGGAAAAATTAGAAGAGTATATAAAATCTCCGTGGGGATGTTAACGTATATGAAAAGATTGGCATACAGAACTTCAAGTGAGACGGAAGAGATAAAAAAGAGGAATATAATATCAATGCAGCAAAAGCATATATGCAGGGGGATTATAGAGGGAATCAGCTCCCCCAAAAAATCCAGTTGACATTTCCAGGAAGAAATGTTAATATACATAAGTATGCCGCACAGCGAGGTTCTAAGATTCTGTCCGTTTTTAAGAAGATGCTGGCAGGACACCAAAGCTGGCGAGTAATGATTATAGGAGGTGCCTTTATATGTACGCGATTATTGCAACAGGCGGAAAGCAGTACAAGGTAGCGGAAGGCGATGTCATTAAGGTTGAAAGGCTGGGCGCAGGCGCAGGCGAAACCGTAACATTCGACCAGGTTTTGGCTGTAAACAATGGCGAGCTGCGAATTGGATGCCCAACTGTTTCCGGTGCAACGGTTACTGCAACGGTTGAAAAGGAAGGAAAAGGCAAGAAAGTTATCGTTTACAAGTATAAGAGGAAAACGGGCTATCACAAAAAGAACGGCCACAGACAGCTCTATACCCAGGTTAAAATTGACAAGATCAATGCTTAATACCAGCCGGTATGATTAAAACAACTGTATTAAAACATTCCATAGATTCAGGCAATGTCCTCTACAAAGGCATCCTTATGGAGGGACATGCAGGCTATGCCGTGGAAGGCGAGGATATCATCTGTGCGGCAGTTTCTGCATTAGCACTTAACTTTTTTAACTCTGTTGAGGCATTTACGGAAGACAAATTTGAGGGAAGGGCAGGGGAGGAGAACGTACAGTTTGAGTTCCTCTTCACTTCTGAGATAAGTCCTGAATCGCAGCTCCTTATGAACTCTCTTGTTCTGGGACTTCAGAATATTGAGAGGGATTATGGAAAATCATATATTAATATCAGATTTGAGGAGGTGTAAGATATGTTAAAGATGAACCTTCAATTATTCGCTCATAAGAAGGGTGTTGGCTCTACCAAAAACGGCAGAGACTCTGAGGCCAAAAGACTGGGCGCCAAGAGGGCTGACGGACAGTTTGTACTGGCAGGCAATATCCTGTACAGACAACGTGGAACCCATATTCATCCTGGCAACAATGTAGGCAAGGGCGGTGACGACACCTTATTTGCTTTAGTAGACGGAGTTGTTAAGTTTGAAAGAAAGGGCAGAGACAGAAAGCAGGTTTCTGTATATCCAAGGGCAATTAACGAATAATTCTTAGGGGCTTCATACTTACCGTATGGAGCTCCTTTTATCAATAGCGCGAAAGAAGGCTGACGGCAGTAGACTTCTTTCGAAACACACCACAGGAGGTGCGATGTATGTTTGCCGATAGTGCAAAAGTTTTTATTAAGTCCGGTAAGGGGGGAGACGGCCATGTATCCTTCCGACGGGAACTGTATGTTGCTAACGGAGGACCAGACGGCGGAGATGGAGGCCGGGGCGGAGATGTAATTTTTCAGGTGGATAAGGGGAAGAATACACTTGTGGATTTTCGGCATATCCGCAAATATGCTGCCAAAGACGGAGAACCAGGCGGCAAAAGACGCTGTCACGGCGCTGACGCACAGGATTTAATTGTAAAGGTGCCGGAAGGAACTGTGATTAAGGATTTTGAATCCGGCAAGGTTATTGCTGATATGTCTGGGGATAACCAGCGGGAGGTCATTCTTAAAGGCGGAAGAGGCGGTCTTGGTAATATGCATTTTGCTACCTCCACCATGCAGGTGCCCAAGTACGCTCAGCCCGGTCAGCCAGGACAGGAGCTTTGGGTACAGTTGGAGCTTAAGGTGATTGCAGACGTAGGGCTGGTAGGATTCCCCAATGTAGGAAAATCCACCTTGCTGTCTATAGTCAGTAACGCAAAGCCGGAGATAGCCAATTACCATTTTACGACTCTGAACCCTCATCTGGGGGTAGTAGATTTGAGTGATGGGGAAGGCTTTGTGATGGCAGATATACCAGGACTGATAGAAGGCGCTTCCGAAGGTATAGGACTGGGACATACCTTTTTAAAGCACATTGAAAGAACCAGGGTTTTGGTTCATGTAGTGGATGGAGCTTCTGTTGAGGGCAGGGACCCTCTGGAGGATATACGGATCATCAACCGAGAGCTGGAGGCGTACAATCCACAGCTGCTTACCCGTCCCCAGGTGATTGCGGCTAATAAGATGGATGCAGTGTATGATCATAGGGCTTCAGACAGCATTGTAACAATGCTCCGTAAGGAATTCGAGCCTCAGGGCATAAAGGTATTTCCTATCTCTGCTGTTACTAGGCAGGGCGTTAAGGAGCTGCTTTTTCATGTAAATGAGCTGCTTAAGACGGCGGATAACGGGCCTCTTATATTTGAAAAGGAATTTGAAATTCAATACCAGGGAGATCGCAGCCTGCCTTACGCAGTGGAAAGGGCGCAGGACGGAGCCTTTGTGGTGGAAGGTCCCAGAATTGAGAAAATGCTGGGCTATACCAATCTGGATTCAGAGAAGGGGTTTGATTTTTTTCAAAAATTCCTAAAGTCTACCGGCATTCTGGATGATCTGGAGAAGGCTGGAATAGAAGAAGGGGATACAGTCCGTATGTATGGGCTGGAATTTGATTACTACAAGTAGATAACAAGGGGGCTGAAATAGTTCCTTTCAACCGATACACCTAGATATAACAATAGAAGGAGTTCATATGACGAGTAAGCAGAGAGCCTATTTAAAGGGCTTGGCAATGAATATTGTTCCTGTATTCCAGATTGGAAAGTCAAGTCTTACGCCGGAGATTACCCAGGCTGTAGATGAGGCGCTGGAAGCAAGAGAACTAGTAAAGATTACCGTATTAAAGAATTGTCTGGATGATGGACGCTCCATTGCGGAGAAGCTGGCAGAACGAACCCATTCCCAGGTGGTTCAGGTAATCGGAAGAAAAATTGTTCTGTATCGTCCGGCTAAGGATGAGACAAAGCGTAAGATTCGTTTGCCGGAAAAATAAATGGTCTGGATACACAGATTTATGGTTTTGATTAACATAAAAAGAATATGTTAACTAAGGTTTGTTAAAAGAGGGATTTCTATGGCAAAAATAGGAGTTCTGGGAGGAACATTTGACCCCATTCACAATGGACATTTGAGAATAGGAACTGGTGCATACTGGGAATTCGGGCTGGAAAGCATATGGTTTATGCCTTCTGGTATACCGCCGCATAAAAGAGATCATAGGGTTACAGAGGGAGAGATGCGTTGGGATATGGTAAAGCTGGCAGTCGCAGATACTCCCTATTTCTTGTGTTCTGATTTTGAGATAAAGAGAGAGGGAGCAACTTATACAGCCCAGACCCTTGCCCTTTTGAGAGAAGCTTACAGAGAACATGAATTTTATTTTATTGTAGGCGCTGATTCCTTATATGAGATAGAGCAGTGGCATCATCCAGAGCTTGTGATGGAGCACACGGTGATTCTGGCTGCCGGACGGACGTACCGAAGTTGGCATCGCTCCTTTGAGTCGCAGATCCGCTATCTGACAGAGAAGTATAAAGCTAAGATTTATCCCCTTCATATTCCTGAGATAGATATTTCCTCTGAGGAGATACGAAGGGCAGTAGCGGAGGGACGCTCCATTAGGAACTATGTCCCGGCGGCAGTCGCCGATTATATTATTGACCATAGACTCTACCGGGACAGCGAATAAACTTGTGACAGCAGCAAAGGAGATAGTTATATGGAATATCAATATGATCAGATTATGATGCTTCGGACAAAGTTAAAGTCTAAGCTGGAGCCTATGCGATATGAGCATTCTCTTAGTGTGTCTTTTACTTGCTTAAATCTGGCTATGTACCACGGTTATGACATGAATAAAGCGGAGCTAGCTGGATTGATGCATGACTGTGGAAAGCGGTATCCTGATGAGGTAATTTTTAAAAAATGTATGAAGCATGGGATAGAGCTCACCGAAGCTGAACTGGATACACTGCCTGTAATTCACGCTAAGTACGGAGCATGGCTGGCTGAACATAAGTATCACATTGCAGACCGAGAGATTCTGGATGCCATACGCTGCCATACTACCGGTAGGCCTGCAATGACTGTTCTGGACAAAATTCTTTATATAGCGGATTATATTGAGCCTAGGCGCTGCAAGGCGTCGGAACTTCCAAACGTACGAAAGATGGCGTTTACCAGTCTGGACAGGGCTATGTCTATGATTTTATCCAGCACCTTGGATTATCTGAAAAAGAAGGGCGGAACCATAAACCCTGTTACAGTAGAAGCATATGAATACTTTAAAAAGCTTACGAATAGCTGAAAGGAGACAGAAATGAATTCAAAGGAAATGGTGAAACTGGCCTATCAGGCCCTGAGTGACAAAAAAGGTGAAGATATCAAAATCATCGATATTCAGGCAGTGTCCGTACTGGCAGATTATTTTATTATTGCTGACGGAAGCAACCCAAGCCAGGTTCAGGCCATGGCTGACAATGTGGAAGAAGTTCTGGAGAAAGCAGGCTGCGAGAAAAAGCAGATTGAAGGTTATCAGAATGCGAACTGGATTCTGATGGATTATAAGGATGTGATTATCCATATTTTCTGTAAGGAGGATCGTCTGTTCTACGATTTGGAGCGAATCTGGAGAGACGGCAGAACCTTTATTGATGTAAAGGATTTATAATGATAGAAATTCCGGGAATGTAAAAGCGACGGTTCAAAGGGGCTTGTAAGAAGGCAGAGATCCCCTTAAGTGTGTCTGAACCGGTAAGACTGAAAAATCGCTGCAAGAAATGCGATATTAAATTGACAAAAAATCTTCCTTTTTAAACAAACGGACACGGTTCCAAGTGACTTTTTAGTTGCTGGAACCGTGTTTTTGTGCAGCATTATGAAGCCCTGTTTGATAACAGTCCCGTTTAGTAGGTTCTGTATACTTAAAATTTACCCTATGTCAGTTACATCATCCTGATTAATCCGATGACTTTCCCAAGTATCTCCACATGATCGGATATGATAGGCTCCATAGCGTCATTCTCCGGCTGAAGGCGGTAATAGTTTTTCTCCTTAAAGAAACGCTTTACAGTAGCGGAATCGTCCACTAGGGCCACTACAATCTCCCCATTAATGGCAGTAGAACGCTGCTCTACAATCAGCTGATCTCCTGGCAGAATTCCTGCATTTACCATGCTTTCTCCCTTTACTTTCAGCATAAAGGTTTCCGCGTTCGGCAGATTTTCTGCGGGAAATGGAAAATAATCCTCAATCCGTTCCTCCGCTATAATAGGTTCCCCGGCTGCTACCGTGCCGATAAGAGGAATGTTCACCATCTCACGGCGGTTGAAATTAAAGGTGTCGTCCAGAATCTCAATGGTTCTTGGCTTTGTGGGGTCACGTCTTATATAGCCCTTCTCCTCCAGGGCAGAGAGATGGGAATGCACGGAGGAAGTGGATTTAAGATGGACTGCTTCACATATCTCACGGACTGCCGGAGGGTATCCCTTCCTTAATATCGTATCTTTTATGTATTCTAATATCTCTTGCTGTTTAGAAGTCGCTTTCTCCTGAGTCATAACCTAACCTCCTGCTTTTTCTAAATTATATAGTAACATACGTTCAATAAAAATGCAAACTTTTGTTCGTTTTTTTGTTAAAACTCTTGACAAACATTTGTTCTGGCAGTATTATATAGACATACACAAGAACAAACGTTCTTGATTGCGCGCATGAGAGAACCGCCTTAGGGAGGTATGGATATGGATACACGCAGTAGAATATCAACAAACAAGCAGGCAGTGATGAAAGGGATGGGGACTAGAAGGCTGGTCATTACCTGTATTGCAATATTGCTTTTCGTAATTATATTTATGGGCCGTACCATGCTTATTTCCATGGCAAAGGAGGACAAAAGGGCAGCTACACCCTATTATAAGAGTATTCAGATTCAGAAAGGGGACAGCTTGTGGGGAATTGCCAGCAAATATAAGGAAGGAAGCTCTATGAATACCCATGAATATGTAAACCAGTTAAAGCAGATGAACAATTTGAAAAAAGATACGATCCACACAGGACAGTATCTTACGATAGTATACTTTAAATGACACGTGGACAATAATATAATCAATCTGACATTTTCAGAATGAAAATTGGATTGAAGGCAATGTAATATGTGAACTATGATATATA
>OCAK01001401.1_pt1 | contig 13607 bp, 14 predicted proteins | sample 1538301 | NCBI WGS metagenome assembly OCAK01 (sample SAMEA2580285, study PRJEB22360) | human gut metagenome | biome: human gut; feature: human-associated habitat; material: faeces | place: Denmark | collected 2008/2010 | reverse complement strand
TCGGCGCTTAAGGTGCCGCTGATTTCCTGCGGATCGTTAAATCCGGCCCAGGTCCGGATTCCCCCGCTAATCAGCAGTGCGACCACCAGTGCGGCAACTGCGCCGCTGGCAGGAATGACCAGGCGACGCCAGACAAACGGCAGGATCAGCCAGATGCCGAAGAAGACCAGAATGTCGCTGCGCGGAGTCAGCGCCCAGAAGTCGAAACCAACTTCCCAGACGCCCCAAATCATAGTGCCGAGCAGCAGGGCTGCGTACAGCCAAAGCGCGGCGCGTTTACTGCGCCACAGCATCCAGGCGACGCCGAGCATCACAAGGCCAGCGATAGGGTAGTACCAGGAGCCGCCAATCGCGACCAGCCAGCCTCCGCCAATGAGTAGATACAGCCCGCAAAGCGCTGCAAAAAGGGCTGTTAGCGTGACGAGTAATCGCCGCGAGCCGGTATTGTTAATTGCCATAAAGAGACACCATTTCAATTCATTAATATTTTAGTAGCAATTAATTATAGGTTTTAACATGTGTGATCGTCATCACAATTCGAGCTTTATTAACAGATTCCGCGAATGAATAGTTTTACTGGTATACTGCGTGTCTTGCGCTTTGTTGCGGTGCTGAAACCTGCCCGTGCGAAGTGATTTGTTTTTAAATCATATGGTTATAGATATGAAACATACTGTAGAAGTAATGATCCCCGAAGCGGAGATTAAAGCGCGTATCGCCGAACTGGGTCGTCAGATTACTGAGCGTTACAAAGACAGCGGCAGCGATATGGGGCTGGTGGGTCTGCTGCGTGGCTCATTTATGTTTATGGCGGACCTGTGCCGTGAAGTTCAGGTATCTCATGAAGTCGACTTTATGACCGCCTCCAGCTACGGTAGCGGCATGTCCACCACCCGTGATGTGAAAATCCTCAAAGATCTGGATGAAGATATCCGTGGCAAGGACGTGCTGATTGTTGAAGATATCATCGACTCGGGGAATACACTGTCGAAAGTGCGTGAGATCTTAAGCCTGCGCGAACCGAAGTCGTTGGCGATTTGTACGCTGCTGGATAAACCGTCCCGTCGTGAAGTGAACGTCCCGGTAGAATTTATCGGTTTCTCGATCCCGGATGAGTTTGTGGTGGGTTACGGCATTGATTACGCACAGCGTTACCGTCATCTGCCGTATATCGGCAAAGTGATTCTGCTGGACGAGTAAGTGTGAAGTTGCCGGATGTGTTGCATCCGGCATGGCGAATTTATTTGTGATTGATGTGCTTCAGCTTGAGGTTGGAGATCCCGTGACGGTAACGTTGCTCAAGGGTTTCGCGGTTAGTCGCTGTGACATCCAGATCACGCAGCAAGCCGTCGTGAATGCCGTAGGCCCAGCCGTGAATGGTAACTTTCTGCCCGCGTTTCCACGCTGATTGCATAATGGTGGAGTGGCCCAGGTTATACACCTGTTCCATGACGTTCAGTTCACACAAGGTATCCAGACGGCGCTCTTGCGGCATTTCGCCGAGCAATGAGCTATGTTTGAACCAGATATCGCGGATATGCAGCAGCCAGTTGTTGATAAGCCCCAGTTCCGGGTTTTCAACTGCGGCTTGTACGCCGCCGCAACCGTAGTGGCCACAGATAATAATGTGTTCAACTTCGAGTACATCCACTGCATACTGAACCACGGAAAGGCAGTTCAGGTCGGTGTGAATGACCAGGTTAGCAACATTACGGTGAACAAAGAGTTCGCCCGGCTCAAGACCGGTTAAACGTTCTGCAGGAACGCGACTGTCGGAACATCCAATCCATAGAAAGCGCGGTTTTTGCGCTTGTGCCAGTTTCTCAAAAAACCCGGGATCCTCTTCCACCAGCATTTTTGACCATAGTGCATTGTTGCTGATGAGTGTATCTATGTCTTTCATGGAGGTTAACGACCTGTAACCAAATAATTACGTTTGGCTAATATAGGGCAACTCCGGGACGATTTAAACCACAGATAAAGTGTAAGAACGTAAGGTAAGTAAAAATTTATGACCATTGCACTGGAACTTCAACAGCTTAAAAAAACCTATCCAGGCGGCGTTCAGGCGCTTCGTGGAATCGATTTGCAGGTCGAAGCGGGTGATTTTTATGCGCTTCTCGGGCCGAACGGGGCCGGAAAATCGACCACTATCGGTATTATCAGCTCTCTGGTAAATAAAACCTCCGGGCGGGTCAGCGTATTTGGTTACGATCTCGAGAAAGATGTCGTAAACGCTAAACGTCAGTTGGGTCTGGTGCCACAGGAATTTAACTTCAACCCGTTTGAAACCGTGCAGCAAATTGTGGTGAATCAGGCAGGGTACTACGGTGTGGAGCGCAAAGAAGCGTACATTCGCAGCGAAAAGTATCTTAAACAACTCGATCTATGGGGAAAACGCAACGAACGTGCGCGTATGTTATCTGGCGGGATGAAGCGCCGTTTAATGATTGCCCGTGCGTTAATGCATGAACCTAAACTACTGATTCTCGACGAACCGACCGCAGGCGTGGATATTGAACTTCGCCGCTCAATGTGGGGCTTTTTGAAGGATTTAAACGACAAAGGCACCACCATCATTCTCACCACACACTACCTGGAAGAAGCAGAAATGCTGTGCCGCAATATCGGCATTATTCAACACGGTGAGTTGGTGGAAAATACTTCGATGAAGGCGCTGCTGGCGAAGCTGAAATCAGAAACCTTTATTCTCGATCTCGCACCGAAAAGTCCGTTACCGAAGCTCGATGGCTATCAGTATCGACTGGTAGATACCGCCACGCTGGAAGTTGAAGTGCTGCGTGAGCAGGGCATCAACAGCGTATTTACGCAGTTAAGTGAGCAGGGCATTCAGGTATTAAGTATGCGTAACAAAGCTAACCGTCTGGAAGAGCTGTTTGTTTCACTGGTTAATGAAAAACAAGGAGATCGCACATGATGCATCTTTACTGGGTGGCGCTAAAAAGCATCTGGGCGAAAGAGATCCATCGCTTTATGCGTATCTGGGTGCAGACGCTGGTGCCGCCAGTCATCACCATGACCCTTTACTTTATTATCTTCGGTAACCTGATTGGTTCGCGTATTGGCGATATGCATGGCTTCAGCTACATGCAGTTCATCGTACCGGGGCTGATCATGATGTCGGTGATCACCAACGCCTACGCTAACGTCGCGTCATCATTTTTTGGTGCCAAGTTCCAGCGTAATATTGAAGAGCTGCTGGTAGCGCCGGTTCCGACTCATGTCATTATTGCCGGATATGTCGGTGGTGGCGTGGCGCGTGGTCTGTTTGTTGGTATTTTGGTGACGGCAATTTCACTGTTTTTTGTGCCGTTTCAGGTGCATTCGTGGGTATTCGTTGCCTTAACCCTGGTGCTCACTGCGGTGCTATTCTCCCTTGCGGGTTTGCTGAACGGCGTGTTTGCCAAAACGTTCGATGACATCAGCCTGGTGCCAACCTTTGTGTTAACGCCACTCACGTATTTGGGCGGGGTGTTTTACTCCCTGACTTTGTTGCCGCCGTTCTGGCAAGGGCTGTCGCACCTGAACCCAATCGTTTATATGATCAGTGGTTTCCGCTACGGCTTCCTCGGTATCAATGATGTTCCGCTGGTCACTACCTTTGGCGTACTGGTGGTCTTTATTGTGGCGTTTTATTTGATCTGTTGGTCGCTGATCCAACGTGGACGTGGTTTGCGTAGCTAAGGCTATTTCCTCTCCTCTGGATTTGGGGGAGAGGAGTTTTGACGGCTATCACCCTTTATCAACAATGGTCAGGGTAGACTGATTTTCGGCTAAGGAGGAAGGCGATGTTAGGTTGGGTAATTACCTGTCACGATGACCGGGCGCAAGAGATACTGGATGCGCTGGAGAAAAAACATGGGGCACTTCTTCAGTGCCGGGCCGTGAATTTCTGGCGCGGATTAACCTCTAATATGCTCAGCCGCATGATGTGCGATGCCTTGCATGAAACGGACTCTGGTGAGGGCGTTATCTTTTTAACCGATATAGCCGGAGCGCCACCGTACCGCGTGGCTTCATTATTAAGCCACAAACACTCCCGTTGCGAAGTGATTTCTGGTGTCACGTTACCGTTAATTGAACAGATGATGGCTTGCCGTGAAACCATGACCAGTTCAGCGTTTCGCGAGCATATTGTCGAACTGGGTGCGCCGGAGGTGAGTAGTCTTTGGCACCAACAACAAAAAAATCCGCCTTTCGTCCTCAAACATAATTTGTATGAGTATTAACCCGCGATTCTGATGACGCTTTTGCTACAATAAAAGCGTTGTTTCACCCTCGGTTATTTTTTCATGTACAAACAAGCTGTTATTCTCCTGCTGATGCTGTTTACCGCAAGCGTCAGTGCCGCATTACCTGCCCATTATATGCAAACCATCGAAAATGCCGCGGTCTGGGCGCAAATTGGTGACAAGATGGTGACGGTGGGGAATATTCGGGCCGGACAAATCATTGCCGTGGAGCCCACTGCCGCAAGTTATTACGTATTTAATTTTGGCTTTGGTAAAGGGTTTATCGATAAAGGCCATCTCGAGCCGGTTCAGGGGCGACAAAAAGTTGAAGATGGTTTAGGTGACCTCAACAAGCCGCTGAGTAATCAGAACTTAATAACCTGGAAAGATACGCCGGTTTATAACGCGCCGAGTGTGGGCAGTGCGCCATTTGGAGTACTGGCGGACAATTTGCGCTACCCGATTTTGCATAAACTGAAAGACAGGTTAAATCAAACCTGGTATCAGATCCGCATTGGCGATCGACTGGCCTATATCAGCGCGCTGGATGCCCAACCCGATAATGGCTTGCCGGTGCTAACCTATCACCATATTTTGCGCGACGAAGAAAACACCCGTTTTCGCCATACTTCGACGACCACCTCGGTACGCGCTTTCAATAACCAGATGGCCTGGCTGCGCGACAGGGGATACGCGACACTGAGCATGGCGCAGCTGGAAGGTTACGTGAAGAATAAGATCAATCTCCCTGCGCGAGCGGTGGTAATTACCTTTGATGATGGCCTCAAGTCGGTGAGCCGCTATGCGTATCCTGTGTTGAAACAATATGGTATGAAGGCGACGGCGTTTATTGTTACCTCGCGCATCAAACGTCACCCGCAGAAATGGAACCCAAAATCGCTGCAATTTATGAGCGTTTCTGAACTTAACGAAATTCGCGATGTATTTGATTTCCAGTCACATACTCATTTTTTGCATCGGATAGATGGTTATCGGCGGCCTATATTGCTGAGCCGTAGTGAGCACAATATTCTGTTTGATTTTGCACGTTCACGCCGCGCTCTGGCGCAATTTAATCCACATGTTTTGTATCTTTCTTATCCATTTGGCGGATTTAATGACAAAGCCGTGAAGGCAGCAAAAGAAGCCGGATTTCACCTGGCGGTGACGACCATGAAAGGCAAAGTAAAACCGGGGGATAATCCGTTGTTACTAAAACGACTTTATATCTTAAGAACGGATTCGCTGGAGACGATGTCGCGGCCAGCCGCAGGGATAACAATCAGGCAACCTGTACCGGAATCGCTTTCGCGGTACGTTTCATTTCGTTGTCGCCTTCAAAATAGGCGACGTTGGGTCGCCAGGTGCGAGCTTCTTCATCTGGCATGGTAACGAAGCTGGCGATGATGACAATATCGCCGACGCTGGCGCAGTGGGCCGCCGCACCGTTAACAGAAATAATTCTCGAACCGCGTTCTGCCGCGATGGCATAGGTGGAGAAACGCTTGCCGTTGGTGACATTCCAGATATCAATGGCTTCGTTTTCGAGAATACCGGCTGCGTCAAGAAAATCCTGATCAATGGCGCAAGAACCTTCATAGTGCAGGTCCGCATGAGTCACTTTCACGCGGTGGAGTTTGCCCTGCAGCATCGTGCGAATCATAACTTCTACCTTTCTACCCTGTCGTTAACGAAGCAGGCGATGCCTGCTTTGAGGAAATTCTCACGCAGTATTGCCCGATTTTTGTTTAGTGTCTACTCATCTGACGGCATTTGCAGCAGCAGTTTGCGTACCGTGCCGAAGCGTGCCATGTAACGCCTGTAACCAATTGAAATTTATCTGAACGCTGCTCGGTAAACACTAAAGAGGCGGCTGACGACGGCACACCATGACTGGATACTGCCTTCACGCAAGACCACACGGAAGGCAGGGAAGATGGATGCACCGAGTACCACACCGCATGATGCGGTGTTTAAACAATTTTTAATGCATGCGGAAACGGCTCGCGACTTTCTGGATATCCATTTGCCAGCGGAGCTACGCGAACTGTGTGACCTCGACACGCTGCATCTTGAGTCGGGGAGTTTTATTGAAGAAAGCCTGAAAGGGCACAGCACTGACGTGCTTTATTCCGTGCAAATGCAGGGCAACCCCGGTTATTTGCATGTTGTGATTGAACATCAAAGCAAGCCGGATAAGAAAATGGCCTTTCGCATGATGCGTTATTCTATTGCTGCCATGCACCGGCATCTGGAGGCTGACCACGATAAGCTGCCGCTGGTGGTGCCAATTCTGTTTTATCAGGGCGAGGCCACACCTTATCCGCTATCAATGTGCTGGTTTGATATGTTTTACTCACCGGAACTGGCGCGACGCGTCTATAACAGTCCTTTCCCGCTGGTGGATATCACTATCACACCGGATGACGAAATCATGCAACATCGGCGGATTGCGATTCTCGAACTGCTGCAAAAACATATTCGCCAGCGCGACTTAATGTTATTGCTGGAGCAACTGGTCACGCTGATTGACGAAGGGTACACTAGCGGAAGTCAGTTAGTTGCCATGCAAAACTATATGCTGCAACGCGGTCATACTGAACAAGCGGATTTGTTTTATGGTGTGCTGAGAGACAGGGAAACGGGAGGGAAGTCTATGATGACGCTGGCGCAGTGGTTTGAAGAGAAGGGAATTGAGAAGGGAATTGAGAAGGGAATTGAGAAGGGAATGGAGAAAGGGATTGAGAAGGGGATTCAGCAGGGAAGACAGGAAGTAAGTCAGGAATTCGCCCTGCGTCTTCTAAGTAAAGGAATGCCTCGGGAAGACGTTGCAGAGATGGCAAATTTACCTCTTGCTGAGATTGATAAACTGATTAACTAAGTTATCTGCATTATCAGTTTTAGCCAGATAATTGTTATTGTTAACTGACCAGATAATTAAGGGAACATATGGAAATAAAGACACGGAGAGAAACCAGGCAGACGTTGGCGCAGTGGTTTGAAGAGAAGGGAAGGCAGGCGGTTAGACAGGAGGTAAGTCAGGAATTCGCCCAACGTTTTCTGAATAAAGGGATGTCTCGGGAAGACGTTGCAGAGGTGACAGCTTTATCTCTTGCAGAGATTGATAAGCTAATTAACTCTAACTAAGTTGTCTACGATATGAATAATTGCTTACAGATGACGTGGCAATGAATAACTGGCGCCATCAGCCGTAGCGCCAGTTAAGTATTACGCCAGTTCGACCATTTTGTTGTCGATCAGGCGGGCATCGCCAAGCCAGGCGGCTACCAGAATCACTGCACGTTTGCTGTTTTCAGAGACTTCCAGCAATGTGTCGGCATCGCGAATCTGAATATCATCGGCGCGGAAGCCTTTTTCATTCAGTTCTTGCCCGGCAATAGCAATAATTTCATCGAGATCCCGTTCACCAGCCTGTAATTTATCGGCAATCGAACTTAAAACCTTGTACAGACCGGGCGCAATTTTGCGTTGTTCCGCCGTCAGATAACCGTTACGGGAACTCAGCGCCAGACCGTCTTTGGCGCGCATAATCGGCACGCCGACAATCTCAATATCAAAGCCCATATCGGCAACCATTTTGCGGATCAGTGCCAGTTGCTGAAAATCTTTTTCACCGAAGCAAGCGATATCTGGCTGGACCAGGTTGAACAGCTTGCTGACAATAGTCGAAACGCCGCGAAAATGTCCCGGACGGCTGGCACCTTCCAGCATGGTGGAAAGACCGGGAACATCAACATAGGTGTGGGTTTCAGTACCGTTCGGGTAGATCTCTTTTACCGAAGGCGCGAAAACTAAATCCACTTTACGTTTGTTCAGCTTTTCGCAGTCCTCTTGCAAGGTCCGTGGATAACGTGCCAGATCTTCCGGGCGGTCAAACTGCATTGGGTTAACGAAAATACTGACGACGACCACATCGGCGCGGGCTTTGGCTTCGTCGACCAGCTTCATATGGCCGTCGTGCAGGTTACCCATGGTGGGCACCAGCGCCACGCGCTTACCTTCCATACGCAGGCGGCGGATTTGCTGACGCAGCAGCGGCAGGGTTTCGATAATTAACACAACGTCACTCCTTAATGGAAACTGTGTTCTTCGCCCGGGTAAACGCCGGACTCCACTTCAGCCATATACTGCCGCACAGCCGCGCGGATGTCGCCCGTTTCGGCGAGGAAATTTTTGGCGAATTTAGGAATATGACCGCCGGTAATGCCGAACGCGTCGTGCATCACGAGAATTTGCCCGTCAGTGACGTTGCCTGCGCCAATACCGATAACCGGGATTGCCAGTGCTTCGGTAATGCGTTTTGCCAGTTCAACCGGCACGCACTCCAGTACCAGCAGTTGTGCCCCAGCAGCTTCTAATGCCAATGCATCGCTGAGCAGTCGATCGCCCGCTTCATCGCCGCGCCCCTGGACTTTGTAGCCACCGAAAATATTCACTGACTGTGGGGTTAGGCCTAAATGACCACAAACTGGAACGGCACGTTCGGTCAGCATTTGTACGGTTTCCACCAGCCACTCACCGCCTTCAATTTTGACCATGTTGGCTCCGGCACGCATTACCGTTGCGGCGTTTTCAAAGGCTTGTTCCGGCGTGGCATACGCCATAAATGGCAGGTCTGCTAACAGAAGGCAGTTTGGCGCACCGCGGCGCACAGCGGCGGTGTGATAGGCGATATCAGCAACGGTAACCGGTAGCGTGGAGTCATGCCCCTGAACCGTCATGCCCAGTGAATCGCCTACCAGCATGACGTTAAGTCCTTCTTCGGCAAACAGTTTAGCGAAGCTGTAGTCGTAAGCGGTGATGGTCGCAAAACGCTTTTTATCCTGCTTGCATTTCTGCAATGAAGCAATCGTGGTTGGTTTCATAGCGTATCCTGATAAATGATGTTGTGCTGTCTCGCATTTTATCAGTCACATTGGTGGGGGCAATGATTTATCCGTATCGCACCGCCGTTGTCTGGCGGTGCGATAGTGTTATCAGGGGTAGGTAACCTGAAAAGTGCTGGTGGCTTTAAAATCCCCCGGTTCTATAGCAATATTACCGTCTTGTTTTAATGTAGCCTGGAAATGAAGAGGTTGTGAGGTACCGTTTCCTTTATCCGGGTAAATTCCTCCGGTAGTGTCATCTTCTGTTTCGTAATCTTTATAAACAGACGTTGAATCATTTGGTTTCAGTACCATTTGTGCACTTTTAGTGTTTTTTAAACCTTCAATCAGTACGCCAACGCCTTTTGCTGCGTCATTTCCTGTGAGTGTGTTAGCCAGAAGTTCTTTGCTTACACTACCCACCTTGTTTGACTTGAGTTTTGTTTCTATATTGCGAACACGAATACAGTTCTGTAGCGTGATATCAAAAGGAACCGCTGTTGCGCCATTTTTTATTTGTGCAGGGCTATAATCACCCATTTTAACCGTTGAACCACTTACCGATGGGCCAGTAAGTGCAGCAGTAAAACACGTTGGGTTGGATAACGTCATATTATCCAGGTCAAAATCTATTTTAAGGAAATAGCTGTGCCCGTTGATACCGCCACCAAGACCATATCCTTTGAATGAGTAGAGATAACCACCCGGCTTAGATAATGTTACCTTGTTTGTCTTTGTGGGGTCAAAGTTGGTATCGGTATAAAATTCCACCGTGAGCGACTGCCAAACTCCACCTACGGCCCAGTATTTATTAGATGAGTTTGCATTGTTACAAGACCAATATAGAGTGGCTTCACTTTCGGGGATCCACCGAAAATATTGAGTTGGAGAATCGCCGATATACATACCTGATGAACTGATATTGGTTGTGGTGTATGATGACCAAATGTTTGATATCTTTAATGTATAATACAGGCCTGGGACAGATGTTTCAAATAGTTTATGCCCGCCATAACGTTTACCCGAATCAACCATTTGATTTTCAATTGCCATAGGCTCACCGCTTGCAGTGTTACTTCTGTTGCAGTAAAGGTAACCTCCACCTGAAGCGCTATTTAACTGAGACCAGTATAATGACACACCTGTTGGTCCGAGTTGGGTTGGTTTATAAAAAACTAAGTTATTTGTGCTTGTTGAATACCTGAATTTGACAGTAATGTCTGCACTGGGGCCTGTTTCTCTCCACTTTTGGTCTCCCGGACCCACTCCGTAATCATTCCCAACAAGATAGCTGACGTTATCATCGGTGCCGGCACTTGCTGTATAACAACAAGAGCATAGTGCTAAAAAAAGAAAGTATCTGAAGAATGTCTTCATTTTTACTCCATTGTCATGCTGCAAGATAATACTTGTAGCACTTTGTCTGTTATTCGTAGTAAATATCCACTAACACATGGCTTATCAGTGGGCCAGAGGTGACATTCAGCGCTGGATCGATTTTTTGCATTCGGGTGCTAAATTTCCAGGATGAATTGTTTAGTGCTGATGACATGACCGGATAAACGGAACGTGAGCTACCAGTGGCACTAAGAACGTTGAAGGTATTTGCCGGGTCCTGAATAGAAAATATAACTACCCCAACATTTTTAGCCCCGGCGTTGTCTTCATTAGCGAATATTTGACTGGAACCTGTCGCCATTACGCCACTAAGTGCGCGAAAATTAATATGTAACTGATTTAACACATTCCCTGTGCCCTGAAGTGTGCAGTCCTGTACTGTAATAGTGAATTCTTTTCCACCGGGGTGATAATTTTCGGCTGAAATGTTTCCGGTAAAATCGCCCACGCCAACGACACCTAAATCAATATTTCCGTTGTTGCTGATTCCACTTTGGCAGGTGTTATTTTTTATATTTGCAACAATGTCAACATCCTGTCCTGCAACCACAGGGGAAGTGGCGCTGAATAGCAACGACAGAAGCAGAATTGATTTTTTCATCAGATTACGTTGAGTGGGACGCATATTTAGTTCCTGAATCAGTCTGCCTGTTAGTTATAAGTCACGGTGAATGTTGCCGGGGCAGTGAAATCACCCGCAGTGACATTTGTGACAGTTTTATCTTTTGCGACCACCAACACCGCACTCATTGGGTAATCGACAACATTGCTGCCCGTTGCATTAGCAATACTGACTTCTTCTGTTGCGGGGGTGACACAACTGAATTGTTTAGCGCCGTTCTTACCTGGCGTAGATGTGCTCCAGACCTCAACGGCGACCGCCGCTGCTTTTGCTGTTGCCGTTGATGCGTTAGCAAATCCAGGACCATTATTAGAATTACCTTCACATAATGCTCGTGTAGTCAATTTTATTTTTGCCTTTTTCCCGGGAATCCCCGCACAGTCTTTGAACTGTAATTTGAAGGTTTTAATTTTAGTTTTGGCATTAATTTCAGAAATATATACATCACCGAAATTGATGGTGGAAATTTTAGTTGTACCGTCATCAGTCAACGTTGATGTACAGGTACCCATTTCTACGTCAGTAGTAACAGTCAGGCCAATACTGTCAGTGGCTGCATGCGAAGGAATGGTAAACAGTGATGAAGCCAGAAATAGACTACCCGATAATCCATAACATAATTTTTTTAATATCATCATTGTCATCCTTGTTATTGATAGCTGAAGTTAAAAGTTGCCAGTGCGCGAAACTTGCCTGGAACACCTTGCCCTACACTTGTTTCACGCAGTGCGACAGTCATCTCAAGTCCATCGGTGCTAATTTCTGATGCACTCCAGCGTATGTATTCTGTGCTATTGGGTTTCAGAAATGTATCGCCTGAGGTCGCTTTCCTTTTAAATCCCATTCCGATATAGCTTGTAGTGGAGGTTGTATCACTGGCCAGGGGGATAATTAGCGCGGGTGAACTTCCTGATTGATTTCCTGTCAGGGTTGTATCAATCCAGCTAATTCCACTGCTGCATCCATTGGCTACCAATTTAAAGTTGGCTTCAGATTGTGCTGTTTTATTGGCTATTTTATCCATTCCCATCGAGGGAATAACTAAGGTGTACTTATCATTTCCATTATCAGTGACATTAGTTCCGGTAAGTGTAATATTACAGGTTGTTGCTTTCACGGTAGCGGTAAAATCGACATTAACATCCGTTGCAAATACCGAAGGCGATAACAATAGTCCCATGAGTATTGTTATTTTATGTGGTGTGATTTTTATCATTGGAAGTCCCTTGTAGTTACTGTATCTGACAACGAAGCCCGTTAAGAATAATAGATTGTGCTATTTTTTCTGATGTCGTGTTTTGTTGGTAATGAGCAAAACAACTGACTGGTTTGCCCTCTTCAATCCAGGTAATTCGTATATTTCCTTCCTGTTCGATGCCGCGAACAAAGGCCTGACCACCCTGACCTACGTTGCCGATGATATTGTTTTGTTCATCATAAATATCCGCTGCAAATGGAATATTTTTACCATCGCTTCGCACGATATTCATAATTGCCGATTGTCCCTGAACTGTTTCAAAATCAGCAAAGACGACGGCTCCCTGGCGCGGGACGGCGACAGTACTGGTGCTTTTCAATTCAACATCGTTTTCCAGATCGTTAATGTCCAGTGCGATACGATTTTCATGGTATGGCGAAAGGGCGCTGGTCACACCATAACCCCAGCGGTCTACGGTGCTGTTTCCGTAGTTAATACGAGCGCCTTTTGCTCCTGGCGCCTGAATGACAGCCAGAGTGTCGGAATCACTAAAACTGTCATTACTGAACGTCAGCCCGCCGCTATGTAACACAAATCCACCATCAGTATTGAGTGAGAATTGGCGACTATTATCACTACTTGCTGAGGCTGAACCTGACAGCGTTCCCCACGGCGATTCATAACTGGCATAACCGCCGATATAACTCAAATCATCACTGGATTTATTCATCATATAACCCGTGTTTACGCTGTAGCTGATGCGATTGGTATCGCTGTAACCACTACTGCTGATATTGAGTTGGTTATTACCCTTAAAGTCGCTGTTTAATTGTGTATCAATACTCTGGAAGCCGGAGCTACGGTGTTCCGTACCCAGTAAATTTTCTATTGGAATCGTGAAGCTGAGATAAATGCTATCGTCGGTTTGACCATCTTCATTCAACGAACGTTGAGCACTGATACTGTAACTGCCCCAGGACGCACTATTGCTATAACCAATAGAGTAATTAGTACTGTTTTGCCCGGAGGCCCAGTAATCTGACCAGCTTCCCGAGAGATAAAATGAACCGTAATCCTTTTTCTCAAATTTCAGCGGTTGGTTGATACTGACCGTGACCTGATTTTTCATGCGCGAGTAATTGCGCATGGATTTAGGCTCAAGATCTTGCTCAGGATGTTCTACTTCATCAATCAGCGTCAGCGCATCATTGAGGCCCAGATAATGCTGGGTGGAGTAGCGATAGGCCGCG
>OCAK01001399.1_pt1 | contig 13612 bp, 9 predicted proteins | sample 1538301 | NCBI WGS metagenome assembly OCAK01 (sample SAMEA2580285, study PRJEB22360) | human gut metagenome | biome: human gut; feature: human-associated habitat; material: faeces | place: Denmark | collected 2008/2010 | reverse complement strand
CCATGACGTACACGTCGGCGTCGATGTCTTCGAACATGGCGCGAATCACGTTGCCTTTGCCCTGGCGCGGTTCCTTGCGGACGATTGCGCCCTCGCTGGCCGCGATTTCCGCCGTGCGGTCGGTGGAGTTGTTGTCATACACGTAAATGTCGGCGCTCGGCAATGCTGTCTTGAAATCACGCACTACCTTGCCGATGGTGACTTCCTCGTTATAGCAAGGCAGCAGTACGGCAACGGAGGGGCTTGTATTCTTCTCGAGCATGTAGAACACTATAGCCTTTGCTGTGGTCGGAGCGAGGCGTCCTGCGGATTCAATTATGATTGCTGTCTTCTTGGCAAAGGTTATGAGAGAATGGCGTGAGACGTGATATAAGCTAGGATGATAAATTGCGCGGATACGACAGGGGCGTTCTGTGAAGAACAAGATCTTTGCGTTCGAATTCGTTGGTTTGTGTCTGGTGAATGAGTTTAATAAGGAGTAAGTGTGGATTGTAAAAGGCAAGTCAGATTAAAGTTTTTTATTCCGTTAGCGGTGGTTTTTCTCCTTGAAACTTTTCTTTTCAATTTCGCTTTTTGGGAGGCTCTGACATTTCCTGAGCAGCAGCAGATTTCGGTATCCTCTCTGAACAATATTGTAAGAGAGGGAAATGAGTATAGGGTTACTGGTTCCGACACTCCGTACATTGAGTATGCTGTAGATGGGCCTACAGAGATAGACAATTTGGATATTGATCTGGTCGCTAGTGATTCCGATGCCGTAGTTGGCGGGACGTATAGTTTGAGTCCATATGTGCTTGACGAAGGTAATACTAACGGGTATATATCTCTTGGCACGGCACATGTTTCCGAGAACTTAACTGAATCGCATTATATCCGGATTCATCCTGCGGGAAAAGTTACGGGTCTTAGACTAAAGCTGAATATGCAAGAAGGCGACAAGATTGTTATTGACTCTGTTTCCATAAATGCTCAGAGACCTTTTTCGTTCTCTTTTTTGAGGTTCCTCATAATGCTGCTTGTCTCCTATTTGGTGTTCTGCTTTTGGACATCTCGTGACATGTATCAGTGGAATCTAGATTTGAAAGTACGGCGGCAGAAAATTCTTTTATCCATCTTTGTCTTCATACAAATCATGGTTTTACTTGCTGTGACACAGCTTATTCATCCCGCTCAGTATTTTGATTCAACTCGTGAATTAAACGGCGGAGCTTTTATAGGCGATGAGAATCAGTATAATTACTTAGCTAATGCCATCATAAATGGCCATACTTATTTGGATCTCCCTGTTCCGGAATGGATGCAGAAGATGACAAATCCTTATGATGCATCTGCGAGAGCGCAATTATCTTTCAAAACCGGCGAGCCTACGTACTGGGATTATGCTTTTTATAATGGAAAATATTATTGCTATTTTGGAGCATTGCCTGCATTGTCGCTCTTCGTCCCCTTTAAACTCATAACTGGACATGATTTGAGGACTGATTATGCTGTCGCTTTGATGACAGTATTTTTAGTGCTTGCGGCGGTATTCTTTTTGTACTCATTCATGAAAAAATACATCAAGCCATCCTTCGGGCTATTCCTAGTGTCCTTGCTCTTGCTCGTGACTGGAAGCGGTGTCCTGACACAAGCGTTTTATCCGATGATCTATTCTTTACCAATCCTTTTTTCTTTGGTTTTAACTTTAACAGGACTTGGCTTATGGATTAATGCAAGAAAAGATACTGGTGAGCTGTCTAAGCTACATCTTTTGATTGGTGCGATTTGTATAGCATTAAATCTTGGATGTAGACCTCAATTTGTTCTGGTGGTCTTCGTCGCTTTTCCGATATTCTGGTCTGAAATCAGAGAGAGGTTTTTCTTCTCTGTGAGAGGTATTTGGAACACGCTTGCCGTTATAGTGCCTTTTCTTCTTGTGGGTGGGGTAACTATGGCGTATAATTATGTCCGGTTTGATTCTTTCTTTGATTTTGGCGCTACGTATAATCTAACTGGTTTTGATATGGTTCATCGATCCTATGCCTTGTCGAGGATTCCATGGGGATTGTGGATGTATCTTTTTCAGCCAATTAACATAAGCCCAAATTATCCATTTATGAAACAGTTAGATGTGCCGTCTGGCTTCATGGGGCAAACCATTATGGAACCTAACTTTGGTGGTTTTTTTGCCTTTGTTCCGGCAGCCTTGTTTGCATTTTTGCTTTGCACAGTAAGAAAAGAGGCTAAAGCAAGTGGTATTTGGGGAATTAACCTCTTTTTCGTTGGCTTTGCTGCTGTTCTTTTGGTGGTTGATACTGAGATTGTCGGTATCTCGACAAGATATTACAGTGAATTCGGCTGGTTGTTGATAATTGGTGCGATATCCACAGTGACTCTTTATGCAAAGAAATATTCGAGCGAAAGGATTTCGAATCTCTGCCTCAACGTATTTGTCCTACTGACGTTAGTGGGTGTATTCCTGAGCTATCTGAATCTCCTATCAGATGGGAGATATGGATGTTTAAGCAGCTCCAATGATGCTCTATATCGTGTGATTGAATCTTGGTTCAGTTTTCTAAGCTGATTTTTAGGAGAGATTTTTAGGAGAGGTGAGCAACCACCTCTCCTAAAAATCATTTTATAAAGTATGAGAGTATCTTGTCCGTGAGGGGATGGACGAATAGAGTATCTATTATTTTTGCAATGCAGCTCAGAACTAAGAACGCGATGATGACGATGAAGAATGCTGAGACAATTCTGAGTAGCAAACTGTCGGGCGCATAGCAAAATTTAGACACATATTCCCACAAGATCCTGAATCCGAAGATGTTCTCATGAAGAAGATAGATTCCAAACGTCGTGGAAGAAATTCCTACTATCGTTTTACTGATAAGTTTTGGGATTTTGTCGAAATTAATGCGTGAGATGATGATGAAGACGAATGCTCCTATCGCTACTGGGAATAGTACTATTCCGTTGTGAATTTGGTTTGTCCAGCCGAGTGCACTGCTAATGGGTGATGATGACGATGCGAAATAATTAAATAGCAGCATTAACAGTGTCATGAAGACGATGCCTGCAAGCATGGGGGCTGTGCGCATTCGCTTCGAAATCTCTGTATTGTTCTTTTTGATAAAAGCGCCAATCAGATAACCGAAAATGGCATATGTCAAATTGTTCCAGTTGGAAACTCGTCCAAAGATGAGGATCTGGATGCTTAAAAAAGAAAAAAGAACGAGCAGACTTAGATTAGCGCGCTTGGAAAGTGATTGACATAAGGAATTGATGAACGGCGCACATAGAAGCATGAGTATGTATGCGCTGATGAACCAGTAGCTCCCATAGAAGAATGGGAAAAAGCTAGCGGCTATAGTTCGGAATAGCTCGCTCCCTTGCATTAGCGGTTGTATGACTGTCGGGTATTTATAGAATACCCCAATGATTAAAAGTGTTATAAAAAACCCGCTTGAGTAACAAAACATCTGAAACCATGTTTTGAAAATACGTCTTCTTTTAAAAGTCTTATCTACTAGGAAATAGCCGGAGATTATAAAGAAGATAGATACGCCAACTTGTCCATATTGCACAATCAAGAACTTGAGAGCGTTCGTCCATCCTGGTTCCTGGATGAGCATTAAATCATAATGATGTGTATTCCAGTTGAAATGAATGATGAAATGGCATGCGACAATCAGCAGCATGGCGATTATCCGAAGAAGCTCAATTGATACATTTCTCTTATTGGATGATGTGTTCACTTTTTATCAGGTCCTGTGTCTTGTGTGGTGTATTTATCGTAGCAAGACAAGCGGATGGTTGATTGTGTGCTGAGGATTTTGCGAAGAAAACGGTAGGGGCATTATCTTGGGGTCGTAAGTCGATAGACTTGTCAGTCGTGAATACATTTGTGAAGAGGATTCAAGAGCGCTACCACTATTCGCTGGTAGTGTTGAAAGAGCTTGTCAAGACGGATTTTAAGCTCCGCTATCAGGGGTCGTTTCTTGGAGTTGCATGGTCCGTTCTGCGTCCATTGATGCTTTTTTGCGTGATGTACGTAGTGTTTGCGAAGTTCTTACGCATGTCGGACGGAACACCGACGTATCCAGTTGTTCTGCTGCTTGGAATTAGTACGTGGCAGTTTTTCGGAGAAGCCACAGCAACTGGTTTGAGAGCGGTTGTGGATCGTGGTGACTTGCTTCGGAAGATACATTTCCCGAACTATATTGTGGTTGTCTCTGCCACTATTGGTGCATTGATTAGTTTGGGTATCAATCTTTTAGTGGTTGTGATTTTTGCTATCTTCTCCAAGATCCAGTTCACTTGGAGAGTTTTGCTGTTGCCCTTAAATTTCATTGAATTGTATGTGTTGGCACTGGGCGCAGCTTTATTGATGGCGACGATGTATGTCTATTTCCGCGATATCGCTCACCTATGGGAAGTTCTGCAGCAGGTACTGTTCTATTCGATTCCGGTTATTTATCCACTTTCCATGGTGATGGATAACGATTCTTTGGGCAAATGGGGCTTGATTATTGCGAAAATACAGCTCCTCAATCCGATTGCGCAGACTATTCAAGATATTCGACACAATCTGATTGCTCCAGAAACGCAGCCTACCGTGTGGACGCTTGTAGGGAATCCTTTGATTGCGGTCATTCCTGTTATTCTTGCGTTCCTGTTGCTTGCGCTGGGCGTGCATGTGTTCCGGAAGCATAATCGTAAATTCGCGGAGGTCATGTGATGCTTGATACACAGTCTCAATCTGCTTCCATCAAGGAAGTGAATCGTCCGGTTGTCCTTTCAGTTGAGCATGTTGGCAAATACTTCAAACTTCCAACAGAGCAAGCGAGCGGTTTGAAGCAGGCTTTCATTAATTGGACCAGAGGCATCAAAGGCTACAAAGAACAGCATGTGCTTCGAGACATCAATTTTGAAGTCCACCAAGGTGACTTCTTTGGAATTGTAGGCCGTAACGGCAGTGGCAAGTCAACGTTGTTGAAACTGATTTCCGGCATATATGTTCCGGATTCCGGAAGGATTGAGGTAAAAGGTAAGCTCGTTCCTTTCATCGAGCTTGGGGTCGGCTTTAATCCTGAGCTGACCGGTCGAGAGAATGTTTTCCTCAACGGAGCTTTGCTTGGTTTTACCCGTGAAGAAATCGAGGACATGTACGACGACATCGTCGAATTTGCTGAGCTTGAGGAATTCATGGATCAGAAGCTAAAGAACTATTCATCTGGTATGCAAGTTCGTTTAGCGTTTTCTGTTGCTATCCAAGCCAAGGGCGACATTCTGGTTCTGGATGAGGTTCTTGCTGTCGGTGATGAAGCATTCCAGCGTAAGTGCGATAACTATTTCGCGAAGGTGAAAAAAGATCCGACAAAGACCGTTATTTTAGTGACGCATGATATGGGCGCAGTGAAAAAGTACTGCAATAAGGCGGTTCTTATTAAAGATGGCGAAGTCATCGTTAACGGGAACAAAGATGATGTTGCTAACCGCTATACCTTGGAAAATATGCGTGCTGATAAACGCGACACGGATAATGACAAAGCGGATGAATATCCAACAGGTTTAAACGCCAGAGTCCCAATGTTGCGGATTAATGCGCTTAGTAAGCAGATTCTGACATGCGATGATACGTTCCAGTTTGAAGTGGAATACCAGTATGACGAGCCAAATTCGTATTATCTTGCAATTGCTATGCACGACATAAAGCGTGGCGGAGTTACTTACGATACTGGAGCCAATGTGATTAAGCTGAATCAGCATGGTCATTGTAAGGTGAAGTTTGAAGTGCCGTTGACCCTTTTTAACAACGGAGAATTCAAACTTGTTGCGTCCCTGCGTACCCAAAACGTAGAGAATCCTAAACTCACGGATATGGTTGCCTTCACGAATGACGACAACTCTTGTATTTTTGCAGTGCGAGACGAAAACAATCGTGAATATGCATTATTGAATGATAATGCATTACAGATAAAACGGATTAGATAAGTCGATAGGGGTGTGAATAAATGCATATTTTGTTCACACCCCTCATTCGTCTATTTGCCGAGATAGTGGTGCATGGAATTCTGCACTGCCTCTGAATTCAAATAATCATTGGCAACATGTTCGTGTGAATTGATGTCTTTTGGAATTTTAAAGTAGTTGCCATAATGACGAGTGAGATATGTGTTCCATGCAGAGCACGCCATCACAGAGAAGTCTCGATACTTCATGTCCTGCGTCGGTATCCAATCATTGATTGGGTAGGGTCCAGTGGAATGTAGCTCATCTATGTTCTCTATGCCGCGGGTCAGTCCTGTGGCATCTTCGAAGGATGAAACGTAGTTAATGTCGTCATGCAATGAAGCTACATGTTCACGATAGAGTCTTTCTATGTTCTTGGTAATCGGATGAGTTGTCGGTAGGTAAGGTATGCTTTCCCATTCGGTACCTTGGAATTCGTTCCGAATATCTTTAACGAAAGACGCTCTTTCCTCTAAAACGCGATTCCATGCGTATTCTGGATCGGAATTAGTCAGATCCAGTGGAAATAAGTCGATGAATGCAGGATTGTTCGTGTCTTGAAGACAGAATCGAATTTGCTTACAGGGAACATACCAATCCCAGAGTGTGGTTATCCTGTATGTGCAATCGGATTCGAGAAGTTCCTGCAGCTGTGCTATCTGACTGCGTGTCATAAAAACATCTATGTCGTCATCCCACGGGATGATGTCTTCATAAAGATATGCTCCAAGAAGGGTCCCAGATCCTACCCAATATATAATCCCGTTGTTGCGGCAAATGCTATCAAATTCTTTGAATAGTTTAATTTGGTTATCTTGGAGAAGCTGAAGATTGCCTTTTGCCTTGGGAAGGGATCGGAAGAATCTTTTCTTAGCTGCGATGGGCGATTCAGAAGGTTTTTGGTATTCTGCCCAGAACAACATCATGTCACGTTGCTGTTCATAAGCATGTTCAGCTTGTATCTGGTTGACTTGTTCTGTAATCTGGGTGAGCTGATTGGACATGTAGGCAAGTTGTTGCATGAGTGAGGCATTCTCGAGACGTAATTGGTGCATCTCGGAATTGGCGTTCGTCTCAAATGCGTGGAAGGAACGTGACGACGGCGGCAAAAGATGCTGTTTGATTCTTTGTAATAGGGACATACTTCTCCTTACCGAACGTTTTAGCTAGAAAGAATCATACGTCTTCTGAAAGTATGGCATGCTGATTTCTTCGACCAAGGGGCAGACTCGGACATTATGTGTTGAAGCGAGTTGAAATGATCTTTAATAGTAAAAGTGGACTACGCTGTTGCTTATGCGACATTTTTTCCAGGTTGATGAGAAGGACGCTGCGCAGATAGAAAATCTTAGCAAGCGTATGCAAAGGCTGGTTTATGGTGCGGTGGATTATAATTCACTGATCCAACCGGGGAGAACTCTGGCATATAAGCTGTATATGGGCGAAAAATGGCAGTATCCGCGTTTAACAGATACCTCTACTCTTAGTGGGGACATTACCGAACAAATGGGGCTTGTTCCATTTATGGTTTTTAAGGCCACTTCTGTCAGCAGAAATCAAACTGATTTCTCTCCCCACTATTTTGCAGGTGATGACCAGATTCTCGATCATAATGTCCGTCATATCTTGTTGACGCCGGATGATGCGACGGACAGGGATGTCGAGCTCAATCATCCAGTCGACAGTAAGGCTGTCAAACTTTATAACACTTTGGAATCATCCATGCCTACGGCCTTCGACGTATTCCGAGATGCTAAACGTACGATGCGTGAGCATGTTGGGAAAAAGCCAATCCCAATGACCATGGCTCGAAGTGCGGATAACGTTAATAAAGCTGAAAAAGTTCAACATCCGTGGGTTGAAGTTACACCGGGGAGGGCTCCAAAAGGAAGTCCTCGAGCGGTAATTGTTGCTATGCATTGGTTCCAAGCTGGCGGGGCGGAACGTTGGGCTCTGGAGACAGTGAAGCTTGTTCGTGATGCAGGCTTTATCCCAATTGTTATCACTGATCGTGATGGGCACCAGCCATGGATTACTGATCCGGCATTTGATGATGCTATTTTGTTGCCTATGACTATGCCGGTACAAGAGCGTCCGGGGGATTCTCCAGTATTGCGTGCTTTGTTCGAACAGTTTGATATTGCTGGTATTTTGATTCATCATTGCCAGTGGATGTACGACAACGCATGGTGGGTTAAGACGCATTTCCCTCAGACTAGAATCGTCGATTCATTGCATATTGTGGAGTATTACTTCCACGGTGGGTTCCCCAAAGAATCCGTAGCTCATGATGAGTGGATTGACCTGCACCATGTCATTTCCCCCCAACTCGAACATTGGTTAATCAACGATCATCAGATTGCTCCAGAGAAAGTCGTAGATGCTCCTTTGGTTGGCCTGACTGCTGATGCTAAGACTCCAAGTTTTAAAGAGCGGGATAAGACAAAGCCTTTTACTGTGGCTTACATTGGTCGCATGGTTCGTCAGAAACGACCTGAGGCGTTCATTCTTGCGGCTAAAGCTGTGAATGCGGCTTATCCTGGAAAAGTTCGTTTCATCATGCAAGGAAATGGAGATATGGATGCTTTTTCCGACATGATGATCAAACGATATGGGTTGGAAGAAGTCATAGAGCGCCGAGCGCTGGATGCTCCTGTCGCTCAGACATATCGGGATGCGGATGCGTTACTCATCTCGTCAATTAACGAAGGCATCACCTTAACGAGTATTGAAGCCATCAGTGCTGGAGTGCCCGTTCTCTCAGCTAATGTTGGTTCTCAAGAAACATTAATTCCTCCAAAGGGTTTGTGCCGTCGTATGACTTCAAACTTTGTACATGACGCAAAATCCGCACTATCTCATATTTTGAATAATGAAGAAGATCGCAGGAAGCTTTGGGAGAGTGAACTTGCTCGTCTTCAGAAGTTCTCTGAGCTTGAATCTGCTGAGGCATATTTCAAGAAGATGTTGAAGGAGTGGCACGACTGATGTCAACAGACGTGAGAAAAGTAGCGGCCGTTGTCGTAACATATAACCGTCTTGAGAAGTTGAAAAAAGTTTTGGCTTCGCTTGAATCGCAGACGAGACTTCCGCAGATGTTGGTCATTGTTAACAATGCTGCAACGGATGGAACTGCGGAGTATTTGCAGGAGTATGCTCAGCGATTTGCCTTGTCGGATTCCATGCAGTTGGATATTGTCACGCTTGAGAAAAATGAGGGTGGTGCAGGCGGCTTTTCTGCTGGCATGCGTCGCTCCTATGAGCTGGGCGCTGATTACGCTTGGATTTTTGATGATGACGGTTATCCGGAACCTGATGCTCTAGATAAGTTGGTGCTCGGGTACGATAGCGCAGTAGCGGAGCTGGGGCCTGACGTACCTTTTGCCTGTTCCATGGTGAAGTTTATTGACGGAACTATCTCGGAAATGAATAATCCGATTCCGACATGGGATTGGGGAAGGTTGAAAGCTAAAGGACTTGACATTGTCATGGTTTCCCGATGCTCCTTCGTTTCTGTCTTAATCCCACGTTGGGTGATGGAAGCTTTTGGCTTGCCGTATAAGGAATACTTCATTTGGTTCGATGATGCTGAGTACACGCTTCGTATAACGAAGTCTTGCCCTGGCGTGCAGGTACTTGACAGTGTCGTTCTCCATGATATGGGTGTTAATCGGGGAGTTAACTTCTCCATGATTGATGAGAAAAACGCTTGGAAGTTCTCTTACGGAGTTCGTAATGAGGCTTCCTATCACTTGCATCATGAAGGTTTTTATCAGTATTTGCGTTTTTGCGCGCTGGTCTGGAACGGTATGCGACATGGAAATGTTGCAAAGCCGTTGAGAAAAAAGATGTACAAAAAGATGATTGAAGCGTGGAAGTTCAATCCGAGAGTTGATTATCCACAAGTAGCTGCAAAGTAAAAACAGCGAGTGGCGGTACACGTCGAGAACCGACTCTGATGTACCGCCACTCACTGCTTTTATTTACTTGAGTGATTGAAAATTCGTTGCCAAGTATTTATGCTGCAGAAATCGCTCTCTCGATAAAGGCGAGAAAGCTTGTTCCACTGCTTCAAGATATTGGCCGCTAGATGTACGCAGCGGAAAAGCTCCTTGCGGTACAACTTGCTGTCTCGCTTGAACCAGGCCGCTCCGTTTCCGTCAGCAGTAGTTACAAGTGCCGACGATACTTTGTTAAAAGCCGGCCAGATTGCATCCTTGGACATGATGGACACTTGAGGGTGAGCGTCTTTTATTCCGCTCGATTGAGAAAAGAATGCAGAAATAACGGATTTGAGCCCTATCTTCGTGACGGTTTTGGGATCCGACGGAATGAATGTCGGTTCATAGTCTGCAAGTGCCGCTGGAAAATCGTCGAGATTATGCAGAACAAGACTATCTGTGAAACCTTCTCTTGCTTTACGAACTTCTGCTAGTTTCTGCGGGAGGCATCTGACGATATATTCCGGCCCCTCGGTCAAATCGCGAAGTGCCATATGGTTTAACTTCATGGCAGAATAAAGAAGCTTTGTTCCTAGATGAGCATCTTCATAAAGCATTCGGAAAGCAAACTTTTTGCTTGGTACGGGGAAATGCATAAGAGTGCAGAGCCAACGATTCCTTTGAGCGAAATACTCCTCCCAAGTTCTGGAAATATCCTTATCATGCCATGCTTGGTGCCATACGGCGACACCGGGAAGACATATAGTCGGAATGTTGTTTTCTTTGGCACGCAAGCCGAATTCCACATCGTCATATTTAATGAAAACCGGCATGGAAAGACCAATTTTCTTCAAGACTTCCGTGGGGATGAGGCATAGCCACCAGCCGTTGAAGTCAGGATTGATTCTCTTATGCAGTTCAGGAGTATCCCTTAGCGGATTTACAGCAAAATCATGATTGTAATGTGTGCCGGTGGCTGGTGCTGGCATTGCAGAGCTTGCGTCAAAGCGCTCGCCGGAAGAGTACAGTACAGTCCTATTGTCCAGATGCAGCATTCCACCACCAACGAGAACTGGTCTGGTAGCGTAATCGGAAAACTGAAGAGCTCTTAATATAGCTTCAGGTTCGGTGATTGCGTCATCATCAAGAAGTAAAACATATGCACTTTTCTGGGCTTTGACTGTTTCATACATCCCTCGTGAGAAACCGCCAGATCCGCCTAAATTGTCTTGCAGGATATATGTTAGCTGTTGCCCTAGGAGTTCTCTCGTTTGCTGAAAATCGGGTTGATCTTGTACTCGATCTGTTCCTTGATCGACGCAATAAATTGTATCTAAATGATCTCGTAAGTTTTTTTCGGCGGCAATGGTTTGAAGTTGATTCAAACAGTATGACGGTCTATTGAATGTGGTGATCGCAATTGAAAGAGACGAGTTGTGAGGGGCGCGCCTTTCTTGGGTGGGGACCTGCCATTGGGCGTCAGTAACGGTCAAAGAGTCATTCGAAGCAGATTCCATATCAGCCCAAATGAATCCGCCATCCATGAAGCCAGATAAGCTAATGTCGGCTTCGACGAATTCATCTTCTTGTGCCACAGGAATTGTGGTAACAGTAGAGGGGATTCCTCGGGCTGATGATTTCATGACGACGATACGTCCGACGCCGCCAACTTTCGCAATAAAACGTACATTGGTAACTTTGGTCCAGCGTTGCCAGTAACTTGCCGGAAATGCGTTAAAGAAAGTGCACAATGAGACGTGCTGACCTGCTGCCAACTCAATTGAAGTTCGAGACTTAATTAAAACTGATCCCGCGGGAAGCTCTGTTTTACTTGCTTCTTGTGCTGAAAAGATCCCATTCCTGAGGGTCCCCGAGAGCTGTCGTTTACTTAAACTTGAGAAAGCGACTTTTTCCAGAGATTCTCGGGCATCAAATAGAGCTGGATCTGGGTGCGACGGTGTCCAATTGACAACGTAGAGAGGAAGCGTGCTTTCCGCGTCTGTAGTTGGGAAAACAATTCTATTAACTGCTTCCCATTCTTGGTTTTCTTCTAGTGCAGACATAACATTAGTATACGTTCTTGTTTTTCCTCCAGAGCATTCTGGCTGCCGTTTCCTTTTTATGGCACTCGATTAAACCAGTTTTCGCTGAGATATCCTTTTCCTGCGGTCTGGTCATACTGGACCAGACGATAATCCTCCAGTAGATGTTTTGCTTCTGATGATAGAGTCTTCTTTTTTATTAACTGTCCAGAAGAATCCAGATAGCTAGTTGACCCAGTACCCCAATCGGCATCGGTCGAGGCGAATCTGCTGACTGCTGGTACAGATTGATGTACTTCTGTAAGCAGAGCTAGGAAAGGCGTGACTTTCGCATCCATGTGTTCTGCGGCGCTAGCCATAAAGAAGTTCGAAGACGAGTAATCGCTTTCTTCGGGTGATAGCTTTGAACCAGCGCTCGAAGAAGAAGAGTTAGACCATATGAAATAATCGCTTTCGTGTAAAGTGAGTTGATTTTCTTTGTACTTTGCTGCTGATGCGTAGATGCCAGGAAGATGGTCTCCGTAGAAAATGACAGTAATTGGCTGTTCTATCATATTTAGTTGATCGAGGAATGTGGCCGTGGCCTGATCGGTATAACTGATGCCTTTTGCATAAGTATCAATCTGAACTTCTTCGTTTTCATCGAGACCTGTTGAAGTATCTGCCTCTTTAAATTCATTGTTGGTGTAGTAGTCCCCGTATGGCAAATGGTTTTGCATGGTTACCAACTGAATAAACTGGGATTCTCCGTCAGATTGATTAAGCTGGTCGATCACATTTTGATATGCCGATGCGTCGCTAACATAGCCAGCGTCAATGTGATCCTGATATTTCAACGCCGGTTTGCTGTCGATTGTACGGAAGTATTTGAAACCGAATTTTTTATAATTCGAATCTCGAAGATAAAAATTCTTCAAATAGGGATGAAAAGCGTATGAGCATTGCACCTGGCATGCATCATTCCAAATTTGATTGAAGGTGTATACGTTTTTTTGACTGGGCACAAGTTGTTGATAAGGAGAAATAAGCTGATCGTTAAAATTAGCGAGATTCATTCCAGTTAGAGACTGGTACTCGATGTTAGCTGTGCCGCCACCATAGCCTGGCGATAGCATAAGTCCTGAGGTGGTGACATCTTTCAAAGCTCGAATGTTAGGCATCGGATCGATATCAAAGGAGATGCCAGGAACACGCAGGGGATCAGAAAAAGACTCGGATAAAATGAGAATCACAGTGCTATCTGTGAGGATGTTTGCCCGTGATGTATTAATTTTATTTGCTTCTTTAGTATAGCGAGCGGCTATCTCTTCCATAGTTTTTTTACTGTACCCGCTCGGCTTATCCATTGCCTTAACTCTTACGAGACTTTGAAATGTAGTGGCTGGGCCGTTTGATTTGGCATCTTCATAGGTATTCCACGGGACAGGCTTGTATCCTAAGTTGGTTGCCAGAGTATAGGACCAAGCTCCAGGAATATTGAGATTCCATGTGTAGGAAACCAGAAGAACGACGCTGAGAATTGCAGCAAGTGCGCGAGATGATGTCCCAATTATATTTTTAGCATTCGAAGAGGGGTGTTTGGTAGTGCCCGAAAAGTTACGCACTTTGGATCATGGCCGTCCATGGAGCGATGAT
>OCAK01001392.1_pt1 | contig 13682 bp, 13 predicted proteins | sample 1538301 | NCBI WGS metagenome assembly OCAK01 (sample SAMEA2580285, study PRJEB22360) | human gut metagenome | biome: human gut; feature: human-associated habitat; material: faeces | place: Denmark | collected 2008/2010 | reverse complement strand
CCACCCTAGTCGAAAAAGAAAAGCGGGACCCGCCGAGGAATCGGCAGGCCCCGCTTGTACATTGTATCTCGAAAGGAGATAAAACCTTAGCGCTTGGAGAACTGGGGAGCGCGGCGGGCCTTCTTGAGGCCGTACTTCTTGCGCTCGACCACGCGAGCATCGCGCGTAAGGAAACCGGCCTTCTTGAGGTCAGCACGGTAGTCGCCAGCGTTCAGAAGAGCGCGAGCGATGCCCAGGCGCAGAGCGCCGGACTGACCGGAGATGCCGCCGCCATCGCAAAGAGCGATAACGTCGAACTGACCGGCGGTGTCGGTCACCTTGAAGGGAGCAAGGGCGTTCTCAACGAGCTGATGACGGCCGAAATACTGCTCGGCGTCACGCTTGTTGATGGTCACCTTGCCGGTGCCGGGGACGAGACGGACGCGGGCGACGGCGTTCTTACGACGGCCGGTACCCTGGTAGACAACGGTGTTCTCAGCCATCTTTAAGCCTCCAGCTCAATCTTCGTGGGGTTCTGGGCAGCATGCGGATGCTCGGCACCAGCGTAGACCTTAAGCTTGGTCATCTGGGCACGGCCGAGGGTGGTCTTGGGCAGCATACCGCGAACGGCGCGCTCGATGACCTTCTCCGGGTGCTTCTCCATAGCCTGGCGGAAGCTCTCAGCCTTGAGGCCGCCGTTGTAGCCGCTGTGGCGATAATAGGTCTTCGTGTCGGCCTTGTTACCGGTAAGCTGGACCTTATCGGCGTTGATGACGACAACGAAGTCGCCGCAGTCGCTGTTGGGCGTGAACTGGGGCTTGTTCTTACCGCGCAGGATCATTGCGATCTGGGTGGCAAGACGGCCCAGGACAGCACCATCGGCGTCGACGAGAACCCAGTTGCGCTGGACCTCGCCCTGCTTGGCGTAGTGAGTCGATTTCGAAATCACTTAGACTCCTCCATGTACAGTACGTGTTGTTACAGAGATTCACGGGGCTCTGCAAGTAACCCGTCCATATTACCCCGCTCGCCGTACGAGTCAACAGGTATTTTGGCTCCGACCAGAGTTTCTGCACATGTCATCCACGAGCCGTGATTTTTCCAGCTCTTTAGCTGTTGTCATTTTTTGAGAGTTCGCCGTCGCTAGCGCTCAACGAACTCTTGGATTTCCGCGAGCAGGCGCTTTGCCTCCTGACGGCCCTGGATATACAGGTCCAAAAGCTTTGCCGAATCGTGCTCGACATGGCCGACCTCGACCGGCTTTTGCGGAGCGACGACCAACGCACGGCCCTCGCGCTCATACTTCCACAGGTGCATGCGCTGGATGTTGTAGCGGTCGTGGCGTGTCTCGATAGCCTCGAGCAGATAGGGGTAGTCGGCATAGCGGGCGCGCGCGGCCGGCAAAAACTCGTAGGGCTTTTTCTCATACGAACGGTCCTGCGTGACGATGACGACCGCACGGTCGAAGCCCGCCTCCTCCAGCACGTGCTCGATGGGGACCGAATCGGCCACGCCGCCATCGACGTATTTGTGCCCGTCAATCTCGACCGGCGGCGTCACCAGCGGCAAAGAGGTCGATGCGCGCACAGCGTCGAGATCGAGCACGGCGCTTTTGACCGGGAGGTACGTGGCGGTTCCAAAGAGCATGTCCGTTGCAACGGCGTACATCTCGATGGGGCTGGCGTCGAACGTCTCGTTGTCAAAGGGATCCAGGCGGTCCTGGACATCGTTGAAGATAAAGTCGTAACCCACAATGGAGCCCGTGGACGCAAACGATGCGGCGCCCATGAAGCGGTTGTCGTTGCAGAAAGCCAGGTTGATGCGGTTGGCACGGCCGATCTGGTGCGACTTGTAGTTCACGCCGTTGAGGGCGCCGGCCGATACACCGTAGACCGCCGGAATCTCGACGCCAGCCTCCATGAGAACGTCGAGCACGCCCGCGGTAAACTGCCCGCGGAAGCTGCCGCCCTCCAAAACGAGCGCGACCTTGCCGGCGTTCTTTGCCTTATCTTCTGCAGTCATATTGACCTCCTGCGGTTGCGTTTTGGCTTTCTTCTACCCAGTTTTGGGATGGCGAGCGCATGGGTTTTGGAGTTGAGAAGGGCGGAGCGGCTGGCGGAAAGCACGTCCCGTTCTGAGGGGCGATTCTGGGATGGGCTTTCCGCCTGGGCCGCCATTGGGAAAGCACGTCTCACCCTGCGTCACTGAGGCGTTTTCTTTACGCCCGCGCCCTGCGCAGAGTTCGATTCTCCGCGGTTTGGGGGAATCCGTTGATGCTGGGCGAGGCCAGCTGAGATTCGATAAACATCGCATCTGTTTTGGGCTGGAACATTACGCGGAGAATCCGCGTCTTTGCTTCGCAAATCCGCACCGGCGTCCTCGCCCGCTCGCTGCAAACGCTTCGCGTTTGCTTAACGCTCGCGCCCTGCATAGAGTTCGATTCTCCGCGATATCTATAAGTAATAAAAAAGCAGGTAGAGACACTTCTCTACCTGCTTGTAACTATTGGTGGAGGCGCGGAGAATCGAACTCCGGTCCACGAAAGCCCCCTGATTGGCATCTCCAAGCTCAGTCGCTGATTTAGTCTCGGACGCTTTGCGCGCAGCGACACGCTCGCGGCATCCCAACCGGTTCGGTCTTAGCCCGCGCCATACCGATTACGTGCGCGGGAGCATTCCCCTAAAATGACGTCGCGCCGGTGTCGGGGAAATCACCGGGTTGACGCGCCGCTATAAACTAAGCAGCGAGAGCCATAGGCTCAAAAGAAGAGTTGTTGTCAATTCAATTTGACGGTACCCCTGTTTAACGAGGCGAGGAGACCTCGGCTTGCTTCCTCTCTCAGAGCTATCGTGTCGAAACCAGTCGCCCCCGAATGTTGGGAAAGTCTGGATGGTATCGGGTCTGCGAACACCCGATAACCGTCGACTATTCAAGGAACATGCAGGGCGAGCCCCGCTTGTGGAGTGTTATCTTACCACGTTCTGAAAGCGGACAGCTGTTCTATGCACGAGCTGTGAAGACCCCAATGTGCTCCGCACTTCGCACTTTTGCTACCGATTGCGTCACGTATATTTTCGCCAAGCAAAAATGACCCGTCGAAAGGACCGTTATGGATACCAAGCAGCAACTCGTCAATGCCCTCGCAGGCCTGGGCTCAACCATTACCGAAGCTATGGATGTCATCGAAGGCTTTGTCCCCTGCGGACATCCCGCCCTCACGGTATCGAACGCACTCGTCGCGCTGGACGCTGACGATGATGCAGCTCTCGCCCAGCAGCTTGAGACCGTCGAGGGCTTTATCGACCATGTGAGCGAAAACCGCGGCGTGGCCGCCTACCACGGCATCGAGGTCGAGCTCGCGGGTCCCAAAGCCGATCTGTTCGCAGCAATCCGCGAGGTAGGCGCCCTTATGCAGACCGCAGGCGTCAAGAACACCCAGGTCAACGAGTGGGTCTACCGCAGCCTGGCCGCGCTCGACAGCTCCGACGAAAAGGCAGCCGAGCAGCTAGCAGAAAGCCCCGCCATTAAGGCCGCGCTTTTGTAAATAGCAGACGCGGGCCTCTTGGCGCATCGTCGTCCAAGAGGCCCGCAAACAGTTCGCGTCAACCGATAGCCGCGCCGCCGCGTTCGGCCAAAGCCAGAATCGGCATCATTTGGCGCGGGGTCTTTGCTGAAAGATCGGCATGTTCGAGCAGCTTGCGATCGTTAGTTACCAAATAATCGACCTGCGCGCGCTTGCACGCGGCGAGCACCAAGTTGTCCTCGTAATCGCGATGGAGCGCTAAGTATTTGTCGGCCAGCCAAAGGTCCGACGCATCTGCACCCACGGCCGTGGCGTTTTCGGTCATGTTCCGTACAAACGCCAACGCCGCATCGCCAATTGCACGGGCAGACGCCTCGTCGAGCGCTCCCCCGCTGGCAAGAACGCTACGCTTCAGCTCGTGTTGGACAACATACAGCACGTCCTTGGCGATATGCACCGGAAAGAACAGCAACGCCCCCGTCTCCGTCGCCTGCCCAATAAACGCACGCGCGGCAAGCGACTCGGCATGGTCGACGCAAAACGAATCAACCCATACGTTGGCATCCACCATTATTTTGAGGAGAGCCCCGTTCACAGGATCATCCCCTTTTGGCGATAGCGCTCGTCCATGGCTTCGGAATAGATTGTGTCCCAATCGCGATCGTCGGATACGGGCGACGTAGCAATGCCCAGGTCCGCGTAAAGCTGATCCGCCGCTGCCCACGACGCGGCAAACGGAGTATCGTGCGCGACGGTCTGCTGCCGGCCATCAACGGCAGACAGCACTTCCTCACACTGCCCGCCACCCTGTGCGACCTTGGCCACGACCTTTTTGATGAGCTCGGGCAGCGAAGCGCCCGAAAGCCGCAGCGCCTCCTCAGCACGGTTCTTGACCTGGCGATCCACGCGAACGTTCACCTGCGCCATGCCGCTAACAGCACCCACGTCGACTCCGCTCCCTTCAATTGCTAGCCTTGCTAGCAACAATATATAAAGAGGCTAGCAAATGGTCAAATGCAAAAGGCCTGCGCCTGGACGACACCGATGCCGTCTGGGCGCAGGCCAGATAACGTGGGCGAACACGTCTGCTAACGCAGATAAGCCTTTGCGTTGCCCAGGCTGTAGGCGATCGTCGAGCCGTTGTGCAGCAGTGACGACGTCTGCGGAGTGATCATGCTAGTAATACCCAATGCCAACAGCGCCGAGTTGGTGAGCATCACCTTGGAATACGAACTCGTCAGACGGTCGATAAGCCCCTGACTCATGCGGCGCAGGCGCACGATCGCGGCGAGATCCGTATCGGTCAGGATGATATCGGCGACCTCCTTGGCGATGTCGCTTCCGCCGCCCATGGCCAGACCCACGTCGGCCAGGCCCAGTGCCGGTGAGTCGTTGACGCCGTCACCAACCATGGCAACGTGGCGCCCCTCACTCTTTATGCGCTCCACATACGCGTACTTGTCCTCGGGCAGCAGCTCGGCCTTAAACTCGTCGACCCCTGCCTCTCGCGCAATGCGCTCGGCCGTGCGCTCCGAGTCGCCCGTGAGCATGACCACGTGCTTAACGCCCAACGCGTGCAAGTCGGCGATGGCCTCGCGCACGCCAGGTTTGAGCGGATCCTCGATGCCGAGCACGCCCACGACCGTGCCATCGACCGCCAGGTACAGCGGCGACAGGCCCTGCATCTGGGACTCGATTTGCTCCTTAATGTCGGACTCGAGCTGCGCGCCCTCGTCCTCGAATACAAAGTGCGCCGAACCGATAATCGCGCGACGACCCTCGATGGACGAAGCAATGCCATGTGCCACGATGTACTCGACCGCAGCGTGACGCTCGCGATGCTCGAGCCCGCGCTCGCGTGCCGCATTGACCACGGCGCGCGCCACCGGATGCGGAAAATGCTCCTCCAAGCAAGCGGAAAGGCGTAGGATCTCGTCCTCGCTCCAGCCATCGGTGGTGAGCACGCAGGCAAGACGCGGCTGGGCCTCGGTCAGCGTACCGGTCTTGTCAAACACAATGGTGTCGGCCTTGGCAAACGACTCAAAATACTTGGCGCCCTTGACCATCACGCCCATCTTGGCAGCATCGCTCATAGCGGTCATGACGGCGACGGAACCCGTGAGCTTGAGTGCGCACGAGTAGTCGACCATCAGCGCCGCCGAGGTCTTGATGAGGCTATGCGTGGTGAGAGCGACAAGGCCCGCGAGCAGGAAGTTCCACGGGACGATCTTGTTGGCAAGGTCCTCCATATGCGACTGGCCCTCGGACTTGAGCGAGTCGGCCGTCTGCACGAGCGAGACGATTGAGCGGAGCTTGGTCTGAGCCGTATTGGCGCGCACGCGCACCAAGATGCTGCCGTCTTCCACGACGGTGCCGGCGAACACGTCGTCGCCTGCGCTGCGCTCGACGGCCAGCGGTTCGCCGGTCAGGGTCGCCTGGTTGACCATAGCGCTCCCCTGCTCGACCACGCCGTCAATGCAAATGGACATGCCAGTGCGCACGGCGACCAGATCGCCGGGCTCAAGCTCGGTCGCGGCAACGCTTACCTCGGTGTCGCCGACGACCTTTTGCGCCTTGTCGGGCACATCAAGCAGCGAGTTGATGAGCTCGTTTTCGCTCATGGCGCGGGTGTAGTCCTCGAGCAGCTCGCCCACGTTGAGCAGGAACATCGTCTGGCCCGCGGTGTCGACATCACGTTTGACGAACGAAATGCCGATGGCCGAAGCGTCGAGCACAGGAACGGTCAGGCGCGGCTGCGCTAGCTCATGAAGGGCAGCGCGCAAAAATGCCATGTAACCGGCCACGACAAACACCGCACGCAGAGGCGTCGGCAAGAACCAGCGACGTGCGTAATGGGCACCGATAAGTGTGGCAAGATCCATGACGAGCTTGTGCTTGCGTGGCTCAAGCTGCATCACGTAGCCTGTCTTTGCGTCGGCAATGGCCTGAGCGTCGAGCGCACCGACGGCGGCCAGCACGGCATCGCGGCGCGGCTCGTCGTACTCCAGCGCCATCTGGCCAATACGGCCATACACGCGCACCTTGTGCACGCCATCGATGTCGCCGCCAAGCTTAAGAAGTGCATCGAGATCGCTCTCTGGCACAGGACCCGCCAATTGAAGACGGGTCCTGCCGGGGATCTCGCTAATAATCGAGAATCTCATAGTTTGTGCCTGGGAGCGTTACTCGGCTGCCTCGTCAGCAGCGGCCTCGCTCTGGGTGATGTAGGCAGCCTCGGCAACCATGTCATCGACATTGGCCTTGGCCTGCTCGACCATGTCCTGGTAGCAGTTCTTGACGCGCATACCGCACGCGATGCCCTGCACGCAGGCGTTCTTTACCGGAGCGCTGGTGAGCAGCTTGATGCCGGCCGTACCAAGCAGAAAACCGCCACCGACAAGCAGAGTGTTAAACGTCGACTTCTTCATGTTGCTTCTCCCTTTTGCCGCACAAGCGCGGCATGGTGCCTTAGCACCCGAGTTCATTAGTTTGCTCGAGCACGCTTTTGAAAATAGTTTAGTATAACTATTTGGTCAACAATGGCTAACTTTTTGGAAACTATGGGGATGAACTCAATGTGACAAAGGGACTGTCCCTTTGTCACATTCCTACAGCTGCCAGGTAGCCGCTTCCTTTTGCAGTGCGACCATGCGGGCAAATTCTCCGCCTGCCGCCTTAAGCTGCGCCGGAGTGCCCTGCTCGGCAACCACACCATCCTTGAGCACAACGATTTTGTCGGCATTTTCCACCGTACGCATACGGTGGGCAATAACGATAACCGTCTTACCTGCAAGCAGACGGGAGAGCGCCTGCTGTACCACGGTCTCATTCTCCACATCCAAGCTTGCCGTCGCCTCGTCCAACAGCACGATGGGCGCGTCTTTGAGCAGCGCACGGGCGATAGAAATGCGCTGGCGCTCGCCGCCGGACAGCCTGGAACCGTTCTCGCCGATCATGGTGTCGTAGCCCTGCGGCATGCGGTTCACGAACTCGTCGCAGTTGGCGGCACGCGCGGCCGCAAGCACTTCCTCATCGGTGGCATCACGACGCCCGAGGCGGATGTTTCCCATCACCGTGTCGTCAAAGAGCAGCACGTCTTGGAACACAATGGCGTAGTCGCGCAGCAGCACCTCGGGATCAACGCCCGCAACATCCACGCCACCCACGGTGACCGTGCCTTCGGTGGCATCCCAAAAGCGCGCGGCCAGGCGGCTCACCGTAGACTTACCGGAACCCGAAGGACCGACCAGCGCCGTAACTTCGCCTTCCTTGGCGGTAAAGCTCACATCGGTAAGAACTTTCTCACCGGCGCGTCCGTCCTCGCCCGCACCATAGCCAAATGCCACGTGATCGAACACCACATCGTGGCCCACGGGCTCAAATTTCTCGCTGCCCCGCGCCACAGGCTCTTCCATGATGGAACGCATACGCTTGGCAGACGACTCGGCGGCAAACAGCTCGGACACTAACATTAACGCCTGGTCAAAGGGTGCATAGATACGGCTCACCATGAGCAGGAAGGCAAACATCACCAAAAAGTCGACCTGCCCGGAGGCGACCATCGCGGCACCCGTGACCAGCGTGGTGGCAATGCCCAGACGCAGGATGGCAAAGGCGGAGTTGACCAAAAGCCCGTTAGCGAGCTCGCCCTTGGTGGTCTCGCGCTCCTCGGCATCAATCACGGCGTTGAGTCCCTCAAGATAATGGGCCTCCTGGTTGGTAGCACGGATCTCGCGAACGCAGTCGAGCGTCTCTTGAATCGCCTCGGTAACCTTGACCTTCTCGGCACGCACGCGATCGAACACCGGGGTCATGGGGCCGCGTGTTAGATACAGCACGGCAAAGGCCACGGGAACGCTCCAAAACGCCGCAATCGCCAGCTGCCAGCAAAAGAACAGCGACACCACGAACACAATGGCGCTTGCGATGATGGCACCCCAAAGCTCTCCCAGCACGTGGCTGTAGGCGTGCTCCATGGCCTGGACGTCACCCATGATAGTCTCGGTTAAATCGGCCAGATCACGACGACCAAAAAACGACAGCGGCAGTTTGCGCAAGCGCTCGGCAATCTCCATACGCTGCTTGCCGCACTCCTCGTAAAAGATGCAGTAGGTGTAGTAATACTGCTGCCAGTTAGAGGCAAAGAGCAACACGAAAAAGACCAGGAGGCCGCCCACGATCGGCAGGGCATCCGGCAGGTCAGCCCCGCTGGCGAGATGCCCGACAAAGCCGGCCATGACCAGGAATAAAAAGCCCATGCCAGCCATGGTAATGAGATTGGTGATCGTGGTCCAGAAAATGCCACGTTTTACGCCGGCGACGCCTTTATCGGATAGGAAATACTTCTTTTGGAATGAGGCGAACATTTAGGCCTCGCCTCCCTTCGTGACGGCGGCATCCGCGGTCGCTGCAGTAATCTTCCAGCTCGCGGCCTGTTCGTATTCGGCCCACATCTTGGCATACAGACCCTCTTGGGACAGCAACTCGGCATGGGTACCCGACTCCTGCACGCTGCCCTGGTTGAGCACCACGATTTGGTCTGCGCCCACTACAGTCGAGAGTCGGTGCGCAATCATAATGACCGTGCGACCCGCCGCCAGCTTGCTAAAGGCGCGCTGGATGAGCGCCTCGTTCTCGGGATCGGCAAACGCCGTGGCCTCGTCGAGCACCACGATGGGCGCGTCTTTAAGGATCGCGCGGGCGAGTGCCACGCGCTGGACCTCGCCGCCCGAAAGATATGCTCCGCCGGCACCGAGCATGGTATTGATGCCCTGTGGGAGCTTGGCCACAATGTCGTCGCACTGAGCTGCGGAGAGGGCCGCGCGCACTTCGTCGTCAGTGGCCGTAGGCTTGGAGGCGCGCACGTTATCGGCAAGTGTTTGCCGGAACAGCTGGTTGGTCTGGAACACGAAGGCGACCTGGTCCATAAGCTCGTGCGGATCCATATCGCGAACGTCCACACCGCCTACGAGCACTCGACCCGAAGAGACATCCCAAAAACGCGGGATCAGGCTTGCGCAGGTTGACTTGCCGCCGCCCGAAGGACCCACAAGCGCAAGGGTGCTACCAGCGGAAACGCTAAAACTCACATGGCTGACAGCAGGTGCTTCGGCACCCTCGTAGGTAAAACTCACGTCCTCAAATCGCACGTCGCCGCCGGCAGGGTGCTTGGGTTGGGCGGGCACGGAGAGCTGCTTGGAATCCATGACGCTTCGAATACGAGCCAGCGAATCAGCACTCATCTGAGAGGCCTCGCCCACAAACATGAGCTTGGTCATGGTCGTCGGCACCACGGCCGAAAATATCGCGTAAAACGTGAAGTTGGCCATAAAATGCGCGAAGTCCGTCTCGCCCGGCGCCAACAGCAACGCCACGGGTAACAGGAATGCCACAAGACCATTGAGCGCGGTAAGGTTGAGTACCTGCGGACCTCGGCAGAACGTGCCCGCATAGTTTTGTGCCATGTCGGCGTATTCGGCGATCGCATCGTGGAAGGCCTTAAAGGAGTAGACCGTCTGCTGAAACACCTTGACCACGGGGATGCCGCGTACGTATTCGGTGCCCGTCTTGTTCATTTTGACTAGTGCACCCATGTAGGCCTTCATAAACTCGGCGCCTTTGCCGCTCATCATGGTAGCCATGGCACCAAACGAAACGACGACCGAGATGAGGCATGCCGCGCCCAAGCGCCAATCCAAGGCGAAAAGCAGCACGAGCAGACCTGCGACCATGGCGGCGGCGCCTGCGATATCGGGCAGCATGTGTGCGAGCAAAGTCTCGGTGGAGGCGGCACACCCGTCTACAATGCGGCGCAGCTCACCGGTGGCATGCGTGTCAAAGTAGCCGAGCGGCAGCTTAAGCAAGTGCTCGCTCGTGGCTTTCCGGATATTGGACGCGCAGCGAAACGCAGACAGGTGGGTGCACATGAGCCCCACGAAATAAGCTACGATGCTTGCCAGGGCAAAACCCACGGCCCACCAGCCATACATCGCGATATCGGTGGCTTCGCTCCAGTTAGGTGCCACGGCGATCAGATCGCGCGCGACAAGCCAAATGCACACGTACGGGCCAAAGCTCAGCAGCTGCGAGAGCGCCGAGAGCGCCATGCCCAAATACGTTAGGAATTTACGGTCGCCGGCATATGCAAGCAGCTCGCCGATACCGCTGCCTTCCCTTTTTGATCCCTTTGCCATGAGATTCCTTTCTAACGGCTTGAGAGTTAACCGTAATGAACTTATCATTGACGTGTTAGCCATGGCTCACAATCAAGCTAGGCATGGACGTTTCTGCAAAGGAAAGGGACGCTTTTGCAAATACGGCGGGCAGCGACCGACATAACCGAGCTCTACGCACCGCAGTTTGAGCAGTTTGGCCTGGAGCTTACCGGTAAGGGCGCCGTCTTTACCGGCGAGGTGGCAAACGACCGGGCACACGGCCGCGCATGGATCATGCCTCTCTCCCCCACCTGCATCGTCATGGAGCATTTCATCACCCCGACGCGCGATATGTACCTGACCGAATACACACCCGAGCCATACGCCTGCGTGAGCGAAGTCAGCGCGCCCACACTTACATGCATGCCCGAGGCTGGCATAACGCCCGCGAACCTTAAACCATTGCATGGACCGTGGCCAAACAATGCCGTTTGCAGCTTTATCCAAGATAGCTGTGGCGAGGAATTAAGCCCGCTGTTTGCGGGGGAGCTTTATCACTCGCGCTCGGTGCTCTTTTTGCCTGGATATTTTGACGAACTGGAGCACCGCTATCCCACCGAGTTCGCGGGAATCTTTGAGGCGTTTGCCGAGCCATGGCACGAGGAAGCGACGTCTGCCATCTGCCACACGCTGCGCCGGATTAACGAGGACCGCGCCCGCACCGTAGGCGGACACGTCTATATGCAGGGCATCGTGGAGACCATGGTCGCGGAGCTCGCCTGTTCGCGCGCGGCCCACAAGCAGGCGCGGCAGGCGGCAGACACACGCGTCAGCATAACCGTTGCCGAAGAAGCAACGGCAATGATTGAGCGCGCGCTCGACAAAGGCAGGCGTGTGGGTATCAACGAGGTGGCCGAGAGGCTCTACACAAGCCGCTCCAAACTATGCGCCACCTTTAAGGCCCAAACCGGCGAGGCCCTGGGCGCTTACATTCGCAGACGCCGTATGGAGCGAGCGCAGGACCTTTTGGCAGATAGCGCGCTCACGATAGCGCAGGTGGCAGAGCGTCTAGGCTACCCTCAGCAGGCCGCCTTCGCCCAAGCCTTCAAGCAATACACCGGCATGACACCCACGGCTTGGCGAAGCAAGCATCGCTAAGGCCCAAGCTCCCTGGCCGTAACGGAGCGATTAATTAGCCGCCGCCCGTCAGCTCACCCGGGATCTAAACGTCAAGATGCGCACAATCAAGCGCCTTTTTGATAAGAGGGACAGATCGATCAGCCAAATACAACGGAATGTTGAGCACCCCGTCGTCGAGCTTTAGGTTCTTAAGTGAGTAGCGGACCCTCAATGGAGTCGTCTCCGCATGCTTGTCGGCATAGTACTTAAGGCTCTTGGAATGAACGACCTCTCCCGATTTGACCTCGACGGGAACGATTTCGTTTCCGACCTGAATCAAAAAATCGACTTCGTGCTTCGGCTTCTCGTTTGTCCAATAACGCGGAGCAGCATCTAACTGTGAAAGTAATGCCTGAAGCACATAGTTCTCGGCGAACGAACCTTTGAACTCCGAAAATAGCGCATCCGAGATGGCAAAAGCGGACGCATCCAGCCTTGCCATGCGGCGCAGCAAGCCGACATCAAGACAGTAGACTTTAAATGCCTTGAGGTCATCGTACGCAGAGAGCGGCACACCACCGGCAGCATTAAGGCGAACCGCCGTGATGAGCCCAGCATCGGCAAGCCATTCCAGAGCATCCTCGTATTCTCGAGCACGAGCCCCCTCGCGCACCGCACCCCAAACGAACTTTTTGTTCTCGCGCGCCAACTGAGCTGGAATCGAGTTCCATATTTGCGAAAGCTTGGCGAACTGCGCACGGCCACCATGCTTGGCAAAATCGCGCTCGTAGGAATCCAAGAGATCAGACAACACCTTATCGACCTGAACGATATCGCCCGTCTCCACCCACCGGCCAAGAGCCTCTGGCATGCCGCCGCATGCAAAATAACGACGAAGATGCTCGACGAGACGGACATGGAAGAAATCGGGCACTGTCTCGATCTGATCCAGGCCGCCAAGGTATTCGTCGTAGTTTGCAGCGCCCTCGGCTTTCAGAAACTCGGAAAAGCTCATGGGGCGCATCTCCATGAACTCGACCTTTCCCACCGGAAAAGCGCTGGTCTCACGGGACAAGCGAACGCCCAACAAAGACCCTGCGCATGCGACGTGATACTCGGGGGCCTCGTCACAGAAGTATTTAAGGGCGCCGACTGCAGAAGGACAATCCTGGATCTCATCAATAATAAGCAGCGTTTCGCCGGGCTCGATAGGCTGTCCAAGTGCCAGGGAAAGATTTGAGATGATCCGTCGAGGATCGCGCGTACCTTCGAAAAACTGAGCGTACTCGCTCTGTACCCCAGGTGACGGCTCCTCGAGCGTCAGATACACAAAATTGCGGTACGAGGTTCGACCGAACTCCTTAAGCGCCCACGTCTTTCCAACCTGGCGCGCCCCCTTAAGGATAAGCGGCTTACGATATTCTGACGCTTTCCAAGCGTTAAGCTTGGCAATGATATCTCGCTGCATGGCCGAACCTCCCGCAAAGAATCTTCCGTAAACGTGATATTTCCCACATTTTACCCTAGGTAAAACGTGACATTTATCACATTTACGGAAGTTTTAAGCTCATTTCGCCACACTTTCATCACATTCAAAAGGCGGAGGCGCATTTTGCGCCTCCGTCACCATCTTTCCTATCAGCCCGCCTGACCCGAACGGCCGAGTCGTCACGGAACCGAGGGGCCGAGCGCAGGGCCTTGCCTCTCAATGAGTTCCGCACGAACAGGAGGCGCCAGTGGCGCCTCCGTCGTGAGTCAGGACTGTCCGAAATTGAGAGGCAAGGCCCTGCGCCCGGCCCCTCGGTTCCCGCTTACGAGAGCGACGTTCTCAGCAACTCGTTGAAGAGCTTCGGGTTGCCCTTGCCGCGGCTCCCCTTCATGCACCGGCCCCCCCAAAAGTCCGGTAT
>OCAK01001383.1_pt1 | contig 13764 bp, 7 predicted proteins | sample 1538301 | NCBI WGS metagenome assembly OCAK01 (sample SAMEA2580285, study PRJEB22360) | human gut metagenome | biome: human gut; feature: human-associated habitat; material: faeces | place: Denmark | collected 2008/2010 | reverse complement strand
TGCGAGATCCGGCCCCCCCCTCTCCCGCTGCTCCGGCAGCTGCTCAATGGCATCCGGCATCTGTTCGGCCGGAAGTGCTCGTCTGCAGTCGGACAGCTTTCGATTGAGGGCTTCCAGCTCCTGTTTGGCGTTTTGTAGAGAGGAGAGGGCTTTTCGGGCCTCCGTGTAGTCTTTTTCACGGTCTTTTACCAGATCCTCGAAGACCTGCAGCTGCTGGCGTTCCGGGCTGTTCTGGTTTTCCCGCAGGGCATCCATCCACCGCTGGTGGGCCTGCTCCGTCCGCTCCTTCTGATACTGCAGCTCTTCTTGCAGACGGTCGATCTCCCGGTTTCCGTCGCAGATGGCAGAGAGGATCTGCTCCTCTGCCCCCTCTGCCGCCTGTTGGCTGGCATATAGAACAAACCCCTGGTTCACTCTGCAGTCCCGCTGCTTGGAACGGGCAGTTTCACCCAGGGTACCGATCTCCGTCAGCAGCTGCGCCCGCTCCTTTGCCTGGAGCAGCACGTCGTTCAGATGATCCAATTCGATCTGCTCCTGCTGCAGTGCTTGGGGGTCAATTTCCGGCTGGGGGAGGATGTAGTGATAGATGAATTCCCGGAAGTCCTCAATGTCGTCCATCCCGGTACCCATGGGAAATACCGCACAGAATTTCTTCCCCAACGGGGAGTCTGCTGCTCCAATCCCCAGCGCGCGGCAGATCAGGTCTTTTGCCAGCTTTTGATTGTCGGTATCCCGCATTTTCCCATTTTTCGGGCAGAACTGTTCCCGCTTTGTGGGAATATAGTCGGGGCCCAGGAAGGGGAGGTCCTCCAGCATGACGCCCCGGGGAGAGATGTACCAGCGCTGCTGTACGTGACGCATGTCCTCGTCAGGTTTCTCAGATTCCACCCGGACCGTAATGACAAAGGTGTCCTTCCCAGGGGCTGCGGTATCATCCCGAAATTCGGCGCCGACATAGGATACAGTATGCCCCTTGCGGCTGTACCGGGGACGGTCTCCGTCCTGATCCCGCTGTTTGCCGTGTACCGAGCCCAGCAGTGTTCGCTTGCTCTTGCGGTTGCCCAGGGCGTTGAAGCTTTTGCTCGTGGTGAGGCAATACCGCAGGGCGTCCAGGATCGTGGTCTTGCCCACACCGTTGACGCCGATCAGATAGGTGATCTGCTGGATATTCAGAAGGTCGTTGACAAAATTATGCCAGTTGATCAGCCGCAGGCGGCACAGTGCAATCATACATCATCCTCCTCACCGGCTTTGCGGTATTTGTCCAGTGCCGCTGCCGTCTCATCCCTGGATGACTTCAGGACATTGTCTGGCAACGCCAGAATAACAGTGGGATAGATCTCGATTTTGGCTTCTTCCTCGGTGAGACGGTCCAGCGGCTTTGCCAGATTGTAGGTCTTGAGGGTCCGCAGGATGGCTTCCAGCGTGATCCGGTCCAGCTTGCGGGGAAGACCCAGCTTTTGATACTCCTCCTGGATCTCTCCCACTGTGGCGACGACATGCGCTCCATCCAGAGAGAGCTTCTCCCGCTTTTGCAAATACAGTAGCCGGAAAATTAACAGCAGGATGCTCTCATATTTATTCAGCTTCGCTTGGTTGCCCTCATACTCGCTGACCAGTGCGATCACCTTCAGAGGCGCGGAATGGTAGACAACCGTATAGCCAAGGGGCTTGAAGATCCGGCGCAGCTCCTCCAAGTGATTGACCGCATAGTAATGCTTTTCCAGCAGGTCTTCCGCCTGCGACGGAAGAAAGCAGTGGTTGAGCAAATAGTTGGCGACCTCTCTTACGTCCATAGAAACCTCTCTTTCAGCTTCGCCTGCGTATCCAGAACTGCTGGAATCGGAACCCACCGCAGGAGACCCATTCCTCCTGTTCGGAGATCTCATAATTGCGGTCGGGGGATTGTGAGTATGTGTGAAGTCCGATGATTTTGATAAATTCCTGACTTTGCGTGGAAGCCAGTTCCAGAGCGGAAACCGTCTCTCGGTGGTTCAGCACCTGGCCGGCAAAACGATTTACATTTTCCAGAGTGACCGCCTGGCGGACATATTCCAGCAGCAGTTCCTGCTGGCGCTGGAGTTCCTCCTCGGATATGGGCGGTTCCGGAGGTGCCTGCTCGATAGGAGTGGGTTTTCGGCTGTTAACGGCTGGCTTGAGAAAGTTCCTGCCTAGGATCTCTGTGGGATAGAATTTCCAATGGCGGCTCAAGGGGCTCTCGTCTGGCTCGAACAGCTCTTCCGGGCGCTGAATGGTTTGGGCGTAATACCGCAGCAGATCGCTGATTTTTCCTTGAGCGGAGCCGTCGGAGAGCAGCATGAACTGTGCCCGCTGCACAGCCCGCTTCCGGTAGGTCACATGGTTGCGATCGATCTCCGAGAGCAGATCCCGCATAATCTCCAGATCATCCCGCACTTTCTGAACCAGCCTTCGTACTGCAATGGCGGCTTCCTCGCTGACCCGCTCCACTCTGCAGTAATCCGCAGCCAATGCCTCAGCATACTGCCCGTTGCAGGCATCCAAGCCCTCTAGGATCTCTGTCCTATATTGGAACAGATTGTCACTGGTTTTAAAACGGTGGTAGGCCGCCACCACGACTTCGTCCTCATATTGCTGAAATAGGTCCAAGACTTCCTGAGGGGTCCGATTCCGAGTCAGCTGGTCGATGTAGCTCCCGATAGATGCATTGAGCTGCCGCAGAGAGGTGTTCAGGTCCGCCATGTCAGCGGAGACCTCTTTGAGCACATTTTCATAAGGGCTTTTTTCGTGCTCCATGTCCTGGAGCAATCGATAAGCCTTTAAAAGCTTTCCGCTGTATGTGACAGTCTTGGGATGGAGCAGTTCATCAAAAAGTTGCAGCAGACGGACAGCCAGGGCAGACAGGGCCGTGCGGTTTTCCTCCTCATATCCGCCCTCCAGATCTTCCACCCACCCTGCGTCCCGTAAACGGCGCACAAACAGCAATCCTTGGCTCCTGGCATCCGTGGCTGATTCGCCCGGGGAATCCTCTTCATCAAGCGGCAGGATCGTGCCCAGTCCTTCCATATAGGTCTCTGCCAGTTCTGTAAGAGCACCTTTCCCGATGCTGTAGTCCTGGGATGTGCTGCATCTGTCCCAGATCAGCATCAGCAAGTCAGCATAAATGCGCTGATTTCGCCCTGTCAGCGGCCGGAACATTCTCGGATTGAGTAAATCAAAAAGATTCATTTTGAGGCCTCCCATTCAGGCAGAGAGAACGGCTAAAGTATCTAAAGCATCAGGCTTATTCGTGAAAAAACTTTTTGTAGGACTGTTCTCTGGGTTGTTTCTACAGCAAGCAATCAAAAAGAGTATGGTCCTGTTATTTTTTGGTAGCCAGCTTTGTCAAGATTAACTTTATAGGAATATTCCGGTTGTGTCAAGCGCATCTCCAATACCTGAAATATCATCGGCAAAAAAGAGATGGGGTGAATGACAACCTCTTTTAGGGCCATTATAAAATCCGGGCACCTGTAGCAATTGAGCATTCAAGAAAATCCGCCGTAGCCTCAGAGACTACGGCGGATTTTTGGGGGGAGTTCTTGACAGATGTTTTCTTTGATATAGCGACACAAAAATTGATCGGTTTTCTCTCAAAAAAGTCTTGTATGTTTTTCGAGATAGAGGTACCATTTTTCAAACTTTGAGGTAAATTGTACCACCTAGGGTGTCACTGTGGGGCAGGGATTCTGGCCGAAACTTTTCCGCTGACCACATGCAAGACCACAGACAGAGCTGGAATACACGGAAACAGTGGAAACAAGATCGCTAGAAAGTAACTGGGTTGGAGCAGAAATGATGATAAATTACTATAAACAACTATAAAAAATGCTGAGAACCTCTTTTGGGAGAATACGCCCGGGCCACCCCACAACTTCATATCCGGGTGTAGCGCAGTTGGTAGCGCGCCTGCTTTGGGAGGATAGACGGTCTATCCATTCCCCCAAAAGTGAAAGCCCGGAAGTCCTTGGGACAGTAGCCTGTGGCGGAAATCCCCCGCCTGAAGATCCCCCCGCAAAACCGGCCTTGACCACAGCACTGCCCACAGACACGAAAAACTTGCTTTTTCCTTCTCCGCATAGTATCATGCAGAAAAATCGAATATCCGGGATTAGCGCAGTTGGTAGCGCGGGTGGTTTGGGACCATCAGGCCGGGAGTTCGAGTCTCCCATCTCGGACCAGAATGAATGACCCTACCTGATCTGAACAAAAAGATGTCAATGTTCAGAATAGGTAGGGTCATTTTATGCCAGAAACCATTGTGCCACAATGGTTTCTGGCGTTCCTATTATAGAGGGCACTATGTCACCAAACAAATGCAAACAGGGCGAAATCAAGACGCAAAACGCGCAATCGATGGAATCTGCCCCCCAGCTGTGTCACTGGGATACGGATTCATGATTTGTCACTCATGAACGCATCTTCAACCTGGCATGGCGTCAGATTTTTCAAGGTACGATGTGGGCGCTGGGTGCTGTAAAACTCGATATAGGAGGCAAGGCCACGCTTGAAAGCCGCCTCTGAGGTGTAATCCTTCCGATACAGATCTTCCTTCTTTAGGGTGGCGAAGAAAGACTCCGCAACAGCGTTGCCATGAGGTTTCCTCGAATTGGAGAAAGATTGCACCACTGCGCGCTCATGAAGCAGTTGTCGGAACCGATGTGAGGTATATTGAGCCCCACGGTCACTGTGAAAAATGAGGCCGGTATCGGGAGCTCTCTGCTCCCATGCGTCCTTAAATGTGGAGGTAATCAACTGGGTGCTATTCTTCCTGGACACTTTATAGGCAACAACCCTGCGTGAAAACAGGTCTAGAATTACGCAGGTATAGAGATAAAGCTCCCCCAGTTTAAAGCAGGTAACATCACTGACCCAGATTTGATTGAGCCTGTCCGCCTGGAACTGTTGACGCAGGACATTCCGTTTCTTTTCTGGCTCATGAAGTTTCATGTAATCCTGCTTCGCAGTACTGCGGATGCTGGTCAGCCCCATCTCCTTCATCAACTTTGCCACATATTCTGGGCTAACCTGATGACCTCGTTGAACAAGAATAGTGCGGATCTTTTCAGCACCCAGCACCTGACGATACTCATCAAATACTTCACGGATCAATCCGCAATATTCCTCTCTGCGTTTTTGGAACCAAGCATTGCTCCGCTTATTTCGGAGAATATGGTTATAGAAGGTTCCGCGGGAGACATTCATAGCTTCACAAAGAGTGTGTACGTCGTATTGGCCGTATAACAACTCCAGTTCTCCTAACCGCTCCTTCAATGGAGCATGGACCGTGCAGCCGACAGTTTGCAAAATAGCGACCATGTTTTCTAATTTGGCAACTCTGCGAAGAAGTGCATCATACTCTTTGACGGTATAGGTGCGTTTTTCGTCCGGAACCACTGGGCAGTATATCTTCGCCCAGCGGTAGATCGTCCGTGCGCAGACGCCGCATTCTGTACATAATTGCTGGATTGGCCTGCCCTGTCTGTACTGTGTGATGATAGCGGTTTTCTCTTGATCTGTGTAGGTCATGGTGTTTGCTCCTTTCATGTGATATGAATTAGCATATCACATGAAAGGAACTACCCTATTTTGGATTATGAATTGTACTACACCGCATATACCATTAACAGAAATCTGATTCATGTCTCTATGAGAGTAGCATTGTAAATCTACCACAATTATGCCATAATGAAATTGTAATAACGTTATATTCGGCACCGCAGGGAGGGCTATACATGACGAATATCCCCGTTGACTGGAAGGTTTTTGAGTCCAAGTTTTCTCAGAATCCCAGGGCTGCCTTTGAGGGCCTTGTCACCACGCTGTTCTGCCACGAGATGGGGCTTTCGCACGGTATTTTCCGGTACTTCAATCAACCATATATCGAAACACAGCCCGTGATGGCTCCGGATGGCCTTTTGACCGGATTTCAAGCGAAATACTATGATGCTTCCACTCGGATTTCATCTAAAGAAGTGGATTTCAAAAATGCTATTGCGGATGCAAAGCAGAAATATGCAGGAATCAGCCGGATTATTTTTTATATTAATAAGGAAATGTCTGTCAGCAAGCGCCCTCATACCCAGAAGCCCATATATCAAGAGAATATCGAAACACACGGCGAAAGCCTTGGCATCACTGTTGAATGGCGGGGGCCAAGCCATATCGAGCAGATACTTTTGGCACTACCCACAGTAAGAGATTTATATTTTAACCCTATGCCGGGTCTTTCCCAGTGGGTTGAGCAGATCCAAAACCGGAGTGACTCCATCCGTTCCAATATTCAGTCGGAGATTCCGTGCCAGGGTGAGCGGATCAAAATCTATTATGATATGCAGAAGCTCGATGTACTATGGGAGTCGGAAAAAGCTGTCTGTATCATATATGGTGACGCAGGGACGGGTAAATCTGGCGTAGTGAAGGATCTCATTTCTCGGCGGCAGGAGCAGGGCGATGAGTTTGCCTGCTTCTTGTTCTCTTCCACCGACTTGGATGTGGAGGAAGAAAGTCTGTTTTTACGCAAGTATGGAAACTACCAACTGGAAGACTTATTTACCCTCTACAGTCAAGAGAAGCGAAAGGTCTGTGTAATTGAATCCGCTGAGAAGTTCTCCGCACTTAATAGCCCACAGGTATTTGCTGCCCTTGTCCATAAATTCATTGACCACGGCTGGAAGATGATCTTCACCATCCGTACCGTATACAAGGACAGCTTTTGCAATATTCTCCTCAAAGACATCGCTTATGACGAGTTTCGGGTGGAGAGCATAGCTGATGAGGTGCTAGAAGCGATCTCAGAGCAGTATCACTTCCCACTTCCCCAAAACCAGAATCTTCGAAGCCTCCTGAAGGATTTCTTCTATTTAAAGCTGTACTTAAAGCTAGATCCGGCTGGCTTGGATTTGGTATCCTCTGAGGAGCTGTTTCTGCAGCAGGTCTGGAAGGAGGTCATCTGTGACAGCCACCGTCGCGCAGAAAACCTCCCCGTCCGACGAGAGGAGATGGTAACGCACATCGTGTTCTCTATGCTGCAACGGGGATCCACCATTTACATAAGCAGTGCCAACGATGACTATATGGCGCTGACCGCGCTGGAGGATAGCGGAATTATCGCCGTTTACGACAACTCTCCACGTCGGTGGATGATGAGTCACGATGTGTATGAGGAGCTGATTATAAAACACATTTTGACCCAGCGGTACCAGGAGGGAATAGAGGCCGAGAAGGTTCTAGAGGGGTTCGGCCTATCTCTACGAGCCAGGAAGCTGTATCGCATCTGGCTGGAATCCGTTTTTGCTAGCGGTGGAGGTCGCTATGCAGATTTTTTGATCTCTATGCTCCAAAGCGGACTGGATCAGGCTTGGAAGGATGAGACGCTGATCGCACTGATGCAGTCTGATCAGGTGGACTGTTTCCGGGCAATCGACCCCATTCTGAGTCAGGAACGATACTCTTTGTTCACCCGCATGGTCTTTCTACTGAACACCGCCTGCCGTGACATCGACCGGGAACTGTTAAAGAAACTGTCCACGCCAACAGGGAACAAGTATCGCTTCACCTGCCCTGTAGGACGGGCTTGGTTTACGGTCTTTCAATATATTTATAATAACCGTGGCCTGATTCCTTGGACAGCCCAAAATCTGGACATCGTCACTAATACATTGAAAACATGGACAGCGAAATATGAAACAGGAGAGACAACGGGACTGGCGGGGAGGATTGCCCTCTATTTGAAAAGTGAGATATGGAAAAGGGAGCGGTATCCCTATACCCTTCGGCGAGACTCGCGATTTATCACCCTTACCGATGTGATTTTGGCTGCCGCAATGGAACTGAAGCAGGAACTGACCGACATCTTCCAATCCTTTACAGATACACAGACGGATGATAGTTACAAGGAAAACTATTTACTCCTGCAAAAGAGCCTGTCCAATGTTTATGAATGCGGAAGAGTTTGCCAGGCAATTCCGGAGCAGGTACTCAGTCTTGCGGAGCGTTATTGGTGCGACTCTTCTCAACGAGAACATAATGACTATTCTCATGACAGCATGGAGTACTATTTCGGCCTGTCCCACAGCTTGGATATGAAATACAAGGCGGAAAGCGCCCTTCAAACTCCGCTGTTTTTCCTATTACAGGAGGCACCAATCCGGGCGTTGAACACGATCCTGCGGATCATGAACTACGCCACAAACTGCTACAGTTCTTCCAAATTGGCAACAGAGTATTCTGAATGTTCTCAGATTGAAATCCATTTCACTGACGGCACGGTACAGCGACAGGTGTGCAGCGACAGACTGTGGAAGATGTACCGAGGTACTCATGTAGCACCCAAGTTGTTGGAGAGCGTGTTGATGGCACTGGAAAAATGGCTACTGGATTTGGCCGAGTTTACCGAGGAGAAAACCATATGCCAGTTCTGTGAGTATCTGCGGAGGAAATCCGCAAGCGCAGCCATTACTGCCGTGGTACTGAGTGTGGTGATTGCCTATCCAGATAAGCTCTTTCCCATCAGCTGTATTCTGTTGAAGACCAAGGAGGTCTTTGTCTTCGACATCGCCCGACTGCAGGCGGAGCACAGTGCCGATTTTCTGAAAGGAACGCTGGCATCTCATCGCTGGTTCGACCATGAGCGGATGGAGACCAATGCACTACCCTTCCGAAAAAAGCAATTTGAACAAGTTTTGGTGGACTACCAGATTGAAAAAGGCATTCTGTCTGAGAATGAGCTGGAAGAGAGAAAGACACAGCTGTATGCCGCATTTGACGAGGCAACCCAGAGCATCGATTCCTGGGAGGAGGTATATCAGTTTGCGTACTATCGGAGCGACCTTCGAAGGCGTCAGATTAGTAGCCAGAAGGTGTCCCAGGACAGAGTGATGATCTCTGTGGTGCCAGATATGCCGGAAAATCTCACAGCCCTCAGCGAACAGGCCCAACGCAATTATGAGGACTTTATGCGGCATGTACCGCTAATGCTTTGGGCAGATGCAAAACTTCGAGGCAATCAGGAAGCTGCCCAACAGTACCCACAGTTTGAGGGCGGTATCGAGCCAGTGGTAAATGAGATCTATCAGATTCTGGAGGAGGGAGAAGCGGACTCCCACGACATTTCCAGTGCCGTAAATGCCTGTGCAGTCCTTTTACGGGAGCGACGGACGGCTATAAATGAGACAACGCTTGCCTTTTGCACCGAGGTACTTCTGGCGACCTGTCTGAACTTTTTGAATCGAGATTGCCATCTAGGTCCCTATGAGTTGAATGGAGTTATCTCCGCAGTGGCAAGTCTGGTTTCCAGTGACGACTTCATCGCCGATTGGTCTTCTCCACTTTTCATGCTGCTGGCCCTTGTGATGTATAACGGCAAACAGAATGAAGCGCTGAACAGTGTGGCCTCCATCCTTTGGCCCTCCGCCCCCAATGTGGCCCGAAAGCTAATGCATACCTATGCGGTGCTCGCACCCCGATATTTCTCCCAAGTCCTTTGCTACAACGGCATTTCTACAAGGACCTTTTTTGAGCAGCACAGTCAAGAAATCCAGGCGCTGTTTCAAGAGGAGGTCTCCGATTTAGAAGACATCCCTTTGAGCGGCCTTGAGGTTCACCAACTGATTGCCCTGCAGCGGATGATTCCGTCCGGTAATGTAGAAGGCTCCTTCGTTTTCGTATTAAAAATCGGGGACCGGGTCTGGGGTACATTGCTCGGACCTGAGGACACGGACAGAGACGGCTATCAGGACTACGAAGGAGAGTACGCATATACACAGTGGCTCGGCGACTATGTTCTGGGCCTATCTGCGGAGCAGCAGAGCATCTTTCTGGACCATTTGGTGAAGCACGTGAAATACGGCAAGGAATTCACCCGCTTTTTGCGGGATGTTATCCAGGCCGAAGATATTAAACCTAGGTATAGCGCCTTTTGGGGATTTTGGGATTTGCTGAAAAACTACATCTTCTCTGCCTTCGAACGGGCCCCCGAATTCGAGCAACAGATGGATGAGGATCGGGCCATCAGTTTTGGAATAGGAAATGTCCTGACGGAGTATCTTTTGGCAGGACCTGAATGGAGAGAAGGCATCACAACCTGGCACTCCCTCCGGGAGGACTGTGCGGTCTTTTATAAAACGGCAGTAAATAGGACGGGAGCACATCCGGCAATTTTGTACTCTGTCGGTCGGGTATTGAACAGCATCGGTTCCCAAGTGTTCTTTGAAGACGGCGTGGAATGGCTCAGCGACATTATATCCAACAACCCCCAGCTGCGTCAAACCGCTCTTCCCACAAACACTATCTACTATATGGAAGAGTATATGTACCGTTATGTTCAAAAGCGGCTGTACCTCTTCAAATCGGATGCCCTGCGTAAGCACAAGGTTTTAAATGTCTTGGACTTTCTTGTAAACAGAGGGTCTCCTCTCGGATTTTTGCTACGAGAAGACATTATATAGCATCCTTTCAGCTAGGCAGCTGTTGATTAAGCGATCTAGTTAAGATAAGAAAAGCTAGTGCAGATGAAAACAAATAGATGGGATATAGATTTTGTGGGCTACTACACTTCAATGATTTGAACGCCCCCCGCCTAATCTGAATAGTTTGTATGAGACTGACGGATTAGGTGGGGGTGTTTTATGGCTGAAAACCTTGACACAGCAAGGTTTTCAGCCATTTTCATATCTGCAATAGAAATGGGACATGAAAACACAAAAAACTTGAAATCGATTTACAAAACAGAAGATTTCCGAAATCTGAACCCCTATATGCCAACCTCTTAGGATTGGCACCACTACGTTTGGTAGTCTTCCTCCATCTGGCATGGAGTCCAATTTTTTAATGTGCGATAAGGCCATGTTGTATTGCGGAATTCAATATATGAGTCGATCCTGTTCTTGAACTCTGATTCAGAAGCATAGTCCCTCCGATTTTGAAGTACTTCGGACACAGATCAACCCCATCTCACGCATAGATATCAGCCACAAATCTTGTGTTGACCTTGTGCTCCCTCTGCATGAGAATCATGCGGATTTTCTCAGCGCCAAGCAGATCCTGTCTGCGGACATTGAATTTCCATCCGCGCTCCCCTCACGGTGAGCGACGATCACCTCACATCCAACGCTTCGTCCGGCTCGGATTTCAATCCACGCTCCCCGTAAGGGGAGCGACGGGTCCTGCGCCATCAAAGCGAGTTCCCGGTAAAATTTCAATCCACGCTCCCCGTAAGGGGAGCGACTCTTGTGGTGGATGCCCCTTCCGGAGCCGCCGGGATTTCAATCCACGCTCCCCGTAAGGGGAGCGACTCTCCGCTCTGGTGCACCGTCTGGAGACGGAGCTATTTCAATCCACGCTCCCCTCGCGGAGAGCGACCGCCCGCCTGATGGGCTATGAGGTGGTGGAGGATATTTCAATCCACGCTCCCCTCGCGGAGAGCGACGGCGTCAGGATGATGGGATAGGCTTGTTTCATGAATTTCAATCCACGCTCCCCTCGCGGAGAGCGACGTCAAAGTCGTGGACGGTGTGGCCGTCCGCTTTATTTCAATCCACGCTCCCCTCGCGGAGAGCGACACATGCTGGAGGGGACGGCGGTGCTGTGGGAGGAATTTCAATCCACGCTCCCCGTGAGGGGAGCGACCAAGCCAGGGATACAACGGATCCGGATTAAGGGTATTTCAATCCACGCTCCCCGTGAGGGGAGCGACAGCGAAACAGCACAAAGGCACAGGTATGTTTTGTGACAAATGTGCAATTTCGTAAACTGGAATGGCCAGGAGCCGTGTCTGTGTCACAGTTCGCACGCTTAAATTTACGGAAATCTCCTGTCCATTTGATGATATTTGAGTGCGAACCTGCCGGGAAAACGATGTTCGCTTCCCCTTCGCACTCAGAGGATCAGAGGGGCCTCCGGTTGGTAGCTGCGCTGATTGCCGAAGTGCTCGATCTTGTTTTCATAGCGCTTTCCCAGATAGTAAAACCGCAGACTATCTCTTTCCGGGTCCATGATGGAGAGCAGTTTGGCCTGCAGCACCTTGCACTGGGCAGTGTCCAGCATACACTCAAAGACGGAGTTCTGGACCCGCTGGCCGTAGTTGACGCACTGCCTGGCGATCTGCCGCAGGCGTTTGCGGCCGGCGGGGTCCTCCGTGTTCACATCATAGGTAATCAGTACCAGCATTCGGACGCCTCACTTCCACAAAAAGGGCGGGTATTCCTCCAGGTCGTCCCGCAGAGTCCGGGCCAACAGCAGCGCCTGTACATAGGGGACCAGGCCCCAGGGGATCTTCTCTCCCAGATAGGGGTGCGTCAGTTCAGCTTTTTTCCGCTCCTGCCAGTGGGTCAAAAAGACCTTGCGGCCGGAGTCCGTCAGATAGACCGCCCCATTTTCCCGGAACTGGAAGTCGTCCCTGTGCACGACACGATTGTTGATTAGAGTCAGGACGAAGCGGTCCGCAAGGCAGGGACGCAGTTCCTCCATCAAGTCCAGGGCAAAAGAGGTTCGCCCGGGGCGGTCCCGGTGGAGAAATCCCACATAGGCGTCCAGCCCCACGCTCTCCAGAGCGGAGGCACAGTCGTGCGTCAGCAGGCTGTATGCGAAGGACAGCAGGGCGTTGACCGGGTCCAGCGGCGGCCGGCGGTTTCGGTTCGAAAAGGCAAACAGCGGTTTCTCCCCTAAGATCATCTGGTCAAACACGCTGAAGTAGATCGTGGCCCCGGCGCCCTCCAGGCCCCGCAGCTGCTCCAGGGAGGTTTCGGCGGCGATCTGGGGCAGCAGCGCCCGCAGCTGGGCGGAGGCGTTGGAAAACGCGCTTTCATCTATCCGGAGGCCGTGGTCCCGCCGGGTACGCTCAACGCTCCACCGGGTGTTGTGCACCTTTCCAAAGATCATGTTGCGGGCGATCCGGCAGCAGGGGCCGGGATCATCTGCTGTCCGGTACTGTGTCCGCTGCAGCAGCACATTCCCGGAGGATTCCCCGGATACCCGGGCGAGAAACCGTCCCCGGGGCGTGCAGAACGCCAGAGACACATCCCTCTGGACACAGGCCCCCATCAGCGCCGGAGAGGCGCCGGCGTAGGAGAAGGAGACGATACCGGAGAGAATGTGGAGGGGATAGCGAGCCATCTCCTGCTTGCCGCGGCTGGCCACCACATTCTCCCCGTCCAGAGACAGGTAGATGTCCTCACTGTTGACAAACAGCGTATTCAGAAGATGTCTCATGGCGATTCCTCCATGGCGCGGCGCAGATACGTCTGGACGCTCTCCCGCCGGACCAGCTGGGGCAGGCACAGCTCCTTGAGAGAGCAGGCGTTGCAGGATTTGGAGGGCTTGGCCTTGGGCGTATGGCCTCGATGGTACAGCTGGTGCATTTCGTCGGAGTCCCTGCGCACCGTCTCCCGTAGCTCCGGGGTGAAGAGCACCACCGTGCGGCGGCGTGGCTCCCCATAGAACAGAGCGCCTTCTGGAATAGAGCAGCAGAGCATCTCCTCCAGGCACATGGCCTGGGCGCACAGCTGCAGTTCATCCGCCTGATGGGATTTGGGCTTTCCCCGCTTATACTCCACGGGATACGGCTGCCAAAGCCCCTCCTCCCCCTGAAGCGGTACGCCTTTGGGGGTGGCGTGGAATTCCACCACGTCGCACTGGCCGGAAAGCCCCAGTTGATGGGAGACCACCTGCAATCCCCGGAGGATCAGGGTATCGCCCCGCCGCTCCCGGGCCGCCTCGTCGTGGGCTCTGCGATGGAGAAGGCCGCCC
>OCAK01001382.1_pt1 | contig 13767 bp, 15 predicted proteins | sample 1538301 | NCBI WGS metagenome assembly OCAK01 (sample SAMEA2580285, study PRJEB22360) | human gut metagenome | biome: human gut; feature: human-associated habitat; material: faeces | place: Denmark | collected 2008/2010 | reverse complement strand
ATACGTCCGCATGGTGCGGTTCTGCCCACAAGAATGGGAATAGTTGAGATACTAATGGAGCTTTCCAAAGCCGTCTGCCTGCTTAGAAATTACAAGCAAGGGGGAATTTATATGGAGAAAAAACTAATACGATATAGTATGCAAATTGCTATGTTGAACCAACTTCTTGCCCGTAAAATGATTTCTGAAAAAGAATATGCTTTAGTAAAATCAAAACTTATGCAAGATTATAAAATTGTTTCAGATATAACTGCTTGAATTGTATATTTAGATATTGTATAATAACACTACAAAAGGAATACAAAATGCAAATATAAAAGGAGTGGTTCTGTGGAAGAAGTAAAAGTAATCAAAGCAAGGAATGATTTACAAACTCGTACAAGAGGAAAAACGATTGAACTTATGCGTGTTGGTGCATATTGCAGGGTTAGTACAGATAGTGCAGACCAGCTAAACAGTTATAAGTCGCAGGTAGCCTATTATACAGATATGATTAAGAAAAATAAAGAATGGGTACTTGCGGACATATATGCTGATGAAGCAATCACAGGTACACAAGTGGCTAAAAGAGAAGATTTCCAGCGTATGATAAATGATTGTATGAATGGAGAAATTGATATGGTTATTACGAAATCCATTTCCAGATTTGCAAGAAATACGCTAGATACCTTAAAATATGTTCGTATGCTAAAGGAACGTAATATAGCAGTATATTTTGAAGATGAGAAAATCAATACTTTAACTATGGACGGAGAATTGCTTTTAGTTGTACTTAGTTCTGTGGCACAGCAGGAAGTTGAAAATATATCCGCTAATGTGAAAAAAGGTTTGAAGATGAAAATGAAACGGGGAGAACTGGTTGGCTTTCAAGGTTGTCTTGGATATGATTATCACAAAGATACAAAAACAATTACTGTGAATGAAGAAGAAGCAGAAATTGTACGTTATATTTTTAATCGGTATATTGAGGGTGCTGGTGGTTCTGTTATTGCACATGAGCTTGAAAATTTGGGATATAAAACAAAGTACGGAAGTTCTACATGGGTACAATCAACAGTCATTGGCATTATCAAGAATGAAAAATATAAAGGCGATTTATTGCTAGGAAAAACCTTTACAGTAGACCCGATTTCAAAGAGGAGATTGGAGAACTTCGGAGAAGAAGATAAATTTTATATTCGTAATCATCACGAACCGATTATTAGCGAAGAAGTTTTTGAAAAGGCACAAGAAATTCTTGCCAGAAGAAATGTAAATAGAGGAAAGATTGGAGAGGGTAACACAAAGAGAGAAAAATATAGTAGAAAATATGCTTTCAGTTGTATGCTGGAATGTGGTTTCTGTGGTGGTACTTTGACAAGGCGTAATTGGCACAGTAGTTCACAGTATAGCAAGGTTATATGGCAATGTGTAACAGCTACGAAGAAAGGCAAGAAATTTTGTAAACATAGCAAAGGTATTCCAGAAACAGCCATTGAAGAAGCCTTTGTAGAAAGTTATCGTTTATTGTGTGATGATAATAAAGATGTTCTGGAAGAATTTTTGCAGAGAATGGACGATACACTTAGTAGTAGTGTGGTGTCAAAACAACTTGCAAAAGCAGAAAAAGAGATAGACGCATTAGAGAAGAAAAAAAGTAAACTTGTGGATATGCGTCTGGAAGAAATTATTGATAAGGAAACCTATGAAAGCAAATATGCTGACTTAGTAAGCAAACAAGAACAGCTTGTCGAGGAAAGAAAAAAATTACAAGAAACGTCTGATAATGAAAAAGACATAAAAAAACGTCTGAAAGAGTTTAAGAAAACTTTGGAGCAGAATGAGGTTCTTGATAAATTTGACCGTTATGTGTTTGAAAGCATTGTTGAGAAAGTAATTGTAGGTGGACTTGATGAAAACGGAAATGTTGACCCTGCACAGTTGACTTTTGTTTATAAAACGGGCTTGAAGAATAGCGTAGATGGTGCTAAATTTAAACCACAAAGAAAAAATGCAAGAGGACGACATAGGACTGACGAATTGTGTTCACATGACAGCAACGAGGTTGATAAAATGTGTTCCGATAGTAGTAACTACACATGTGGAGACAGTAACACTTTTATCCCAATAAAAAGCAGATGATGATATTGAGGTTGAATTGGAGTTAAACAAGCTGGATTTGACTTCGGCAGAAAGTAAGGTAACTTATGCTAAGATTAAGGATTATGTCTTAAAAGAGCATGGGTTGAAGGTTTTCTATCTATATATTTCACAGGAAAAGAGAAGGTGCTGAATAGAGGTTGGGAAAAATTATAACCTGCCGAAATCGGAGTATAGCAGACAGCCTCAGTGTCCAGGTGGATTGCAGGATTATGTGGATGTGTGAATGAGTTAAATGGATGTACTCTCGTATTGACAAAGGAAAATTAGAATGCTAGAATGGCAATATCTTAAGGAGAGAGGTGAAAAGATGAGAAGATAATTTACTTTTGATTACATGAATGTTTACGCAGTATGGGCGATAATGCTCATGCTATTTGTCATGTTGCCAAAAGTGGATTATGTTCTCATAACCTCTCTTTTTGTGTGCATAAAATTTTAGTGCTGGATGTATTCCCTCTTTTTGGATATCATATGAGGTTATAGTATGTAAATGGAACTGTTTGGCAACGAATGGTTCCTTTTTGTTATCGGAACCATGAGAGGAGGAATATATATGGCATAAATTAGTGTAAATAATCTCACTTTTGGTTATGAGGAGAGTTTTGACTATGCTTTTGAGAATGTTTCATTTTCTATCGATACAAACTGGAAACTGGGTTTTATCGGCAGAAATGGAAAAGGAAAGACTACTTTTTTAAATCTCTTACTGAGGAAATATCCATTTTATGGTTCTATAAGTGCAACGACAAAGTTTGATTATTTTCCTTACAAGATCGCTGAATATCAAAACGAATTGCCTGTGGCAGTGTTTATGGAAGATTTGAAGCCGGGGAGCGAAATGTGGAGAGTGATTTGTGAGTTGGAAGAGCTGTCAGAGAGTCTGGAAATTTTGTACAGACCTTACTGCAGCTTAAGTCCCGGAGAGCGTACAAAGGTATTGCTTGCAATTTTGTTTTCGGAAGAAAATGAGTTTTTGCTGATAGATGAACCGACGAATCATCTGGATAAAAATGCCAGGGAGTGTGTGAAAACTTATCTGACTTCTAAAAAAGGCTTTATACTGGTTTCACATGGCAGAGATTTGCTTGATGCATGTACGGATCATTGTTTGGTATTGAACCGGTGTAGCATTGAAGTGCAAAAAGGTAATTTTTCAGTTTGGTGGGAAAATAAGCAATGGAAAGATAAGTTTGCCATTTCAGAAAATGAGAAACATCGGAAGGAAATTCAGAAGTTGAATAGGGCGGCAGAGCGGGTCACTAAGTGGGCGGATAAGAATGAACATACAAAAATAGGATTTGACCCCATATAAGAGCATGACAGATGTTTAAGTACAAGAAGCTTTATCGGCGCAAAAACTAAAAAGATGCAGAGTCGGGTGAAGCAGATGGAAAAGCGTTTTGAACGGGAGATTGAAAAAAAAGAGGGCCTTCTGCAAAATATAGAATTGCCAATAGATCTAAAGCTGATTCAGCTGACTCACCACAAAAAGCTCCTTGTTAATGTGAAAGAGTATAGTCTGAAATATAAAGACTCAGATAAACTAGTGTTTGAAGGGATCTCTTTCAGAATTGGAAATGGAGACCGAGTTGTATTATCCGGGAAAAACGGAAGTGGAAAGACAACGATTATCAGAAAGATTTTGCAAAAATGTAATCCCGATATAACACCCGTTGACATAGTCGAAGAAGGACTATGTGAAGTAGCGAGCGGTCTTATTGTTTCATATGTTGGGCAGGAAACAGCGGGGTTAAAAGGTGATATTACAAATTATTGTAAAGAACACAATCTGGATAAGAGTTTATTTTGTTCCATACTCAGGCAGCTTGATTTTGAACGGGAGCAGTTTTTGAAAAATATAGAAAACTATTCAGACGGACAGAAAAAGAAAGTGCTGTTGGCGACAAGTTTACTTACACCGGCGCACCTTTATATTTGGGATGAACCGCTAAATTATATCGACATTTTTTCGCGGATGCAGCTGGAAAAATTAATTTTAGAATATCGACCAACTATGTTATTTGTTGAGCATGATGGAAGATTTTGTGAAAAAATAGCCACCGAGGTAATTGAATTATAAATTTGAAAGGAGATTTGCTATATGAGAAATATATTTGTACAAGGTATTCAGAGGGGGCATGAAAAAGTACTCTGGTAAATAGTATTTCAAAGTTGAATTCTTTGAATGTTCTTTCCTTCAAAATATAATTGAGGACTTGATTTTGTTTCACATGCTTAGTGATGAAGAGATTATCATGTTTTATCGTAATTTGTTTGAACTGGTGGATACACAGAAATTTTTGTTGTTGTACCTACATACTGATAAGTTGAAAGAAAATATCAAGATTATTCAAAAAGAACGTTGCGATGATGTGGGAAATGAGTTATGGTACCAGATGATGTTAGAGTGCATGACTGTGGGCCGAGAGATGAGCCAACGCCCTTCATTTCCTCGTCGCTCATGTCCAGATAATAGGACAAAAGAACGATGTTCCGCTTGCGCTCCGGTAATGCCGCCAGTGCTTCGTATTGGTGCTGGATTTTTTGTGAGAAGAAGATTGTTCCATACGGTTCACCTCCTTCCTGTTTAGGATTAAAGAAGCGTTTCGGTTTTCTCCTATTTTCGCTTACTACCCGCCAAGAAAAAGGCTGTTTGTTGCGTTGCTGGAACCTCCTTTATAGAAAAAATTGCAAAAGAGCCCGGCTGAAATAATCAGCTGGGCAAAAAGGCGCATAGGCTCCGCTTTTTTATTTTTAAAACAAGGAGCTATTGCCGGAAAGGCATAGGCCCGGCATAAGAAAATAGGCTTTTTTCATGGACAACAACACATTTTAAGAGAGAGTCTTTCAACATTCGGGATAATCTTATAGCTTCCGACACAGCCATACCTGATAATAGATAACAGCAGGAAATTTACCTGACTAAATCAAGGAGGCTGTGCTTGTGGAAGCCAAAAACCGAACTATTAACGAGATGATTGCCCAGATGATTACAGAAGCAAGAAAACGGGGTTACAGTGAGGCTGCTATTGGGAGGAAAATCACTCCTAAACTTCAAACGGTTGCTGCCTACTATGAAAAAAGAGGCGTCTGCTTTTATGACCCGCAATCACCAGGGAGTTTGTTGACCTGCAAAAAGAACGCCTGAACCGGAAGGAAATCACCATCCATTATTACAAAAGGGTAAAATCAGCAGCAAACCGCCTGGATGAGTTTTACCTGACAGGAACTCTACATTTAAATATGCCGAAGCATGGAACAAAGTGTCAGATTTCGGAAGAAAATAAAAAACGGATTGATCTGTTTCTGGATTATTATACCCCTGATCCAGGGACAGGTGGTGACACAGCATGTCAGAATTTACGGATCTGATCACCATTTCTGTATACCTGGTTTTGCTGCAAAAGTGTAAGATGAATCCGATTTGGGTTATGGTGCTGGCAGGGGGCATGAAGGTGGCGGTCTCGCTGTTTTTCGAAGTTTTATCGTGACAATATGTCTAATAATTATCTAAATTCCCTACAACTTTTGCACATAAAGCTGCAAAACCTACAGCTTTGTAAAAAAATAATATGAAGTTGTTGAAAGTAAAAAAACCGTATGTTAATCTTGAACTAACAAAAAAAGAAACTGTTGTATGAAAAAATCAAAATTAACAAAAGGAGAAGGGCTATGAAGAAAAAAATGTTAGCACTTGGGTTGGCTGCTTTGACTGCAGTCATGTCTCTTGCAGGATGTTCGGAAAAAACGGAAACCTGGACGGTTACCTGTCCCTGGGCGCCATCTGGTGTGGCAGCCATGGTAAGCCAGAAAGCAGCCAGGCTTTCAAACACTTACTCAGACAAGATTGTACTGGTGGCGGATGCCGTAAAAGGGGATGCGGCAACGGTAAACAGCTGGGTGGCAGAAACAAAAGCAAATGATTCGGAACTGGTATTTGCAGGAGAAGGTCTTTTTTCCATTACCTCGATCCTGGATCCGGCGAAGATGCAGTTCAGTTATGACGATTTTGAATTTGTTGAAAATCTGTATTCCTCCGTATTTGTCATGTCGGTAGATGCAAAGCTTGGAATCACTTCAATCGATGAATTAAAGTCTTACATGGATCAGGGAAATCAGATTTCTATTGCAACAAACGGAGCAACCGGATCGGAGGCCTTTTTGGCGGCTGCACTGTTTGGTTCCATGGGCTATGGAAACCAGATCAAGATCGTTGCATACAGCTCAGCGGCTGAGGCAGCCCAGGCTGTGGCAAAGGGAGAGACAAACTTTGCAGTATCCCATCAGTCCCAGATTTTAGAGACCTATCAGCAGAATGGCGTCAGCATTGTCTGTGCCTTTGATGGCGAGGATATTGCAGACGGTCCGTTTGCAGGAGTGGAAGGTGTCGGTAAGTACGGATATCCTTACTTTAGAAACCGTTGCCTGATCCTTGCACGCAAAGGTACAGATGCAAAAAAGATTGCGGCATTAAGAGAACTCTATGACAAAATCCTTGCAGACCAGAGTGTCAGCGAGTGGCTGGCGGATACTATGCTTCTGCAGGTAGACACCATGACCAATGATCAGGTATTGGAACACATTGAGAACGTAAAGAGCATTGTAAACGAATACAAGGATCTGGTTGTACAGTAACCAGTGAAGGAAATATCATAATCATGAGGATGCTGTGTAACGGCAGCATTCTCATTTTACACTTAGCCGCGGCGAGCGGATGTTATGTCAGCCGTGAGACATATTCATAGCAATGACGGGAGGAAGGAAAACGATGCAGGAAAAGAAACTGGATCAGATCGTATCCAGATTAAAGGAAAAGCAATTTACAATTCCGACCGATCTGGTCGGAGCCATATTATTTTTTGCATTGGGGGCATTTTTATTTCTGATCATGCCGGAACAGATCCCTGTTTCGGAAAGTGATGTCGTAAATGGAAGAGTATTTCCAAGACTTTTATTTTTGCTCATGATGATCTGCAGCTTGATTCTGATCATTCAGAATGTTGTAAAGCTGCTGAGAAAGGAACCGGTTCAGACGTATACGTTTCATCTGTTGACAGAGATCAAGGCGTTGTTGATTCTCGGCATCCTCATTATGACTTATCTGATCTGTAAAGTAACGGATCTGTTTGTGCTGGGCGCTGTTTTTTGTGCAGTCAGTTTCCTGCTTTATTTCCGATGCCGGAAAAAAAGCTATTATGTGATTACGCTGGGGCTGTCTGTGCTGATCTGGGCGGTGTTCCGTTTTGGGCTGAACGTAAAATTTTAGAGGAGGAAATGTGAGATGGGTGCTTATATCGGATCGGCGCTGAAAATGCTGTTTACGCCGGAAAACTTTATTTGGATGAATCTCGGGGTATTTATCGGATCTGTGTTTGCTGCAATCCCCGGACTTACCGTAATCCTTTGCATTATCCTATTTTTGCCGTTTACCTACAAGATGACAGCGATCCCAGGTATGATGTTTCTACTTGGAATTTACTGTGCGGGAGGTTATGGCGGAAGCGTATCTGCAATTTTGATCAATACGCCGGGAACACCGCATGCAGCTACCACCATGCTGGACGGACATCCACTGTCAGAAAAAGGACGGACAAAGGCGGCCTTGAAGATAGCTTTGTATGCATCTACGTTTGGAGGTATATTCTCCGCTTTAACCCTTTTATTTTTAGCACCGCAGGTGGCGAAGGTTGCAGCAAACATCGGAACGGCAGAATATTTCCTGGTTTGTGTCTTCGGCCTTACGATCATCGCCGGAATTTCCGGAAAGAGTATGATCAAGGGAATCATCTCAGCTTGTGTCGGTCTATTTGTTTCCTGTATTGGAGCGGATCCGCAAACCAGTTATGACCGTTTTACCTTTGGCATTTCCAGATTGTATCTGGGTCTGGATCTTGCAATCTGCCTGATCGGTCTGTTTGCGCTGATTGAGATTTTGAAGAAGGCAGAGCTGAAGCCGGATCGTTTAAAGCTGGATACGTCCAGAATTGCAGATGATGGAAAAATTAGTAACAATGAGTACCGCCGCATGGTACGCCCGGCATTTATTTCCTCGATCATAGGCACGATTATCGGAATCATTCCCGGAACCGGAGCGTCTATGGCATCCTGGTTCAGCTATGACGTGGCGAAAAATATGTCGAAGCATAAGGAAGAGTTCGGACACGGCTCAGTAGAAGGAATTGCTGCTGCAGAAAGCGCAAACAACGCAGTAACCGGTGCAACGCTCATTCCGCTGCTTACGCTCGGAATTCCGGGAGACGGCTGCGTAGCCATCATGCTGTCCGCGCTGATGATCAATGGACTGAATCCTGGCTTAAGCCTCTTTACGACGCAGGGAGATATTATGTACGCGATCATGATCGGTCTTTTATTTGTAAATCTTTTCATGCTGCTGCAGGGAAAATATCTGACGAAACTGTTTGCTAAGGTTGTCGCTATCCCGCAGGAAATACTTACACCGATCATTGTGATTTTCTGCTTTGCGGGAGCTTATTCGGTGAATAAGTCCTACTTCGATGTAGCAGTAACGCTGACATTTGCCGTGATTGCCTGGATCTTGTATAAGCTTGATTTCCCGACAGTTCCGATTCTCCTCGGTCTGGTACTTGGAAATATGACAGAAACTAATTTCCGCCGTGCGCTTTTGATCTCAGAAGGAAATCCATCTATTTTTGTAAGCAGTCCGTACTGTCTGATCTTTATTGCGCTGATCGTTGGTGCAGTGGCTATGATTGTGAGAAGCAAAGTTAAGGAACGCAATGCCCGGAAAGGAGTTTAAACCATGAGAGAAAATATTATCTTTTATTTTACAGATCAGCAGAGAGCGGATACCTGCGGCTGTTTCGGACAGCCTTTGGACATTACGCCGAATTTGGACAGCCTTGCAAAGGAAGGCGTAAAGTTTGCTCACGCTTATTCTCCGCAGCCGGTCTGCGGACCCTGCCGTGCATTGTTTCAGACGGGAAAATATCCTACGGAGACTGGGTGCTTTCGAAATAATATCATGCTTCCAAAAGGTGTAAAAACACTTGCAGATTATATCGAGGAGGCTGGATACGAAACAGCCTACATTGGAAAGTGGCATTTGGCAAGCGATGGAGAACTGGAGAAAGCGCCGGTGATTGATCATACCATAACAGCCATTCCGAAAGAGCTGCGCGGCGGCTATACCGGGTTCTGGAGAACGGCGGATGTTTTGGAGTTTACTTCTCATGGCTATGACGGTTATGTCTTTGATGAAAATGATAACCGCATCGATTTTAAAGGCTACCGGGCTGACTGCATTATGGATATGGCACTGCAGTTTTTTGATCAGTATGACCGGAAGAAACCGTTCTTTATGACGATTTCCCAGATTGAACCGCATCATCAGAATGATCACAAGCATTATGAAGGCCCACATGGCTCCAAAGAAAAATACAAGAATTTTGTCCTTCCGGGAGATCTGGCAGCGTTAAAGGGAAATGCGGCAGAGGAGTATCCGGATTACCTGGGACAGTGTGCAAGCCTGGATGAGAATCTGGGGCGCCTGATTAAGAGATTGAAGGAAGAGCATCTGTATGAGAATACCGTCATCATTTTTGCATCAGATCATGGTTCTCATTTTATGACAAGAAATACAGACAGTCATCTGCATGGCTATGACGATTACAAGCGTACCTGCCATGGGGCGGCGACTCATGTGCCGCTTGTTATAGCGGGGGGCGACTATAAGGGAGGAAAGGCAGTAGAGGAGCTGGTCAGTACGGAGAGTCTACCAAAGACGATTCTGGCGATTGCCGGTGTCGATGTGGGGGACGCCATGATCGGGGAGAATCTTCTTGACGTGGTCTGCGGAAAGACAGATAATAGACCTAATGAGGTGTTCTCGCAGATTTCGGAGAGCCGTGTTGGAAGATGTATCCGAACTAGGCATTATCTGTATTCTGTCTATGCACCGGATAAGGATGGAGGTGCTTGTGCAGCATCGGATTTGTATGCGGATGATTTCCTCTATGATTTGAGGACGGATCCGTATGAGTTGAATAATCTGATCCATGATCCGGCATATGACAAGGTCCGGCTGGAGCTGCGGGAGAAACTGCTTGGATGGATCGAGAAGGCGGAACATAGCCGTCCGCGCATTGTAGATGGGGAATAATATTGGAAAGTGGCAGAACTTCCATCTGCAGTGTGAAGGAAAATTAAAAAAGAACTGGCGGGAGGAGTGCATTGAATACAAGGTTATCTACTAACAAAAAGAAATCAGACATTATTTATAACCGGCTTCGCGCGTATATTGACGAAAATAAATTTTCGGCGAATCTGAAGCTCCCGTCTGAGAATGCACTCTGCCGTCAGTTTCAGATCAGCCGGGATACAGTAAGGCTGGCTATGGCGAGACTGGTAGAGGAAAAACTTGTGATCCGGGTCAAAGGCAGCGGTTCCTATATTAATAAAGGGACTGCGCTATCTAGCCGAGTCGGTTTGCAAAACTCTAGTCTGAAGATCGGACTGATTCTGCAGGGTCAGGATTCCAACGCGAATTCCGGTCTGATTGACGGGATTCGGGAAGTGCTGACCGATACGGATGCAGACTTGCAGACATTCTTTACGGACAATAAATTTTCCAGTGAGCGGAACTGTCTGGATGTGGTAGCCCATCAGGGCTTTGATGGGTTTATTGTGGATGGTGTGAAGGCAAGCCTTTTAAATCCCAATCTGGACTGTTATCGGAACATTTATTCCAAAAAAATCCCGGTGATTTTTTATAACAACTATTACAAAGAGTTAAAGTACCCCCGTGTGATCAATAATGATTATAAATGTGCTCGGAAACTGATCGGACTGCTGACCCGAGCAGGGCATAAAAATATAGCCGGCATCTTTGTGTACGATAATTATCAGAGTATTGAAAAATTCAGAGGATATGTGAGTGCATTAAGAAGCGCCGGGATTGTATTTGAAGACGATTATGTGAAGTGGTGCATTTCCAATGAAGCGCATTCAGACGGCTTTTATAAGGAGATTGGAAAATTTTTAAAGAGTCTGCAAAAATGTACTGCCGTGGTCTGCTGTAACTATATGATCCTGCAGTCTGTACTGGCCAGTCTGAAGGAGATGAAAAAGAATGTTCCTAAGGATTATTCTCTTGTCTGCTTTGATTATTCCAATAAGGACTGGAAAGAAACAGGTATTACCTGCTCGATCCATCCTGGTTATGAAATGGGAGTTTTGGTCGGAAGCCGGTTGATGCAGATGATCCGCCAGAAGGATTATTCGGATAATGGATATTCGTATCTGATGGAGCCGCGCATTTATGAGGGAAGATCAATCAGGGTGATCAGATAAGAGGTACAGATAAGATGAAACAGCTTACTGTGATGCTGAAACCGGTATCGTCACTTTGTAATCTCCGCTGCAGCTATTGCTTTTATGATGATATCAGCAGTTTGAGGGAGGCGTCCTCCTTTGGAATTATGACGGAGTCGGTTGCCAGATCAGTGCTCGATCACATTCTGACTGAACTGGAAGCCAAAGACCGGCTGACATTGTCCTTTCAGGGCGGAGAACCAACGCTTGCGGGGCTTGATTTTTACCGGAATCTGACTGAGTATATAAAGCAAAAGAAAACAGAGGTACAGATCTTTTACACGATTCAGACCAACGGTCTGCTTTTGAATGAGGAGTGGTGTGAATTCCTGGCAGAGAATCATGTTCTGATTGGAATTTCCTGTGATATTCATCCGTCCGCACATGATCATGCGCGGACGGATGAAAAAAAGAATGGAACATACCATGATGTTCCAGCTGCAAAAAGGTTGTTTTGATAATAGAATGCAAATGGGGAAATATGTAGATCAAAAAGAGAACCATACTGACAAGGGAAGTGTCTATATGGCAACTTCAAGTATCACTAAAAACGTTATCATTTCCGGTGGAAAGCAAGTAGAGATGTTTGCCAATGCCATTGAGGAATCCTATCGGGATTCTGTTACAAGAAAGCAGGCGTTTGATATGAGAATAACGCATTTACGAGGCTCGGAGGAAGCTCTCCACTGACAACACCGCTGTTTGCGAATAATAAGGAACCGCTTTTTCATAGATGAACTCAAAGTTTACACAGTTCTTAAGCTGTCTCAACAAATGATTTTGAGGGATCATAGAATCTATATCAAAAAGGCTCAACTGTATTTGGTTGTCAGTTCTTCTCATCATAAAAAACACCTACCATATTAATATATTAATTATACCACATGAAAGGTGTTTTTTAGTTTGTCAACAGGCTCAATGTTGTACCTTATCTAACGAAATTCTCCATTCTTTTGATTTATTTTGTAAATTCCATAGTCTATAATAAAGACCTTCTTTTAGCAGCAATTCCTTGTGGTCTCCTTCTTCCACAATTTTCCCTTTATCTAAAACGATAATATGATCAGCATTCTTTATAGTTTTTAACCTATGAGCAATCATGATTACAGTTTTATCGTTAACCAGATTCGATATAGCTTTTTGAACTAAAACTTCATTTCTTGCATCTAAGCTGGAAGTAGGTTCATCAAGCAAAAGAATCGGTGCATTTTTAAGAATGGCTCTAGCAATGGATATTCTTTGTTTTTCACCGCCTGATAGAGTTGAGCCACCTTCTCCTACAAGTGTTTCATAGCCTTCTGGCAGCCTTTCAATAAATTCATGACACCCTGCGAGCGTTGCAGCACGAATCATGTCTTCTTCATTGGCATTTTCATTTCCAAACATAATATTTTCTCTTATAGTTTCATGGAAAAGATAAACATCTTGCAAGACCATAGAAATCTGTTCTAACCAAGTATCTGGATTTATTTCATTTAATGGAATAGTTCCGATTTTTATAGAGCCTTTATCAACATCCCAAAACCTAGCGATAAGCCTTAGTAGTGTAGACTTTCCTCCGCCACTTGGACCTACAATAGCAGTAAGAGCGTTTTTCTTAAAAGTACAGGATATATTGTCAATGATATTTTGACCTTTTAAATATGAGAAGCTGACATCTTCAAAATGGATATCCTCTACCTTTGCTATTTTTTCTGCTCCAGACAGCTCTTTTTCTTTCATTACATTATCAATTCTCGTTGCACTTATATAGTGAGATCTGAGTACCGCAGTGTACCTGATCCAAGTAAGAATAGGACTTATAATTTTAGTACCAATGATTATCATACTTAAAAATTCAATTAAACCTATCTCTCCGCCAAGTAATATATAAGAACCAACCAAACACATTAGTGGAAGTCCTGCCCTTGCAAAGGTTAGTGCAAATCCTAAAAGAGATCCTCCTATGGACTCTCCTTTTATACTAACATCCATCAAATGCTGATAAGAAGTTTTAAGTTTAGAAAAACCATCTCCTATTTGGTTGTAACTCCTAAGGATTTTCATTCCTAAAAGATATTCATTTAAACCCTCTGCTGCATCATCTTTAGCAGCTCTTAAACTAACGCTTAAATTTCTAAATACCTTCATTGAGATAAGAATAATGATTGCTGAAATTGGAATAGTAATATAAAAGGCGAGAGCCATCTTCCAATTAAAGTAAAACATAAGGACAGAGGTTACTATGCAGGAAAAAGCAACGCCCAAAAGTCCAGTGAACATCCCTGCCATACT
>OCAK01001376.1_pt1 | contig 13895 bp, 9 predicted proteins | sample 1538301 | NCBI WGS metagenome assembly OCAK01 (sample SAMEA2580285, study PRJEB22360) | human gut metagenome | biome: human gut; feature: human-associated habitat; material: faeces | place: Denmark | collected 2008/2010 | reverse complement strand
CTTTCTCAATTTCTGATCTTGACATTTTTTCTTTTCCCTTAAGGATGTTGACCAGGTATTCCTCTTCGCTGATTCCGACAGGAAGAGGATATTCACTGGAAGTACCAGCTGATGAAATTTATGCTACATTAAACGGAAATGAAATTGATATTGCTAAAAACTTTACTTTATCATACGGTGAAAATCTTAACATTGGTGAATTTCAGGACAGCCCCTTATATTTTTTTATTTCGTATTCTTTTGAATATTTCATACTGACGTTCCAATTCCATTTTTTCATCTGTAAACAGGCCTTTTGCTTCCAATATTCGCTCAATAGCCTGAGATGGATCCATTGTATGATATGGCAAAAACAGCCCTTTCAGTTCCTTTGGCTTTACGATCTTATAGACTTGCATGGAAGTTAATTCGTAGGTTATTACAAAATACCTGTAAATATATCCAATCCAATACATTTCGTTACGGGTATATTTCACAGAACCATAATTAGAAAACCCATATTCTTCATTAACCAGCTGCAGGATATCCTCTGCCTGGATATTACTTTCCAGTACTGATCCATCATCAAGCCTTTTAGCTATTCGACTCCTCATAAATCGCCTGATAAAAATCTCTGAACTTGACTCCATTTTATCAATTGACTTTTCAAATGCTGTTGCCTGAAGTTCACATAAAAGCACTCCATCCTTATTCATCCTTTTCATATATTGGTCACCCCTTTATGACAGAATCTCATCAATATATCTTCCCTGCCCTCTATATTGCCTTTTAGCTAATTTAACTTTGTCATCACCCAGTTTTGACTCTTCAAGTCTTATATTTTTATAGTATTCCCTTTCATTATTTGATATATAGCATCGTTCTGTTAATTTTATCTGGGATACAGCCTTTTCAGTCAGAAAAATATACTGCATCCCAAGATTTGTGGCAGCAAGACAATGTTTACACTGTTCATCTGTAAGGTCTCCGGCGATAAATGAATTAATGATTTGAAACATACGGTTATCTGCAATTGGAGCAATTATGTAATCACAGTTCCGTGACTGTTCTATAAGTGCCTTTACTGCCGGATGATCCTTATACTCATCCAATGTTCCCCTATAGTAAGCAATCGTCATCATCCATTCCTGATTTACTTCATATCTCTTGCATTTCAGATCTCTGTCATCAAATCTGATATAATATACGGAAGAATTACCAAACCCTGAAACAAATGATATTGCCTGCTCATAACTTTCTCCTGTATAAAATCCCTGCCCAAAATCATTATTTTTTCTTCCCTTATGAATATCAATCTCTCCGTCAATTTCAGTTTTAGCGCCATGAAAAAGCAATTTTTCATTTGCACCTAAATCATCTCTCCAGAACATTTCCTTTAATTTGTTTATCTTTATGTTTTTATCAAATGCAAACGAATATACTGCTTCCAAAAGCCTTGCCGATGGTTCTGTTTTTTTCAGCTCGGTTCTTGAGATCGTCACCTGCTCTACTCCGATTTTTTCTGCAAGTTCACTTTGAGAAAATCCCAGAATCTCTCGTATAGACTTCAGATCCTCTGAAAAATTATATTCCATATTCATCACCTCAAACTTATTTATATCATATTACTTAAATAAGTTCAATTAAAAATTTTATTTGCAACTGGTAATCCCTGTGTGTTAGGATAGTTGGAATGCATGCATTCAACAGAACATCCATTGATAACAGGAAAGTATTCAGCCCATGGTCCAATCTTGAAATAGTTAAAGTGAAATAATCCATTTGGGTAATTACTACAGATTCCTAAAAAAGAAGGCTCCGGTCATTGCGACCGGAGCTTTTCTTTTTACAATTTACATATCCAATTTTTCGATAATACATTCATGTATTTTTGTTTTCGTGTCATAATTAATTCCTACCATTAATAAATTTCCACAGTAACCACTCAATGCCAGGGGATAATTGCGTTCTTTTATCTGCCGGATTGCACTGTCAGCACTTTTATCCCATTTCAATTCAATGATCATAGCCGGCCTGTCCAGGTGCTCTTTTCGGGGCAGGTATACAATATCTGCAAAACCTTTTCCGGACGGCAGCTCCCTGATTTCTGTATAATAAGCACGAGCACTATAATATGCAAGTGAAAGTACACAAGCCAATGCATTCTCATCATTATACTTTAAAATAGAAGTTTCAAAATGTGCCGCCTGTATTTTCTCAGCAACTACTTTATTTTCCAGTTTCCATGTTGCCTGCAGTAACTCTTCAGAATTTCTTATTGCTGTAATTACTTCCTGCCATCCGGCATCTCGTATGGAAGTAATAAATTCCGTTGTGATCTCACTGTTTGGAATAAACACTTCCTTTCTGGAAAAATCATATCCGAGATATCCCAGATGGATAAACAGCGTTAATACATCATCAGCGCTTGAAAAGGTAGTCATATCATTATTAAACGAGCTAATATCTATTGCCAGTCTTTTTCCGGCAAGTAATTCGATAATAGCTTCTTTCAGGCCCTTATAATTCATAACAATATAGTCTCGCAGAGCCTCGAATGTTTCTGTTTTGTTCCAGTAATTATCAAAAGAATGGCTCAGCATGGCACTTACAACAGAACGGGGATTATAAACATGTCCGATTTTTTCAAAAAAATATCCGTCGTACCAACACTTTGTATCCTGAAAACTCATATCAAATTGTTTGCATAACACTTTCACTTCATTCTCCGTGAAACCAACATACTCAGCAAGCGCTCCTGGATTGGTCATGGAAAATTCGTCAAACATATTTAATGCAGAATGAGAACCGTACTTTTTGATTGGAAGAATTCCTGTCATATAAGTAAGCCCGACATAGTTTCTGTCTTTCAACAGGTTTCTGAGAAAATCCAGATATTTTTTCTGAGCCTCCATATCATTTTTATTTTCTCTGAAAATACAGTCCCATTCATCAATAATAAAAACAAATGGAATTTTGTACTCTCTATAAATTTCCTGCAGCACGTCAATCAGATCTGTCTGATCCAGATAATCAAGATCAGGATACTCTCTCAGAAGATCACGAAGAACATATTTGCTGAAAAGCTCACACATCCTGTCAATATTATGTGTGCGACTGAAAAAATCCTGCATGTTCAAAAAAATTGTATTATATCTGTTTAAATGCACTGGGAATGAAGGGTCTTTTGCTATGCTCATATTGGCAAATAATTTTTGTGAATCACAGTTTCTTTGATAATATGCTGCCAGCATTTCGGCAGCCATAGACTTTCCAAAACGTCTTGGACGACTTACACAAAGAAACTTCTGCTTAGTTCGAAATACCTGGTTTGTATACTGAATGAGTTCTGTTTTATCTACATAAATCTGGGAAGAAACTGACTCAAAAAATCCCTCATTTCCTGGATTCAAATATAACCCCATAAATAAAAACCACCTTTCTTCCAAACTGATTCCTGTTATTTCTTGTTTATAGGAATTATAACATTATTCTGATGCTTCTGCCACAGCAAAGAATCGACAAATTGTTCTTAATGTTTGTCATTTAAAAGCATTTTCATAAGTGTAGATTCTGCTGAAACTGCAAAACAAAGAGTGGAAGAAAGAGTTCAAAATGGTGGACATGGAATTCCTGCTTCAGATATTGAAAAAAGATATATAGAATCCTTTGCAAATTTGCAGTATTTGCTGCAAGAATGTGATCTGGCAGTTTTTTATGATAATACGGATAGATTTGCTATTTTTCACAAAGGTAAATTGGTAAGATTATCCCAAAATGTTCCTGTTGCTGATTTCTTAGTTTGTCACTAGTCAGATTTGCTCCCATGTCATAATCTGCTATGTTTTGTGTCATTGGCATTTTGTGCAATCCGGCAGATTTCCTGCCGGATTATCTGTTTCATTTACAATGTTACATATGAGCTGAGTGCTTCAAGTGCTTTTACAATACTGATGATGTCCACCTTTGACAGCTCCGGATAGTCCTGTTCAAGGCGTTCCCTGTTCCAGAAGCAGTCCGACAGAGACGATATTTCTGTGCCGATCCCCCAGTTGGGAATACACAGATACTTTCCATATGCATGTTTTCCTACCAGCAGATGGAAAGTGCTCCCACGAGCGGTCACCTCAAACTCATTTCTGTTTATGTTTAATGGACGGATATGACCGGTCCAGTTTTTTTCATTGCTGTCCGGATTGCTGCACTGGTAATAGGATCCCATAGCTACTGGGGTCAGATCATCGAAAAAATCCGGGAAGAAAGTAATCTTTACATAAAATGATACAGAAATTTTTATAAAGCAAGAAGAACAGAAATTCCCAAATAGGACTCCTATCATCATTACGATAGGAGTTCTTTTTTGTCAAAATTTATTCTATGATTGTCGAAAAGTTTCTCTGGTAAACAAACAACAGCTCTGATAAAATATAAATACAAAATATGTGACAGGGAGGTGACATCCATAGTACATCAGACAGATCTGGCACAGACTATAGACCTTGCCGCAGAACGTGCAAGATATGACGAATGTGCCAAGAAACTATTAACCTATAAGGCAGTTGCTGCCTGGATCCTCAAATCCTGTACAAAAGAATTTTCCCAATACAGTGTTAAGTTTATCTGTGAAAACTGCTTAAATGGCAACATCGAAGTTTCCAGCCGCGCAGTACATCAGGAGCAGCCTGACTACACCGGAACACTGGATGGAAACGAACGGATAGACAGCCTTAATTCCGAGGCAAATGCAATCAGGGAACAGACGGTATATTATGACATCCGTTTCAGGGCATACATTCCGGACAATTCAGAACCGGTGCAGCTGATCATCAATCTGGAGATCCAGTTGAATGACACACCGGGATATCCGTTAGTTACAAGAGGTTTCTATTACTGCGCAAGAATGATATCTGAACAGTATGGGACTGTCTTTACTGGAGAACACTATGAAAAACTCCAGAAAGTCTACAGCATCTGGATCTGTCCGGATCCGGCAAAAAAACGCAGGAACGGGATTTTCCGCTATTACACAGTACAAGATACGGTATTGGGGAAACCTTATGAAAGTCCGGACAGCTATGACCTTATGGAAGTTGTGATCGTAAACCTGGGTGATGCTGATAAAGAAAGTGATCTGGAGATCCTTGATCTGCTGAACACACTCTTTTCTCTTTCCATATCCCCGGAAACGAAGAAAGCCCGTCTTCAGGATGATTTCGGCATTGCCATGACAGAAGAATTTGAAAGCGAGGTGCAGGATATGTGTAATCTTGGAAAAGCACTTGTTGAACAGGGTATTGAACAGGGCATCGAACAGGGCGTGGAACAAGGTGTAAAACAGAAAAATCTGTCCCTTGCAAAAATGATGCTTGAAGATAAAGAACCAATTGACAAAATTAAAAAATATACTGGTTTTGCCACAGATAAGCTGGAAGAGATTGCAAAATCTATGGGAATGACTTTTACAGCCTAAAGTTCTAAATGATACCTTTATAATTCTGTATGAAACTATACTCAACAAGTAGCAAGTTTATTACATAATGTGAAAAAAGCTTTCAATCGCATCTTTTCGGATATGATTGAAAGCTTTTTTGCGCATTAAATACAGACCTTTTTGAATATAATTATGTATTTTCATATAAAAATCTATAAAAAATTAGTTATAAATCATATAACGCATATACTTTAACAAATAATCATCATTCCTCACACCAAATCCCTATACAAAATCAACCTGTCCACCACCCAAAGGGGAACTATAATCATGACAAAGATTAAGAATACGAAGAAAGGCATGGCTAAGAAAACCTTAAGTATGTCTCTCGTCGTTGCAATGCTGGCAACCTCTAACGTGCCGGTTTGGGCTGCTGAGTTCAGCGATGGTACTGACGCTTCCGTAGCTACTGAAGCAGATGCGTTCGCTGCAGAAGCTCCTGTTGTTGACGATACAGAAGACGCAGCTCCAGCATCTGTAATGGTAAATGAAGCTGATATTACTCTTAACTTATCTGCAGACAGCAAAAAAGTTGTTTGGGGAGGAGCATCTGTTATCAGTGGTACTGTAACTAAAACTGACGGATCAGAAGTAGAAGGTGGATGGCAGTATCGTTGGGTTGACGAAAAAGGTATTGCATATGCATCTTCTAACGGAAAAGTAGACGATGCAGTTGATATGAGTTTGAATACAACAGCTGACATGGCTGGAAAAACATTAACTCTTTATGTTTACGATGTAGACAGCAATCAGCAAACTCTTTATGACATTAACACAGGTATTTCTGTAGCTGTAGAAAAGAGATCTTTAAATTCTGTGACTGCTACACCTGCAACCACAACAAAAGCATACAACGGTTTTGCTCAGACTATTACTGAAGCTGACGGCGTTGCACTTACTGTTCTGGATTCTGAAAATGCAAATGTAGCTGCTGATGCTTATGAAACATCTGTAACTAATGCAACTAATAATAAAGAAGAATTCAAACTTACTGTAACAGCAAAAGAAGACTCTGCTTACACAGGCAGTGCTGAACTTGTAATCGGTAAGGTTACAGCAAAAGCATATGCAAAAGGAGATATCCTTGCAACAGCAACAAAAGGACAGTCCTATCAGTATACAGGTAAGGCTATTAAGATTTCCAAAGATAACATTACATTAAAAGAATCTGCTTCCAGTAATAAAGGCGCTGATGGAAAATTAAGCGGTGCTGATTTATCTGCTGCAGTTACAACTGCTCAGGTTGAATATACAAAAGTAGGTGATTACCCCGTTGTTGTATATGTTGACAAAACAAAATTAAAGAATTTTACAGATGCAGATGAATATTACACAACAGATGAGACTGTTAACGTTGCAAAACGTGACCTCTCTACAGCAGGAACAAAGATTACTGTTAACACTTTAAGTGGACAGATTCCAACAGATATTGCTGTAAGCAAATTAGCTGATTATCTGACATTTACAGGTGTAGAAGGCTCAGACCTTTCTGCAATTAAAAACTCCAGCAAAGAATATACACTTATTGTAAAAAATGCTGATGGTACAGACGCTAAACAGTTTAAAAACGGAAGTACATATACTGTTACAGTACGTGCAAAAGACGGTGGAAACTGCACAGGTGAGCAGACATTCACTGTTGTTGCTACTGCAGCTGCATTAAATGCTGTATCTGCAAAAACACAGTATACAATAGATTATACAGGCGATGAGATCAAACCTTCCAAGAGCGATTTAGGAGAACTGGTTATTCAGTATTTCAACGCACAGGGTAAACCCAAAACAGAAGATCTTGGAACAGACGGATACGAAATCACAGGATATACAAACAACGTAAATGCAACAACTGTATATGACGGAAATTACAATCCAGTAGCAAATGCTTACGTTAACATCAAGATTACAAGCGGAACATACAAAGATCAGACAGCATCTATTCCGTTCTTAATCAAACCACTGGTAGTTGAAGCTGATTATGTAACTGTACCGGATGATGTTTCTATTAATAAAGCACTTACAGAAGCAGGCGAATATAAACTTCCTGTAACAGTTGTAGCAAAAGACGAAACAGGAAAAAAAGTAGAAAAAACTCTCACAGACAGCGATTTCACAGTTAAATATGAATATGAAAAAGCTTTCGGTAATGACTTGTTTAACAACATCATTACAAAAGTTACTGTTACAAACACAAACTATATTTTAAAAACAACAAACGGCAAAACAAGAACTGTTACAGCAAGCGGTAAGACAGAAATCGTACCTAAGAAATTAACAGACGCTATGGTTGTTGCAACACCTTCTACTTATACTTACACAGGTGGAAAGATCCAGCCTACTTATGCAGTGCTTGACGGTGCTATTGCTCTTTACAAGAAGGGTGAAGTTAACGATAAAGATGCTGAATATGAGGAAGTAAGCATCAGCAATGCTGTAAATGTTGGTACTGGAACAATCACTGTACAGGGATGCAACTACTTCTATTCAGGAAAAGCAACTGGAACATTTACAATCACAGCTGCAAACACAGCAGATGTAAAAGTATCCATCGCTGATCAGGATTATACTGGAAAACAGGTAAGACCTCGTAAATTTACAGCAACATTAAATGGAAACGATGTGTCCAACCAGTTTGAGATTGTTTCTTATGGCGAAAATGTTGAAGCTGGAACCGGAACAGTTGTTCTGAAACCATTAGATGGAAACAAGAACTTCACAGGTTCTAACATCACAGCAAGCTTCAATATCGTAAAAGAAAAAGTAGAAGCTACTCTTAATGTTTATGACAGCAAAGGATTTGATGTAACAGATGCTTATAAAGCAGACGTAGATAAAGATGCTGATGGAAATGTAAATGGTGTAGTTCATAACAGCCAGGTTGCATTCACATTTGACGGAAATGAGCATACTTTTGCAAAGGCATTATTAAGCAACATCAGAAAAGTTACAAATGATGGCGTAAAGACAACTGCAAAAGAAAGCGATTTCGAAATCAAATATGCAGACAATATCACAGGTAAGAAAGTAACTGCTGGAAAAGAAAACATTGGTTATATCTATGCAGTAGCTAAAGAAGGAACAGGATTTGCAGGAACTAAGACAATTGTTACTTCTGATGGAACAATTATCAACGGTGTTGTTGCTTATATCCCATTCACAATCAAATCTGTTAAATTCGTTGCTAAGAATGTAAGTGTTAAGAACGCTACATATGCAGGCGGCCTTCCAGTTAAACCAGAAGTACTGATTCAGATTGGTGGAAGCACATTAGTTGAAGGCAAAGATTATACTCTTAGATTAATCGACAAAAATGGCAACACTGTAACTCCTATCGATGTAACTGTTGGTGATATTTATGGAGTAGAAATCAAAGGTATCAACGGATACACAGAATCTGGCGTTGCAACATTCGATACAGACGATGTTGACAGCACAGCTTACTCCAGAGCAAACTTAACATGGGGCGTTGATAAGAAGAACATCAGTGATTGTACTGTAACTGTAAAAGATGGCGTTACAACTGTATTAAACGGATATCTCCCAGTTCCGTCTACAGAATATACTTCTGAAAAGAACGCTGACGGAACATATACAGTAAAAGCAAACAGCACATCCAAAAACTATACAGGATCCAAGACAGTAGTTGCAGACGGAAAAGCAGAAGATGAAAAACCGGATGCTCCGATGATTACTAAAGTAAATGTTACTGGAAATAAAGCAACAGTTGTTCTTTCCGGTGATGCTGATGGCGCTGCAGGTTATGACTATGTAATCTCTACAGACCGTGACTGCATTACAAATAAAGACTATGATTCCATCAGCAAGAATCAGGTCAGCACATCCACTAACTTTAAGTATGTACAGCAGGGAACATACTATGCATACTGCCACGCTTGGAAACGTGACGAAAACGGTAAGAAAGTATTCAGCGACTGGTCAAATGCATATCCATTCGTTGTATCTGCAATCACACCGGATGCTCCGATCATCACAAGCGTAAAAGTAAGCGGAACAACTGTAAAAGTAACATATAAAGCAGCTGCTAATGCAACAGGATACGACGTAGTACTTGGAACATCTTCCAAGAAAGAAAACGGCGAGACTCGTCCATATCACTATGGCGATCACAAGATCCTGAACCTCAAAGAAGGTACAGTAACAGCTACATTTAAGAATGTACCAAAAGGAAGCTGGACAGTAGGAATGCATGCATTCAACAGAACTTCCGAAAACGGCAAGAAAGTATTCAGCCCATGGTCCAATCTTAAAAAGATCACTGTAAAATAATCCATTTGGGTAATTTTATATAAGATTCCAACAGGCAAGACGGGGCATAATTCATGATTATGCCCCATTCTTGCAATGCAAAAGAAATACGTTTTTCAGATAATAAAGGAGAAAAAGAGTATGGGATTAAAAGAACGTAGAAAAAAAATCATGGCTTTAATGCTCGCTGCCTGCGTAGCAGGGACCAGCGTTGTACCTGTAGCAGCTTCTGACGTCAGCGTATTCTCTGACGGAACTGATGCCGCACCAGAAGCATTTGATTCTGTTGATGTTGGCAGTGCTACTGAAGCACCTACTAAAACTGTAAAAATTAACTTCTACTGTCCAGACGAAAAGAAACAGATCGCTGAGCCTGCACTTGAAGTTGCTAAAGATGCTACTTCTGTAAATACCAGCAAACTTACTGTTCCGGAAGGTTATGAACTTGTTGAAAGTGGTGATCTCCCAATCAATGATGGCTATGTATACGCAGAAGTTCGTAAAGTTGCAACTACTAAAACTGTAAAAATTAACTTCTACTGCCCAGACGAAAAGAAACAGATCGCTGAGCCTGCACTTGAAGTTGCTAAAGATGCTACTTCTGTAAATACCAGCAAACTTACTGTTCCGGAAGGTTATGAACTTGTTGAAAGTGGTGATCTCCCAATCAATGATGGCTATGTATACGCAGAAGTTCGTAAAGTTGCAACTACTAAAACTGTAAAAATTAACTTCTACTGCCCAGACGAAAAGAAACAGATCGCTGAGCCTGCACTTGAAGTTGCTAAAGATGCTACTTCTGTAAATACCAGCAAACTTACTGTTCCGGAAGGTTATGAACTTGTTGAAAGTGGTGATCTCCCAATCAATGATGGCTATGTATACGCAGAAGTTCGTAAAGTTGCAACTACTAAAACTGTAAAAATTAACTTCTACTGCCCAGACGAAAAGAAACAGATCGCTGAGCCTAAACTTGAAGTTGCTAAAGATGCTACTTCTGTAAATACCAGCAAACTTACTGTTCCGGAAGGTTATGAACTTGTTGAAAGTGGTGATCTCCCAATCAATGATGGCTATGTATACGCAGAAGTTCGTAAAGTTGCAACTACTAAAACTGTAAAAATTAACTTCTACTGCCCAGACGAAAAGAAACAGATCGCTGAGCCTAAACTTAAAGTTGCTAAAGATGCTACTTCTGTAAATACCAGCAAACTTACTGTTCCGAAAGGTTATGAACTTGTTGAAGTTGGTGATCTCCCAATCAGAGATGGCTATGTATACGCAGAAGTTCGTAAAGTTGCAACTACTAAAACTGTAAAAATTAACTTCTACTGCCCAGACGAAAAGAAACAGATCGCTGAGCCTAAACTTAAAGTTGCTAAAGATGCTACTTCTGTAAATACCAGCAAACTTACTGTTCCGAAAGGTTATGAACTTGTTGAAGTTGGTGATCTCCCAATCAGAGATGGCTATGTATACGCAGAAGTTCGTAAAGCTGCTACTACTAAAACTGTAAAAATTAACTTCTACTGCCCAGACGAAAAGAAACAGATCGCTGAGCCTAAACTTAAAGTTGCTAAAGATGCTACTTCTGTAAATACCAGCAAACTTACTGTTCCGAAAGGTTATGAACTTGTTGAAGTTGGTGATCTCCCAATCAGAGATGGCTATGTATACGCAGAAGTTCGTAAAGCAGTTACAACAAAAGGAATTACTGTTGTATATCAGGATAGAAAAGGAAATGTCATCAAAACAGCTCCTATGACTGTTGATAAAGATGCTACTTATATTAACACTGGCAAATTAACAGCACCAGATGGATATACAATTGGCATCGTTGGTGACATTAAAATTTCCCAAAATAACAAAGTTTATATTACTGTAGACCAGAATAAGAAATCTGTAACTGTTATTTTTAAAGAATCTGGTAATGTTGTCAGCAGTAAAAAACTTTCTGTAGTAGCTACTGCCCAATATGTTGATAAGAGCAGAATCACAGCACCAGCCGGATATCGGATTGCAACAACTGATTCCAAATTAAAAATTTCCGAAAATAATACAGTAACTGTTGAGGTTAAAAAATTAGGAAAAACAATTAAAGTTGTTTATAGATTAGCAAAAACAAACAGAATTGTTACTACTGGAAAAATCGTTGTCGATAAAAAAGCTACATCTATTAAAGCCAGTGAAGTTCCGGTACCAGCAGGATACAAAATGGTAACAACAGGTTCCTGCTCTGTCAGAACTAAAAAAATCGAAATCTATGTAAAGAAATAATTTATTAAGAGTCACACATATCGATAACTTTCAGGTATCGTTAATAAACAATTTATTTACATACTCACAGATTCCTAAAAAGAAAGGGTCTGTGAAATAAGTCCCTAAATCACAACCACCGGCTTAGCCGGTGGTTTGCTTTGACCCTATAAGGGTCTGTTACCGGCACTGGAGTCTAAAGACTCATCGAAATAGATTCGCCAACCGCAACATCATTTACTCACTAAGCCCTTTCGGGCTTATCTTTATTTGTTACGTTTTACTAGCTCACCCGTGAACGGATCAATATACTCTTTCAGTGTCATTTGATCATATTCCAAATCACTCTGTAACTGATTTGCTATATATTCCTGTATTTTCTTCGCATTTTTTCCATCGCATCTACATAATATCCCCTGCACCAGAAATGTCTGTTTCCGTATTTGTACTTCAAATTTGCATGGCTTTCGAATATCATTAATGTACTCTTACCTTTTAGATATCCGACAAAATACGATACGCTTATGCTTGGTGGAATTTCAACCAACATATGCACGTAATCTGGACACAACATTGGGGTCTGACCGTGCGTCCAGCAAAGGGTATATAGTCCGGTGGGTGGAAGCCCCATCAAATAAGCTGTTAACCACAGCATTTGAAGCGAGTCTTGAGTCTGTTACGGTAACGTGCAGGCTAAGCGTAGACAGCAAGATAGCAGGGATAGCTATGGAGCACCGAAATCCCAAAGTATCAGAGGGTCGACACCGTGGTCAGGGTGGAAGACAATATATGCACTTATCGTTATGGTGAGATTTTGCATGCCTCTGCGGTGTTGTTGAAACTATTCATGTCAGACAGGGACTATATGTCAACTGGAGAGGACCTGCATTTTCTTTTCAGAGTGTGTAAATGAAAAGTATGTCCGCCAACCAAAAGAAGAAAGACAAACGAAGTGCAGGTAGTCGGAGGCCCGAACAGTACCGGTGAAGGTATGAACAAAATAAATACTGGAGGGAAGTCGAGAGAGAACTGTGCCTCGCAGTTCTGGCCTGCGAAACTATATCAAAGAGGAAACATTAGCTATACACAGAGATAGGGGAACTAATGGAAACGAAATTGGCGAGAATATCACAATTATCAAAAGAAAACCCAGATATGGTCTTTACATCACTGGGGCATCTTATCAATAAGGAGATGCTTGAGAACTGTCATGTCCAGATGGATGGAACGAAAGCCGTAGGAATAGATGGAGTTACCAAAGAAGAATACGGAAGAAATCTGGAAGAAAATCTAGAAGCCCTTATAGAAAGTCTGAAGAAGAAATCCTATAAGCCTAAACCAGCAAGACTGGTAGAAATACCAAAGGACAATGGGAAGATGCGGCCACTTAGTATCTACTGTTATGAAGACAAGCTGGTACAGGAAGCACTGCGCAGGATACTGGAAGCAGTATTCGAGCCAATGTTTTATGATGAGATGATGGGATTCAGACCCAACAGGGGCTGCCATAAAGCAATCCGCAAACTAAACATAATGCTGGAAAGGAAACCGACGAATTATGTTCTGGATGCGGATATAAAAGGATTCTTCCAACATCTTGACCATGAATGGATTGTGCGTTTTATAGAATCAAGGATTAAAGACCCGAATATCATCCGCCTTGTCAGACGAATGCTGAAAGCAGGAATTATGAATAACTATGAATTTGAAGCAACAGAGGAAGGAAGTGGACAAGGTTCCGTCTGCTCTCCGATAATTTCCTGTATCTATATGCACTATGTGCTGATATGGTGGTTCAGAGAGGTGGTAACGCCGATGTTAAAGGGATATGCAGGTCTGGTGGTCTATGCTGATGATTGTGCGCCACGAAGGCGGAAACTTGTGACATGATGTCAAACAAGTATAG
>OCAK01001372.1_pt1 | contig 13948 bp, 9 predicted proteins | sample 1538301 | NCBI WGS metagenome assembly OCAK01 (sample SAMEA2580285, study PRJEB22360) | human gut metagenome | biome: human gut; feature: human-associated habitat; material: faeces | place: Denmark | collected 2008/2010 | reverse complement strand
GGAGCCAGTAACGGCATATCTTATGCGTCCCGGCAGAGAGGACGTTCGCGTTTCGGCAATATAGATTTATTGAAAAAGTATAATTATATCGGTCTCCGCCATTTTTTGCGCGGCAAGGGATATATCGATATGGAATATTTATTCTATGTCTATCCTGATAAATACTATCCGTTGGATTACGATACTTATTTCAAATCGAAAGAACGTTTCGTGATGGTTACCAGTAATTGCCTGACCGGGAAGGCGGAATATTTCGAAGAGAAGAAAGATAAAAACAGGCTGGTAGATATTTGTTGTGCCTCCTGCACATTGCCGGTCCTTTGTCCGGTTGCTTATGTGGATGGCGTCCCGATGGTCGATGGCGGAGTTTGTGATGCTATTCCTATCCAGAGGGCTATTGATGACGGTTTCCGGAAGAATGTGATAATCCTCACAAGAAATAAAGGATACCGTAAAAAGGATAAGAACTTTTATCTGCCGGGATTCATTTATAAAAAATATCCGGCCATACGGGAACAGCTCAAACTGAGGTATAAACGTTATAATGAAGTACTCGATTATATCGACCGACTGGAAGCCGAAGGTAAAGCATTCGTGATTCGTCCTGAAAACAAAATAGAGGTGACGCGAACAGAAAATAATCTGGAAAAGCTGGAAGCGTTATATAATGAAGGATATGCTTTGGCTGAAAGGTTAATAGGGACGGCCCTGACAGCCGCCCTATAACTGTTTTATTCTTTACATTCCTTATGCAGGTCTTTGCTTAAACGCATGGCGCAGAAGTTCGGACCGCACATCGTACAATATTCCCCGTCGGTAACAGCGCTTTCCTTATAATATTGCAAAGCCCGTTCCGGGTCGAGTGACAGGTTGAACTGGTCTTTCCAACGGAAATCAAAACGTGCCTTACTTAATGCGTTGTCCCGGACCTGTGCTCCGGGATGTCCTTTTGCCAGGTCGGCGGCATGGGCGGCTATCTTATAGGCAACCACTCCGTTGCGTACATCTTCTTTGTTTGGCAATCCCAGGTGTTCTTTCGGGGTTACATAGCAAATCATAGCTGTGCCATACCAGGCAATTTGTGCGGCACCGATAGCCGATGTGATATGGTCGTATCCCGGGGCGATATCCGTTGTCAACGGGCCTAATGTATAGAACGGGGCACCGTGGCAGGCATATTGCTGTTCTTTCATGTTCTCATGAATCTTGTTCATCGGGACATGACCCGGACCTTCGATAATAACCTGAACGAATTTCTCCCAGGCAATCTTTGTCAATACACCCATCGCATGCAGTTCGGCAAACTGCGCTGCATCGTTGGCATCATAGATGGAACCGGGACGAAGACCGTCGCCGATAGACACAGCAACGTCATATCTGCTCAGGATATCGCATATTTCTGCAAAATGGGTATACAGGAAGTTTTCTTCATTATGCAGCTGCATCCATTTAGCCATAATGGAACCACCACGCGAAACAATACCTGATAAGCGGGTCGCTGTCAAATCGATATGTTTTTTCAATAGTCCGGCATGAATGGTGAAATAGTCCACACCCTGTTCAGCCTGTTCAATCAATGTATCGCGATATACTTCCCAGTTCAAATCTTCCACATTTCCGTTCACTTTCTCCAAAGCCTGGTAAATAGGAACTGTCCCCATCGGAACCGGACAGTTACGGATAATCCATTCGCGTGTCTCGTGAATATTGTCACCCGTCGAAAGGTCCATCAGGGTATCGCCACCCCATTTACAACTCCACACCGCTTTTTCAATCTCTTCACTGATACCGGAAGACAATGCTGAATTACCGATATTGGTATTTATTTTCACCAAAAACTTCTTACCGATAATCATCGGTTCCGCCTCCGGATGGTTGATGTTGGACGGTATGATGGCACGTCCGGCAGCAATTTCTTTACGGACAAAGTCGGGAGTGATATAAGATTTCAGTCCCAATGCTTCGATTTGCTGGTTTTCACGTATGGCCACATATTCCATTTCCGGAGTTATGATACGTCGTTTGGCATAATACATCTGGGTGATATTCTTACCTTCTTTGGCACGGTAGGGAAGGTGACGCTTCGGAAAACGTATCTCATCCAGACTTTTATCTTCCAGACGGGCACGGCCATACTCGGAAGACAACTCGCTCAGTTGTTCGATATCCTTACGTTTCGAACACCATTCTTCGCGGATACGGGGAATACCGGCATTTATATCTATATTTATTTTAGGGTCGGAAAAGGGACCGCTTGTGTCATAGACAATCACCGGATTGTTTTTCTTGAAAACTTGCTCTCCGTTTTCGTCGATAGTGACGGTATCCAGAAGTTTGATTTTACGCATACCCACTTTTATCTTGTTGATTTCGCCCGGGATATATATCTTTTCCGATGCGGGATAGGTAATACGCATGTTTTTCTTGCTTGCCATTACAGTATGTTTAATATTTATTTATCTCATTAATAAAACGATGGGTCTCTTCTACGGGGTCTTCTGCATGGATAATCGCTCCCGATACGGCTATTCCGGTAATTCCGGTCTCCATTAACGGGGCAACATCTTCCAGGCAGATTCCTCCGATTGCAAATATCGGAATTTTATAGCCAGCCTCCTTACATTGCTGCACTATTTTTCTGTATCCTTCCAGACCGAGAACGGGACTGAGTTTCTTTTTCGTTTCTGTATAACGGAATGGTCCAAGGCCGATATAGGAAGCTCCTTGTCCGACAGCACGCTCGATATCTTCAAAGGTATTGGCGGGGGGGCCGGTATAGAAGGGGTTTGCCCGAACGGGAAGGTATTGGCGGTGGCGCCGATATAGAAGGTTTCGTCCGGAAATAACTGCTCTTTTGCCATTTCCCATGCGGCGGATACTGATATATCTTCTTTCCCCAGGTGAACAGCGTTCGCCCCGCATCTCAAAGCAATCCGTGCATTATCGTTTATACAATAGATGCATTTGTTTGTATGCTCATTGATTAGTTGCCCGATTTCCCTGGCTGTAAAAATATTCATGTTTCCTTTCATCCGTAGTTGTACCCATGAACAACCGCCGTCAAGAACCATTTTGACTTCTTCCCGTTCCGTGTATTTAGAAGTACCGTGGGTTATAAACATCAGGCGTTCACCACTGCCCTGTGGAATAAATTGTCCTTTATCTTCGTGCTTGCGCAAATGATATTCTATTGCCATATATCCAGTTGTTTGTATCGTTTGATTATAGATGTCTCGTTTGTTACAGAAGGGGCTTTACCCCATAAAGCTCCCAGAATAGCAGCTCCTCCGAAATGTAAGGAGGTAATCAGCGGAATGTTCTTTTCTTCTATTCCGCCCAGGGCAATTACCTTTTCGTTGATTATGCCTGAAGCAGCCGCCTCCCGTAATGTCTCCATCGGAAAGCCGTTTCCGTATCCCTCTTTGGATATACTTTGAAAGATGGGGCTCAGAAATACATAATCCAACTGTTTGTTATCCTGCACTTCCTGCAAGGAATGGCACGAACGGCTTATGCTTCCGGCAAAACCTTCCGGCAGGGTATTATTCCGGCTGTTCAAATGGATGCCGGCCAACCGGTATCCGGTTGTGAGTTCGAAATGCTCGTGCAACACAATCCGTGAATGATATTCGGCAGGGATAGCGTCCAGTAAGAGACGAAACCTGTCGATGTCGCTTTGGGGTTTGCGCAGATGTAAACGCTGCATTCCTTCCCTGAACAAATGGGTTATTATCCGGCTTTCCCCTTCAAAAAAGAAAGGAGTTGTGATTACGAACAGCTTCATACTATCCTTTTATCTCTGTTTTTACTAAAGGAACCGGAGCAAAGAAATGGTTCAGGGGACCATGCCCGTGTCCTGTCCGTACATCTTTGCCTTCAGTAATCGCTTTTGTTATATACTCTTTAGCCAGTCTGACGGCATCCGGCAGGCTCTTACCCAAAGCCTGATAAGCGGCAATAGCAGAAGACAACGTACAACCGGTGCCGTGGCCGTTGGTTGTAATTACAGTTTCCGCCGAAAGCCGGAGAGGGGACGCCTCCGATACATATAATATATCAGTCATCTCTTTTCCTTTTAAATGTCCTCCCTTCATTAATACGGCACGGCAACCTAAAGACAGCAACTTCTCTGCCGCCAGGCACATCTCTTTTTCGGAAGTTATCTTCATTCCGGACAGGAATTCAGCTTCGTCGATGTTGGGAGTGACCAGCGATGTCCGTTTGAACAGTTCCCGGACAATGATGTCTATGGCATCATCCTGCAATAATTTATTACCGCTGGTCGAAATCATCACCGGGTCCAGGATAATACGCGACGGTGAATAAGTATCGATTGCATTTACGACGATTTCTGCCGCCGTTTTATTATGCAGCATTCCTATTTTGACTGCATCGATGGTAATATCTTGAAAGACCGCATCCAACTGGCCTTTCAAGACTTCCGGAGAGATGGCTTGTATGCCTCTGACACCTTGTGTGTTTTGGGCCGTAATGGAGGTGATTACGGAAGCTCCGTAAACTCCCAATGCTGAGAATGTTTTAATATCTGCCTGTATCCCGGCTCCTCCGCCGCTGTCGGAACCAGCAATGGTTAACGCAGTCGGATAACGATATAATGTATCTGTTTTCATATTTACACACGAAAGGAGGGAAAAGCCTTGTCTGTCTTTCCTACGGCGGCATTACCCGCATCAGGTTCACAGGGTATAATCTCAGCCCGTTTACAGTATGGCACCCCTTTTCGTGTACAAAGGTAGAAAGATTGATAAGAGAAAACAAAAGTGAAATGTTAAATTTAAGAGTGAATTGATAGGTTTAAAAAAATAATCCAGTATATTTGCATCTACAATTCCGGTTATAACAGCTTTTCTTCCGGGTTGTATTTCCTTTTGGCATAATAGTCATAAAAAGACAAATCATGTTGATAAAAACAGGCTTGTATGTTATTACCGGTGGACCAGGAACGGGTAAAACATCATTAATTGAAGGACTTAAAATAGTTGGATATCAAACAGTAAAAGAAGTAGCACGGGATATTATCAAAGAACAACAGCAACAGGGTGGAGACGCATTGCCCTGGAAAGATACCGTTTTATATACCAGTATGATGCTGGAACGTTCTGTTGAATCATATCTGGCTCATAAAGAAAATGAAGGTATATTATTTTTTGACAGAGGAATCCCTGATACACTGGCATATGCAAGGTTGATTGGGTTAACCGACCGGAAAGAAATAGAATTGGCTGTCGATAAATACAGGTATAACAGGCAGGTATTCATACTTCCTCCCTGGGAAAATATATATCATACGGATAAAGAACGTAAACAATCATTTAATGAAGCGATAGATACATATTATGTAATGAAAGATGTCTACAAAGATGCAGGATATACATTGATTGAAGTCCCGAAACTTCCCGTTACGGAAAGAAGGAATTTTATTATTAATAGTATAAATTCATTTTAAAACATCTATTTTGGGTCTTTTAAGTGAGATTTGTTGTCAATTGGAATATAATCGGTTCAATTTGGAACATTCATAAAAAAGAATCTGTTATAATTTTGCGGAGTTTAACGAGGGAGTTAATAAAATAATGGGGAAAAAGATTGTTTTTATTCTGGCACTTGTTTTGGTTGCATTTGCATCAAAAGCTCAGAACACTATAATAAGTGGAATAGTAACGGACTCTATTACAGGAGAAACGTTACCATATGTTTCAGTTATACTGAAAGGTACAACTATCGGGACAACGACTGATGATGACGGTAAGTTTACGTTGACTACCTCGTCCAATGCACGGACTCTGTCCGTTTCATATCTGGGATATACCGAAAAAGAACTGAAAGTGGCTATAGGTAAAAAGAATTATTTTAAAATACCTTTGGCCCCTTCCAGTATTGATTTGGGTGAAGTCATTGTAAAGCCGAAGAAAGAGAAGTACAGCAAGAAAGAAAATCCAGCCGTGGCTTTTGTCAAGAAGGTTATCGAATCTCGCGAAAGTAATGATCCCCGTAATCATGATTATTTCAGTTACAGCCAATATGAAAAGATGGTTTTCGCGATGAACGATTATCAGCCGAAACCTAAAAAAGAGAATGGTAAGGGCGGGAAATTCGATTTTCTGATCGATTATATCGATACGCTGGATGTCGGAAAGACCATTTTGCCAGTGTCGGAGAAAGAAAAGGTGGAAGGCATTTTCTATCGGAAAGATCCTAAAGTAGAAAAAAGAGTCGTGCTGGGAGCAAAGGCGGCCGGTGTAGATGAAATATTTTCACGGGATGGTATGCAGCAGTTTCTGGGAGAGGTGTTCCGTGAGGTGGATATCTTCAAGAATGATATTCCTCTTTTCCTGCAACGTTTTGTAAGCCCGTTGTCTAGCATGGGGCCGAACTTTTATAAGTATTATTTACTTGACACCCTGGATGTGAACGGACAGAAATGTGTAGACCTGGGATTCGTTCCTTTCGTTTCTGAAGGTTTCGGATTTACCGGACATCTTTTCGTTACGCTCGATTCGACTTATTTCGTTAAGAAAGCAATCCTGAATGTTCCTAAAAACATCAACCTGAACTTCGTCAGCGGAATGACTATCGAGCAGACATTCGAAAAGACGGAAGATGGTACACGTATTATTACCAAAGATGATATAAATGTCGATTTCAAGCTGACGGAAAAATCGAAGGGAATGTATGCCCGAAGGTTGAACATATACAGCAACCATTCTTTCCTTCCGCCCGAAAGCGATGAGATATTTAAGGAGAGTGCTCCGATTATCACATTGCAGAACGCCTATAAGCAGACAGAAGATTTCTGGGATTTGAACCGTCCGGAAGAAGCCGGTAAACGAAAACAGAATACGGTTGAAAAATTGATGGAAAAGTTACGTTCGGTTCCTATTTTCTATGTAACAGAAAAAATTGTTACAATCCTGACTTCCGGTTACATAGGAACCAGCACTGACCCCGCTAAAAATAAATTCGAATTCGGACCGGCCAATACCTTTATCAGTGGTAACGCGATCGAAGGAGCCCGTTTCCGTGTCGGAGGAACTACTACTACTGCTTTCAGTAAAAGATTATTCCTGGAAGGATATGCCGCTTATGGTACAACAGACCGGAAAATCAAGTATGATGCCTTGATAGAGTATTCATTCAATGACAAGAAGGAATACCGTAAAGAATTTCCGGTTAATTCTATCCGTCTGGAATATCTTTACGATATCAACCAGTTGGGACAGCAATATATGTACACCAACAAAGATAATATCTTCCTGGCCTGGAAACGTCAGAGAGATACCCGTGCAACTTATCTGAGAAATGCCGAACTGACTTATTACCGCGAACATTATAATGGTATCGCTTACGGTGCGGTTTTACGTAATAAAAAGGAATATTCGACAGACTATGCCGTTTTCGACCGGATAGAGGAAGATGGCCGCATTACTCCTATAAAGTCTTACTCGATGACGGAGCTGGAATTCAAATTCCGTTATGCCCCGAACGAGAAATTCTATCAGACCCGTAACTATCGTTATCCTATTACTTTCGATGCTCCGGTAATTACATTGAACCATATTACTGCCAGAAAAGGGGTGTTAGGTGCTGACTATACCTATAACCGTACAGACCTGGGTATTCAGAAACGTTTCTGGTTCTCGGCCTTCGGATATCTTGATATTATCGGTAAAGCAGGTAAGGTGTGGGACAAAGTTCCTTATCCGTTATTGATATTGCCGAACGCGAACTTATCCTATACAATCCAGCCTGAATCATACACCAATATGAATGCGATGGAGTTCATCAGCGACGAGTATGCATCCTGGGACGTTACTTATTTTATGAACGGACTTCTTTTGAACCGTCTTCCCCTGATAAAGAAACTGAAATGGAGAGAGGTTCTTTCATTCCGTGGAATGTATGGTCATCTGACCGATAAGAATAATCCTTACTATGGTGGCAAAGATTTGTATCTGTTCCCGGAAGGTTCTTATACATTGGGTAATACGCCTTATATGGAAGCCGGAGTAGGTATTGAGAATATCTTTAAGTTCCTTCGTCTCGATTATGTCTGGCGTTTGACCTACCGCGATAATCCGGGTATTCAGACAAAAGGTGTACGCTTCTCGATGAAGCTATCGTTTTAACGAACACACTTGCGAACCGAAATAAAAAACATCCGTCGTCATTTACTCTAACTAATGACGGCGGATGTTTTTTTATGCAGTTCCCTCAGAATTTCCTAAGCAGGAAACGCTGGTTTCCTAGTAAGGGAACTACAGTTTCCCAGGCAGGGAATTACGAGGAAACTGTAATCGATTGACAAATAGCCTACTAAGACTAAAATGAAGATTCGGTTAAAAAGCCTCTGTCATGTTCATATAAACCTGAACTCCATCCAGCCCCGGCTCTTTACCGATGTCGAGTCTGAAGTTCTTGCCCGGTTGCATTTGCACACGTAATCCGGCACCGAAATTCAGTTTCCATTTATTCCAGTCGAACGGAGTGTCACCGATTGTTCCGGTTCCCATCCAGGCAACAAAACCGCATTTAGCCCAGAAGTTTCCGCTTTTGTATTTTTCCGGTGAGCCGAACATATGGCGGTATTCCAATATGCCATAGGCCATGGATTTATCCCGGTATTTACCCCAGTAATATCCGCGCAGGTCGAAGGGCGAACCGAAAGAAGGTAATTCGGAGTAGGGGACATCTCCCATGCCTATCTGGCTTTTAGCGATCCATGCCAGGGTACTTCTCGGGCGGAATACATTCACAAAATGCCGGTATTCAAGTTCCAGTATTTCGTAGTTATAGGCACCTCCGAGATATTTTCCGAATGCTTTCATATTCCCGCTTAACAAAACGCCTTTTGTGGGGGTGGCGACATCGTTTCTTGTGTCGTATTGAATCAAGCCTCCGATTCCCACGTTTAGGTATTTTCGTTTGAACTGATTGAAATAGTAGTCTTGCTCCATCACCGGATTTATATCTGATGCATTTGTAAAGTTGATATCGAACAATCCTCCCAGGTAAAAATGCGGACGGATTTCCCAGACAAAACGGGGATATATCTGGAAATAACTTCTATGGTAGCGGGTTGTCGAGTCGCTTCTGTCTACATGTTCAATGGTTTCATAGCCTTTGCCGTAATAATGGGCCGGTTCGTTCCTGTATCCGTAGCTGGCATAAATACGGAACTTATTCTGATTAAAGAAGAAAGTTCCGGCTCCTGCCACCACGATCGTACCGTTTATTGAGAGGTTGATTCCTGCCGGAAGGAAAGAACGTTGCGAAATCGTGTCGTTTTTGTTCATCCTGAAACTGGCCAGTACGGCACCTCCGACACCTAGCGATGCTTCCGGAGTATAGGACGGACCACCCAGGACAGACCACCAAATCTTTTTATGGGCCCTGATGGAATCTTTACGTAACTGACGGTAATAACGTTGCAATTGCTTTTCGTTAAGCTGTTGCCCATCAACAATAACAACCTCTTTTGAGACAGTGTCGTTCGGCGTTAAGTTCTGTGCCTTTCCCGGCAAAACAGAGACAAACAGGAGTACTCCTGTAAAAGCGATTAAATGTTTAAACATTGACTGTTCTTTATTTTAGGTTGCAAAAGTATGAAAAAGAAAACATACCAACACCTTTTTTGTTCACAGCCTTTGGAATACTTTAGGTTTCTTCAGATTCTTTCATTGGAATGCTTAACCAGAACAGAGAGCCTTTGCCTTCTTCTGATTCCACTCCGATGCTTCCTCCGAACTTTTCGGCAATCATGGCGCAGATAGGAAGCCCCAAACCTGTTCCCTGGGCAAATGTATTCAGTTTGACAAAGCGGTCGAAAATCTTATCTTTCTTATCCTGAGGTATACCTATTCCGGTATCTTTTACATAAAAACGAATGGCTTTGCCTGATTCTTCGATCGTATACCCAAAAGAGACAGCCCCTTCAGGTGTAAACTTCAGGGCATTTGTCAGGAAGTTGATCATGACTTGCATCAGCCGGTTACGGTCTGTGTAAATCAGGCATTGAGGCAATTTCTCGTCAAATGAAATGCTGACAGCTTCGGATTTGTTCTTTAAAATCATCTGGCTGCAAATTTCTTCCATTAATTCATTAATATCAATCTGAGAATAGGTAAAATCCAGGGAGCCGGATTCGATCTTCGCCATATCGATGATATCGTTGATCAATTGAAGCAAGAGTTCGTTGTTTGTCGATATGATATGAATAAACTCTTGTTTCTCTACAGGGTCATCCGTCTCTGCCAGTAAGTTGGAAAAGCCGACGATTGCATTGAGGGGAGTCCGGATTTCATGACTCATATTTGCCAGGAAAGCCGATTTCAAACGGTTGGCTTCATCTGCTCTTTTCACCTCATACATCAAATGTTCTATCCTTTTTTTATCGGATATATCTTCGACCTTCATTAGTCCGCCAACAATGTTGGTATCTGTATGGTCAAAAAGAGGGATGGCACTGATCTCTACCGTTGTGTCTCCTTCGGTAAATTCGTGGCGGACCGATTCTCCTTTTGTTATAGCTTCACTGAGAGCGCAACGGGGACAAGGTTCCGTTCTTCCCCTGACTGTTTCATAGCAGACCTTTCCCGGAGTATAACGCCGGCCTTTGGCTATTTTATGCAAGTTTGTGGTAGATTCCCATTGAACCCGGTATTCTTTATCTATATAGATGAGTCCGAAGTTAATACTTTCGAGCACCATGTTCTGGGTTTTAGCTGCATCTTCCAATTTCTCTTTTGCTTTGATGAGTTCCCTTTCGTACTCTTTCATTTGGGTAATATCCCAACGGGCAACCAACAGCAAATGACTATGACCATGGGCTATGATGGATTTATTTACAATCGTATTATGCAAAACACCATCTGGGGTTACGTAATCTTCTTCGGCCCTGTAATTTTTCCCTTCTTTGACTAGTTGTTCATCTATTTTCCGGTATCGCATTCCTCGTTCAGGACCAAAAATGTCGAAGTCAGAAAGTCCAACTATCTCTTCCCGGGGAGTACCGGATTGTAACTCTGCTTCCTTATTCCAGAATACATATTTATAATCATCGTCGATATTTTTTACAAAAAGGGGAAAAGGCAGATTCTCTAAGATATCGAGGCTGAACAACGCTTCTTTTTCTTTGTTGTTTTCCTGCATATCGTCCAATAGGTCTTTATACCGTTTCTTTTCACAAACGAGTTTCCTGTTTTTGATTGCTAGCAAAACAACCAGGATAAAGAGGGCCAAAATAAGCACCAAGTATCCTGCTGTTCCTGTTGGCAGCATTGATAGTATAGAATTCATCAATACAAGTATGTTCATAGAGTGATATTTATTTGTCTTACCCTTTCATTTTCGGCAAATTTATCATTTATATTTTAATTAATCTCTGAATGCTGCTGAATTTCATAATATTTTCGCTATTGTAGCACTAAATCTTAACACAATAAGCCTGCCACACACCTTGTAGTCTGAGAAAATAATTTTACATTTGAAGTTGTAAACTGAGAGAAAGTAAAGTATGAAGAAAGTAGCTGTTCTGGTAACCTTTTTGCTGATCGTCCTGCAAGCGGCCGATGCGCAAAAGGTGGGACTGGTATTAAGTGGTGGAGGAGCTAAAGGTGCTGCGCATATCGGAGTCATTAAAGCCTTAGAGGAGAATGATATACCTATTGACTATATAACCGGTACATCTATAGGTTCCATTATAGGTAGTTTATATGCCATGGGATATTCTCCTGATGAGATGCTGGAATTAATGTTATCAGAAGAATTTAGTTACTGGCAGACCGGTACCGTAGAAAATGAATATAAATATTACTTTAAAAGACCGGACCCGACTCCTGAGTTCGGCCATTTTTCTATTGATATGACCGATTCATTGCAAATCAAGGCCAACTTTTTACCGCAAAGCCTTATCAATCCGATCCAGATGAATCAGGCGTTTATGGCATTGTTCTCGCAGGCTACCGCTAAAGCCGGATGGAATTTTGACAATCTGTTTGTCCCGTTCCGTTGTGTCGGTTCTGACATCTATAATAAAAAGGCTATCATATTCAAGAACGGAGATCTGGGAGATGCTGTCCGTGCTTCCATGACTTTCCCTTTCTTTTTCCAACCGATCTGGAAAGACAGCATTCCTCTGTTTGATGGCGGTATTTACGATAATTTCCCTGTCGGACCGATGAAAGAGGCTTTTCATCCTGATTTTATTTTCGGATCGACTGTTGCCGGAGGAAATAACAAACCTTCCAATAATGCTTATAATCAATTGGAAACGATGATTATGCAGAAAACGGATTATGATGTTCCGGAAGAAGATGGCATGATGGTTAAATTCAGTTTCCCGACTGTTTCATTGCTGGACTTCCAAAAAGCAAAGGAATTGATGGATATCGGTTATAAACGTACGATGAGTATGATTGACTCGATCAAGCAAAGAGTGCCCCGCAGGGTTCCGCTTACGGAAGTTAATATGCGCAGGGTTGCTTATAAGGAAAGTTTGCCGCCGCTGATCTTTCAAAATATATATGTAACCGGCGTTTCCGAATCGCAGCGTAAGTATATCGAGGCACAACTGCATCGTGATATGAATCATGAATTTTCGATGGAAGAATTTAAGCGGGCTTATTTCAAGATGCTCACTTCTTCGAAGATACGGGAAATTATGCCCCATGCTGTTTACAATCGCAGGGAGAAAAAGTTTGACCTCTATCTGGATGTAAAGATGAAAGAAGAAATAACGGTCGGTTTCGGAGGTAATATTTCATCGCATCAGGCAAACCAATTGTTTTTAGGATTGGGTTATCAATATTTAGGCCGTTTTGCCGCCGATGTTAATTCTAACTTTCAGGTAGGTAATTCTTTCAGTGGAGTTATGCTGAACGGACGAATCTATTTGCAGACCAGGATTCCAACCTATCTTAACTGGCAGGGGGTATATTCCGATAAAAGATATCAGGAAAGTCAGTCGCTGTTTTACGAAGATGTGTTACCGGCCTTCATTAAACAAAAAGAATTGTATATGAAGCTAAAGCTGGGATTCCCGTTCCTGAACAGGGCAAAATCAGAAATCGGTTTTGCATACGGGCAATTGAATGATTACTATTTTCAGAGTAATAATATGTTGTTCCCTAATTCTAAATTCGATCATAGCTGGTACAATCTGTTCAGCGGTTCGCTGAGTATAGAACGGAATTCACTGGATGCTAAACAATATCCTATAGCCGGGCGGAAACAGTTCCTGATCGCTCAATATGTTACAGGTACTGAGAATTATGATCCGTCTCCTACATCCCAAAGTCAGTCAATCAGAAAGAAAGTTTACAGTTGGCTTCAATTAAAAGGGGAGTGGCAGCACTATGAAACATTAAGTAACCGTTTCAATCTGGGATTCCAGGGAGAATTGGTCATATCCAGCAAAAACCTGATGAATAACTATACGGCATCGGTATTGCAGGCTCCGGCTTTTACGCCTACGCCGCATAGCCAGATTGTTTTCAATGAGGCTTTCCGGGCCAATCAGTATTTTGCAGCAGGCATTTCACCAATCTATAAGTTTAGCAAATTACTTCATTTCCGTCTGGACTTGTACGGCTTTGCTCCTTTATATGAAATAAAGAAAGAAACTAATGCGGACAATCCTTATATGGCAGTTCCTTATTATGGCAAGTTTCTTCATTCATTTAAGTACATGGGAGAGGCTGCCCTGGTGTTACAGTTACCTTTTGCCTCTATCAGCCTGTATGCCAATGGGTATAGTTATCCGGCAAAGAATTTCAACTTCGGACTGAACATCGGTTACTTGATCTTCAATCCAAAAATGTTAGATTAAATTGAAAAAAAGATGTACTAAAGTCTTGCAAGTTTAAAAGAAAACACTACCTTTGCACTCGCAATCACGAAACAATGGCCGCGTAGCTCAACTGAATAGAGT
>OCAK01001363.1_pt1 | contig 14053 bp, 15 predicted proteins | sample 1538301 | NCBI WGS metagenome assembly OCAK01 (sample SAMEA2580285, study PRJEB22360) | human gut metagenome | biome: human gut; feature: human-associated habitat; material: faeces | place: Denmark | collected 2008/2010 | reverse complement strand
AGTCCCACTTGCTGCGGCACAAAATCCCAAGGCATCAGGCAGGGGTTGACGACCGCCGTCGGACAGCCGTATGCCCGCGCCGCACGAAGTGCGTAAAAGCCGCCCAGACTTGACCCCACCAGAAGCGTGCACCGTCGTGCTTGGGCAGAGAGCGGCGAGAGCAGGCTGCCCACGAGCGCATCGGCCTCCCGCGGCGAAAGGTTTAGATCCGGCGCCGAAAAATCGGCATTCCATTCTGCTGCGGCCGCAGCGAGCTCGCGGCCTTTTGCCGAAGCCGGCGAGGAACGAAAGCCGTGCAGGTAAACGACACGGTCAACAGCGGATCGCTCCATGTTTAAGCTCCCGCACGGGACTCAGCCTTGGCCTTGAGTCCGGCTAAGAGCTTCCCATGAATGCCGCCGAACCCCCCGTTGCTCATGCAGAGGATAACGTCACCCGGGCGAGCAGCATTCACGACCTGCGTCACCAAAGCATCAAAGTCGTGCGTTGCCCAAGCGTGACTGCCCAGAGCCTTCAGAGCCTCTTCGGGCGACCAGGCAACGCCCGGGCCGGCATAACAAAAGACCGCATCGGCATCAGCCAGTGCGCCGGCCAGCCGATCCTTCATCGTGCCGAGCTTCATCGTATTGCTGCGCGGTTCAAGCACCGCCAGCAGCCTTCGTCCCGGCCAGCGGCCGCGCACGCCGTCGATCGTTTCATGAATGGCCGTGGGGTGATGCGCAAAATCGTCAATGACGAGGCACCCGTCGGCTTCGCCTTTCACTTCCTGCCGACGATGAACGCCGGGGAAACTTTCGAGCGCCTTCAGAGCTGCCTGTGGAAGGACGCCCGCCGCACGCGCAGCGGCAACCGCTGCCAGCGCATTGAGCTCGTTGTAGCGTCCAGGCATATGAATCTTTACCGCACCGAAGACCTCTGCGCCGAGCGATGCCGAACCGTCTTCGGCAAGCGTCCATCCGTCCGGCGTGCCAAAGGGCGTGTCAAATCGCTCAAGCTTTGACCAACAGCCGCGTGCCAACACACGGTCCAGCGCCGGCGCTTTGGCATTGGCGATGATGGTTCCTTGCGAAGGCATCGTCCGCACAAGATGGTGAAACTGTGTTTCTATGGCCTGGAGATTTTCAAAAATATCCGCGTGGTCGTACTCTAGATTATTCAAAATCGCGATGCGCGGACGATAGTGGACAAACTTACTGCGCTTATCGAAAAACGCGGTGTCATATTCGTCAGCTTCAATCACAAAAGGCGCCTGAGGATCGCCCAAAGCAGCCGACTGCTCCCCCCAACAAGGGACGCCGCCGATCAGAAATCCAGGATGGAGTCCAGCTTCGCGCAGGATCCAAGTGAGCATGGAAGTAGTGGTCGTCTTGCCGTGCGTTCCTGCAACAGCAAGCACCGTCCGAGCCTTCTTTCCGGTAAGAATGTTTTCACTCAGCCATTGCGGGCCCGAAGTATAAGGAAGGCCGGCATTGAGAATGGCCTCCAAAAGCGGATTGCCGCGGGAGACGGCATTGCCGATCACCCAAAGATCAGGAGCGACAGCAAGCTGCTCGGCACCGTACCCTTCAGTGATGGTTATACCGTTGGCGCGCAGCGCATCGCTCATCGGGGGATAGACGTTTTTGTCACACCCGGTCACCTGGTGGCCGGCTTCGCGGGCGATCTGAGCGATGCCGCCCATGAAAGTGCCGCAGATGCCGAGAATATGGATATGCATCGAAAGATTCCTCGCATTGGGTAGGAGCCCCAGGAGCGCATCGCGGCGCTTGGGATTTCATTGACCGAAATTGTCGCAAAACTGCTGACATCTCGGCCGCTCTAGAATTCTTCAGATGCATTTTTCTTCTCTGGGAGGCGCAGCATGCGCGAGTACACACGACAGGAACAAGAAGCCGCCGCCGTCGCCGCCAAGCTGATCGCCGCCGAAGGCCGCACTTGGGCACGCGCCTTTCGCGATGCCCAGCGCTCGGTGGGGATCCGCCCCGACCCCAATCTCACTGCGAGTGAGATTCGCCGGTGGTTTGCACTCTTTGCGCCTCATGAACATCAGGCGCTGCTCGCGGCCAAACGGCATGCTGCACTCCACGTTATGCGCAGCGTCCCGGAACTCAACTGCCGCCTGATCGGCGTTGTCCTGTCCGGCGCGGCTGTCGAGACTTCCCCGGCAGAACTTGTCGCCATCGGCACGGGTGAAAAAGAAGCCTTTCTTGCGCTGCTCAATGCCGGGTTTTTGCCCGAACCGCTCGATGCTCCCTACCCCACCGCCTTTGCCCGCCGCGTCGGCGAAAAATGTTTGGACTCTCTGCTGCTTGACGTGCGCGGCGAACCCGTTCTTGTGCGAATCGTTCCCGAGCACACGCCGCTCCCTGCACTCACCCGGCCCGACGAATTTCAAGCCGAGTGGGAAGCGGCCGGGGCACTCCCTTCGGATGCACTCGCCCAAGTTCTCTCAGACACCCCCTAAACCGCAGCCATAACCAGCATCATCCGTCTGCCGTATTGGGCTACCCCGTTGAGGGCATACCGAGGGCATCGGCTGCTCTCTACACTCTGCAGTTTATTTGCAATGGCCTTCAGAGCGTCGTTTTACGCCAATACTTAGGGAATACCCTAGTGTTGAAGCAGATTTTCTTTGACAAGAAATAGGCAGAATGCGCAAAATTGCGCTGAGTTATCTGCTTTTCAGTGCTCTTTTAAAGAAAATGACGCTCCTAAGCAGCCTTTGCGGCTCTCTGTGCCGTCCGCGCCGTGCGGCTCCCCTGCACCTGCGGCCCAGACGTCAGGAGCCCACTTTGACACATTCATTGCTGAAACAAAATGGACCTTCGCAAACTCAAGACATTGATCGACCTCGTGAGCGAAAGCGGCGTTGCCGAACTTGAAATCACGGAAGGCGAAGACCACGTTCGCATCGTCAACCGCCCGACCGTTTCTGCAGCCCCCGTCGTGCAAGCGCCCGCTGCAGCGCCTGCTCCGGCAGCCGCACCCGCGGCGGCCCCGGCTCCCGCTCAGGATGCTGCTCAGGCCGCTCTGCCAACCATCACGAGCCCGATGGTGGGCACTTTTTACCGTGCGCCGTCGCCCGGCGCAGCGCCTTTCATTGAGGTGGGCGACACCGTGAAGAAAGGGCAGGTGATCGGCATTATCGAAGCCATGAAGCTCCTCAACGAAGTTGAAGCTGACAAGGACGGCGTCGTTCAGGCCTTTGCCGCGGAAAACGGCCAGCCCGTCGAATACGGTCAGCCGCTCGTCATTCTTGGTTGAGCCCAACTCAGGAACCTTCATGTTCGGAAAAGTCCTCATCGCCAACCGAGGCGAAATTGCACTGCGCATTCAGCGCGCCTGCCGCGAACTCGGCATTAAAACAGTGGTCGTGCATTCCACGGCGGACGCCGATGCTAAGTACGTGCGTCTGGCCGATGAAAGCGTGTGCATTGGGCCTGCCGCCTCGTCTCACTCCTACCTCAATATTCCAGCCATCATTTCAGCTGCGGAAGTAACGGATGCTGAAGCGATTCACCCGGGCTACGGCTTCCTTTCGGAAAATGCCGATTTTGCCGAACAGGTGGAAAGCTCGGGCTTCGCCTTCATTGGGCCGCGCCCCGAGAGCATCCGTCTGATGGGCGACAAAGTGAGCGCCAAGCAGGCCATGCGCGACGCGGGCGTCCCTTGCGTGCCCGGCTCTGACGGAGCACTCTCCGAAGACCCGCAGGAAATCATCCAGACAGCCCGTAAGATCGGCTACCCGATTATCATCAAAGCTTCCGGCGGCGGCGGCGGCCGCGGCATGCGTGTGGTGCGCACCGAAGCAGCGCTCCTCACGTCTGTCAATATGACCCGTGAAGAAGCGCGCGTTGCCTTTGGCAATCCGACCGTCTACATGGAGAAGTTCCTCGAGAACCCGCGGCACATTGAAATTCAGGTGCTCTCCGACAACTTCCAGAATGCGGTGTATTTGGGCGAGCGTGACTGCTCGATGCAGCGCCGCAATCAGAAAGTCATTGAAGAGGCCCCGGCTTTCGGCATTCCGCGTCGGGCCATTGAGAAGGCGTACCACATGGACGGGTTGGCCAGCCGCTGCGTGGAAGCGTGCCGCCGAATCGGCTACCGCGGTGCCGGCACGTTCGAATTCCTCTACGAAAACGGTGAGTTCTACTTCATTGAAATGAACACCCGCGTACAGGTCGAGCATCCGGTGACAGAATTCATCACCGGGGTTGATATCGTGGCCGAACAGATCCGCATCGCGGCCGGCGAGCGTCTTTCCTTCAAGCAGCGCGATATCGAAATCCGCGGTCATGCCATTGAATGCCGCATCAATGCAGAGGATCCCTTCACCTTTGTGCCTTGTCCGGGCAAAGTGACTGCTTGGCATCTGCCGGGCGGCCCCGGCATCCGCATCGATTCGCACGTCTTTGCGGGCTATACGGTTCCGCCCTATTACGACAGTATGATCGGCAAGCTCATCGCCTACGGTGATACACGCGAACAGGCACTTGCACGCATGCGCGTAGCGCTTACTGAATTCGCCTGCGAAGGCATCAAGACCAACGTCAAACTCCATCGCCTGCTTCTCTCTGACGAGCGGTTCGCACGCGGCGGCACGAGCATTCACTACCTTGAGGAAAAGCTCCATTCGCATTCATCCTCGGGGGTGAACTAATCAAGCTCCTCCCAACGGCTACAATCCACAGGAAGCGGAACTCAAAAACGGAGTCCCGCTTCTTCTTTTTTCTCTACCTTTTCCTTTTTGCCGCCACCATGCGTGAATACCGAATCCTCGCCGACGAACGCAGTGCTGAAGATCTAAGCGATCTCTTCCTCGAAAAGGGAGCGCTTGCTGCCTCTCTTGAAGATGCCGATGCCGACAGTACCGACGAAGCACCGCTTTACGGCGAACCGGGATTGGAACCCGAAACCTGCGCCTGGCCGCGTTCCATCATCTCGGTACTCACCGCCGACGACTGTCACTTCAAAAACCTGCTTGATGATTGCGTCAAAGAACTGGGCTGCGAAGCGCCAGAATTGCTTTCGGTGAGCGACGTTGAAGATCAGGACTGGGTACGCATCACGCAGGCGCAGTTCCAGCCTTCGCATGTCTCGCCCCGGCTCTGGATTGTGCCGTCATGGAGTGAACCCCCTGTGGCCGACGCCCTGAATGTTCGCCTGGATCCGGGCGTAGCCTTCGGCACGGGTTCTCATCCCACTACGCGCTTATGCCTCAATTGGCTTGACGAAAACATCAAGTCCGCCGATCGCGTTCTTGATTACGGGTGCGGCACCGGCATTCTGGCCATCGGAGCCAAGAAGCTCGGTGCGGCTGAAGTCTGCGGCACCGACATTGACCCTCAGGCCGTTGAGGCGGCCCGCGACAACGCCATTCGAAATGATGTCGAAGCTCAGTTCTGGCTGCCGGCCGACATGCCTGAGGGCACATTCTCAATCGTGGTCGCCAACATTCTGGCCAATCCGCTGAAGCTTTTGGCGCCTGCGCTGCTCGGCCGCGTAGCGGCGCACGGCGCATTGGTGCTCTCAGGGGTGCTTGCCCGTCAAGCCGACGAAGTGATCGCCGTCTATAAGGCCGCCGATCCGACGCTTGTACTCTCGGTCTGGCGTGAAGAGGACGGCTGGGTGTGCCTGGCTGGCCGCCGCGCCTGATGTTTCGTATTCCACAACAATCTGCCCAAAGGACTGATCACCATGGCCCGCATTATTCGCTGTCCCAGCTGCGGGGCGCTCTGGCGCCTTGAGGGAGCTGCTGAAGAAAATTATCTCTGCAGCGCCTGCGGCCGCGAATTCTCCGCCGCTTCAGCGCAAACCGTAGAGGTCGACGACCAAGCGCTTGACGCCACTCTTGCAGAATTGAAGGCGAAAAAGTCTGAGGCCGCGCAGGCAGCTCCTCGGCAGCCGATGACTGAACCGCGCTTTGCTACCAAAGTCGCCCAGGAGCTCAATACCCCGACAACGGCTGAAAAAAACGAACCGCCCGCACAATTTGATGAAAAAGAAGCTGGCCGAGGCGCTCCGATGCCGGCCATCTACCGCACGAAGAAGTCTGGCTTAGGGAGCTTCCTCCTCTTTGTCTGCATTCTGCTCTGTGCTGCGGTCGGCGCCGCCTGTGCATTCCTGATGATGCATCAGTTTGTGCTCTCTCAGGCCCCCTACGTTCGCCCTGTCTATGAAAAGGTCTGCCGCAGTCTCCCATGTCCGGGCTTTGTCTGGACAGATGCTTCGGCCTTCAAGGCAAAGGCAACGCTTGCGCCTGATGAGACTTTGGGGCTCGCTAAGCCCACGGCAGTTGTTGAACTCACCAATACGTCCGAGTACCCGCAGATGCTTCCCGTGATCGAACTCAAGTATCTTGATCCGGCGGGCAGCACGCTCCTGCAGCGCGTATTGGAACCTGCCGACTACGGCTTCCCGCAAAAGCCGGCCGTACTGCCGGCTGGTGAATCGCTTACCGCTCAAATCAAGATGGAAGGAACGCTCTCCTTTGCCGCCACGGCTGCACAGGTTAAACCTGTTGTAGATGCCGGCCGCTAAGACGAGCCTCACCTGCCGCCAGCCCGAAGCGTTCGCCAGAAGCTTCGGGCTTTTTCTTAAATTTCGGCTTCAAACCCCAAAAAAGCTAACCCCATGAGTGTTCTCATCACCGGCTCCATCGCCTACGACGCAGTCTTCTCCTTCGCCGGAGCCTTCGGCGAGCAAATAACGCGCCCTGTTGAGCCAGGGTTCAACACCACATTTCTCACACGCGCCATGCGCCGAGATTTCGGCGGCTGTGCCGGCAACATCGCCGTCGCCATGAAGCGCATGGGCGGCGAACCGCTGATTTGGGGCGCTGTCGGCCGCGACGGCGGCGATTACCTTGAACATTTCGGCAGAGAAGGCATTCGCACCGACGGCATCGGCGTTTTCAGTAATGCTTATACCGCACAGTGTCTGATCATCACGGATCACACGGGAGCTCAAATTGCAGCCTTTCATCCCGGGGCGGCTGAGCGTACGCCGGAGGTCCGCTGGCCCACAGATGCGGATGGCAAAGAAGCACAGCCCGCCATCGCGATCCTTTCGCCCGGCGGACGCGAAACGACGCTTTTTGCAGCTCAAGCCTGCAGGGATCGCGAAATACCCTATTTCTTCGACGTCGGTCAGGAGCTTCCGCTCTTTTCGGCTGAAGAACTCCTTGACCTTGCGCACCATGCCGTCGGGATCATCTATTCAGACTCTGAGGCAGAGGCTTTTGAGCAAAAAACCCAACAAAGTGATGCCGACCTCGCCGAGAGCGGACTCATCGTCGTCCGTACGCTCGGAAGCCGCGGTGCACGAGTCTGGCTCCCCGGCGAGCGTCATGCGGCTTTCGTGCCGACCGTGCCGATTCAAAAGGTTCGCAGCCCCGTCGGAGCGGGAGACGCCTTCCGCGGCGGCTTTCTTTATGCACTTGAGCGCGGTTTTTCACCCGTTGAAGCCGCGCAATGGGGGGCTGTAGCTGCCGGCCGAAAAGTGGCCGGCGCAGGCGCTCAGGACTACGAACTCACACCGCAGGCTGCTCAGCTCGATTTTGATCAATGGTTTGGGAAACAATCGCGAAAATAACGCGTTTGCTCACAAAATGATGAATCCTCGCGAGAACGGCACAATGACGATGAGCAGAAGATTCGTGATCAGAATCAGCACCAACGGCGAAAAATCAATGCCTCGGAATGTAGGCAGCACACGGCGGATGGGGCGCATAAACGGATCCAGAAGCACTGCGAGCGTATAAGTCATAGGACTCTCGCGATTCACCCAGGAAAGCACGGCCCAGATGATGGCGCCCCAAGAAATCATTTCAAGCGCCCAACGGGCCATCATTGCAAAGGGAGCAATGATGAGGCCAATCGGGGTCGCCGGCAGATGCCCGATCGTGCGATGCACCAAGACGGCCACAACTGCGACGGCCAGAGCGGAAAGCAGCGCCGACCAATGTACACCACCCCTCGTGGGAACGACGCGGCTGATGGGGACGACCAGCCAATCGGTTATGCGGCGCACGAACTCACACAAGGGATGCCGGGGCGAAAGCGCCCAATAGTGCAGCCAAGCCCGCAAAAGCAGGATGGCCCCAAAGCAGCTGAAGATGATCCCAAGAATGTATTGCAGAAGATGGAGCATGAGCGGCCTCAAAAATATCTGCGCTCATTATGCCAACCTCATGCGTCTGCGTCTCGCCTCTCTTTACGTTTGAGGCGTTCCGGTTCGTTTCAGTTGGAGTGTTCCGCCATTCGGCGAGCGAGCGCTTCACGGTCGCAGTCGGTTTCATCAATGGCTAAAGCAACACCGGCCGGCAGCAGCTGCGCGGTACGGCCCCAATCAAAGAAAGGACCCGGATCACTTTTTCGTCCAGGTGCAATAAATTCGTGACCTGTCACCCACTTCACCGGATGCCGACGGCAGATGGCCGGGAGAAGCTCGCCCAACGCTTGGTACTGTACCGCTGTAAACGGCACCTCACCGGTTCCTTCGAGTTCAATCCCGACCGAAAAATCATTGCAGGCGTTGCGTCCGCGGAAGTTTGAAAGTCCCGCGTGCCATGCCCGTTTCACCGTCGGAACATACTGAATCACCTCACCGGTGCGGCGAATAAAGAAATGCGTAGAAACGTGCAGCCCCTTGAGCGCTTTCAAGGGCTCCCAAGCAGGATCTTGAGGCCAATCTCGGCGATCGGGATCGAGCGTGCCCATAAAGAGCCGATCGACGGCGTCGCCGCCGAATGTTCCGGCAGGGAGCGAAATAAAGTGCAGCACAATCAGGTCTACCGGATCTCCGGCGGCACCCGACTTCGTCAACTGCGGCCGCTCATCCCAATACGGACTCGGGTGAAAGGACGACGAATAAAGAGGCGAAGAAGGGACGCCCTTCAGACGTCCCTCCTGCGTGATGAAAGTGTCTTCGCTCACGATTTGTCTGCATCTCGGCATTCGGCCGAACAGTATGACTTTCCGCCCCGATGCACGGCATCGCGCTTAGGGAAATACGTCCCGCAGTGTGCGCAGCGCTCCATCGGCTCTCCCACCGCAGCGGGCGTGCGCCCTTTTTGTGTGCGGCGAAGCTCCTCGAGTTCGTCGCGCTCTTTAATGGTGAGTTCAGACCGTCGGCGGCTGATTGACCAAGCCACCGCAATGACGATGAATATGCCGAGAAAGAAAAGAATGCGGCTCATCGAAAGGCCTCAAAACACTTCAAGAACGAAGCTGTAGACAAAATAGGCAACCGCAAAGACAACAAATCCCGCCCAGAAAAGACGCAGAGCCGTCTTGGCGCGCCAGCCCCAAACCGTACGGCCGAGGAGCAAAACACCGAACACCAGCCAAGAAATCCAGGTGAGGACTGCTTTGTGGTCGAAAAGGAAGTAGACGCCCTGAAGCTCCTTCGTGACGACCGCCCCCAGAATCAGCACCAGCGTCAGGCAGAAAAAGCCCGTAGCAACAATGCGGAAAAAGACGCGCTCCATCACGACCAAGCCGGGGAGCGAATCGAGCAAGTCGTCATTGGCCGAAAGCCCCTTGGCTCGCAGACGCGTATTCTGCAGCATCATCAAAACAGCCTGCACAAAGGCAATCATCATGAAGCTGTAGGCGGCCAGCGCGAAGACAAGATGCCAGCGGAAGGCAAGCGTCCAGTCGGCGGCCGGCACCACTTGTCCCTGGAAGAAAACCGGAAAAAGAGCGCCAAAGGCTGCGGCAATCAGGATGATGCCGAAAAGGGCATGAATGCGGTGCACCCAAGATTCAATCAAGAGTGTCACGACCGCAAAGAAGAACATCACGGAGACGGCATACCCGAACCCGAAGTGCACGGCTTCGGCCGTGAACATCTCCTGTCCGACGGCATACCCGTGAAGAACGAGACCGAGAAGCACGGGCCAGCGCAGAAGGCTAGAAGCCTTGGCTTCCGCCCCCTTCTTCATCGCGCTCATGATGGCGATGCCGCTCACAAGGTAAAGGAGCGCAGCAAATCCGGTGGAGATGAGGAGAACTGACATTGGAAATGGACGCCCGAGACTGGCTTCTTCTTTGGAGAAACTATCCCGGCAACGGCTTTGGTTAAAATAATGGATTCACGTCCGCAGTCTGCAGCCGCACTTCTCTGTTGAAGCGATGCTTCAACGAGAAATCCGGCCGGCCATTTCCGCGGCCGTCGTGAATCTCATTGTATAGTCGCGCCTTCTTACTAGGTGCTGAACAACCCGAACCCGCTGCCTCTGGTCCGCATCGACGGACGCCCGCGCCAAGCCGGTTCCTCAGGCTCATAGCTCATGCTCGACAATCTCAGCCAGCGTCTCTCGAAAATCGTCAAGACCATGCGCGGCCAAGCGCGCCTCACGGAAGCCAACACCAAGGAGATGCTGCGCGAAGTACGCCTTGCGCTTCTGGAAGCCGACGTTGCACTTCCCGTAGTGAAAGAGGTCCTCAGCCGCATCAAGGAAAAAGCGATGGGCGAGGAAGTGGTCGGGAATCTCAACCCCGGTCAGGCGCTCGTCGGTGTGGTGCAGCGCGAACTCACCGCTATCATCGGCGGCGACTTGACCCCTGAAGAGCGCAGCCTCAATTTCCGTGTGCAGCCTCCGGCAGTGATTCTGCTTGCCGGTCTGCAGGGCGCCGGCAAAACAACCACTGCCGGCAAACTCGCCCGCTGGCTGGTCCACGACGAAAAGAAGAAAGTACTTACCGTTTCCTGCGACGTGTACCGTCCGGCAGCTATTGATCAGCTCAAAGCCGTCACCGAACAGGCCGGCGCGGATTGGTTTCCCAGTCATACTGGCGAAAAGCCGCTTGACATCGCTGCCGCCGCAGTGAGCGAAGCTCGTCGTCGTTTTTATGATGTGCTGATCGTCGACACGGCCGGTCGTCTTGCCATCGACGAAGTGATGATGCAGGAAGTTGCCGACCTTAACACCTTCCTCAAGCCCGCCGAAACACTCTTCGTGATTGACGCGATGCTCGGTCAGGATGCGGTCAATACGGCCAAAGCTTTCAACGATCGGCTGCCGCTTACCGGCATTGTGCTCACCAAAGCCGATGGCGACAGCCGAGGCGGCGCATCGCTCTCGGTTCGCTATGTGACAGGCAAGCCGATCAAATTCATCGGTACGGGTGAAAAACTGGGCGGCTTTGAGCCCTTTGATCCCGAAGCCATGGCTTCGCGCATTCTCGGCATGGGCGACATTGTCGGCCTAGTGAAGGACGTCACGAAGTCCATCGACATGGCCGAAGCGGCCAAGCTCGCTGAAAAAATCCGTACCGGGGACAAATTCGACTTGACGGACTTCCGAGCACAGCTTCAGCAGATGGCCGGCTTTGGGAGCTTCTCCTCGCTCATGGAAAAAATGCCCGCACAGCTTCAGCAAGCTGCGAGCAAAGTGAGCGACGAGGACGTGCAGAAGAATCTGCGCCGCACGCTGGGCATCATCGATTCGATGACGCTGCAGGAACGCCGCAAGCCTGAGCTCATTAAAGCGAGCCGCAAAAAACGCATCGCCGCCGGTGCGGGCGTACCTGTGCAGGAGGTCAACCGTCTGCTCAAACAGTTTGAACAGACGCAGGACATGATGAAGCGCATGAAGCGCGGCGGTCTCTCCAAGATGATGCGCATGCTCGGCGGCATGAAGCTTCCTGGCATGGGCGGCGGCTTTCCGGGCGGCTTCCCCCCGGGCGGTTTCCCCGGCATGCCTCGCTGATTCAACCGACTGAAGGTTTTGGCAACGCATGGCTGCCGCAGTGCGCATTCTCGGACTCGACCCCGGTCTCAATCACACCGGCTGGGGCATCATTGACACGACGGGCGCCAAATCCATTTGGGTTGCGTCGGGCGTCTTTGACATCCCCAAGGGTGAGACTGCAGCGAGATTGGCGCATATCGCCCGCGAAATCGAAGCGGTCATCAAGACACATCTGCCGACAGTTGCCGCCTGCGAGCGTGTGTTTGTGAATGTCAACCCTCAAAGCACATTGCTTCTTGGACACGCCCGAGGCGCTGCAATCTGCGCGGCCAGTCTCGCCGGTCTTGCGGTTGAAGAATTTACGCCAAGCGAAATCAAACAGGCCGTTACGGGATCGGGCAGCGCCGACAAAAAAATGATCCAAGCCATGGTGGAGCGGCTCCTTCCCATGCCGCATCATCCGCGTACTGACGAGGCTGATGCTCTCGCCTGTGCACTTTGTCTGGCCAGTTCCTTAAAACTCCGGGCGCTGGAAAAGTCCGGCGGCACGAACCGAACCTACGCCACGGCAAGACGCGGCCTCGGCAGTTACGGCCGAGGGGCTCGAAGCGCCTGGACAGCCTTGGTTGAAAAAAAGGATCCTAAAAAATGATCGGACGACTGCACGGCAAACTGCTTGAAAAAAATCCGCCGCAGATTCTGATTGACGTCTCCGGCGTCGGCTACGAAGTCGACGTCCCAATGTCAACATTTTGCAATCTCCCGGAAGTCGGCGGAGAGCTCACGCTCCACACGCACTTCGTCGTGCGTGAAGATGCTCAGCTTCTTTACGGCTTTGCCACACTCGCCGAACGCGCTGTGTTCCGTGCGCTCATCAAGATTTCTGGCGTAGGTCCGAAGATCGCGCTGGCACTCCTTTCGGGCATCACGGTCGATCAGCTTAAAGACGCTGTCGATCGGGGAGAGACCGGACTCCTTACCAAAGTCCCCGGCATCGGCAAAAAGACTGCAGAACGATTGGTGTTGGAGCTCAAAGATAAGCTCGCAGGCACCGGCGCAGCGACAGCGGCAGTGCCGACCTCTGGCGCACGTGCCGACGTTGCGGCCGCGCTCATCGCCTTGGGGTATTCCGAACGCGAAGCCGCTGCCGCGACGAAGAAGCTCCCCGAGGACTGCACGGTGAACGACGGCCTGCGTCTGGCACTCAAGTCACTCACGCATTAAGTCTTACCGGAGTAAGTGCACCGCGCCGCTGCGCTATGCTCATCCTCACGACAGCATTTTCATTTTCTCCAAGATGTCCGAAGACTCCTCCGACCGCCTGATTGCCGGCGGCTGCGCCAATCCCAATGAAGAGAACGTCGACCGCGCACTGCGGCCGACGCGGCTTGCCGACTATGTCGGGCAAAAAGCGGTGCGCGAACAGCTGCAGATCTTCATTGAAGCTGCGCGGCGCCGAGGCGATCCGCTCGACCATCTGCTCCTTTTCGGGCCGCCCGGTTTAGGCAAAACCACGCTCGCGCACATCGTCGCAGAGGAAATGGGCGTGAACCTGCGTCAAACCTCGGGCCCTGTACTGGAGCGCCCGGGGGACCTCGCTGCCATCCTGACGAATCTCGAAAAGAACGACGTGCTCTTCATCGATGAAATTCACCGGCTTTCGCCCGTCGTGGAAGAGATTCTTTACCCGGCGCTCGAGGACTATCAGATCGACATCATGATCGGTGAGGGTCCGGCAGCGCGCTCCATCAAGCTCGATCTGCCGCCCTTCACACTCATCGGCGCGACTACGCGGGCGGGTTCCCTAACCAACCCGCTGCGCGCCCGCTTTGGCATCGTCAATCAGCTCCAGTTCTACACCACGGAGGAACTGATCACGATCGTGCGCCGTTCGGCCAGACTGCTCGGCGTCTCCATCGATCCCGAAGGCGCAGCAGAAATTGCGAGCAGAAGCCGGGGCACGCCTCGCGTGGCCAACCGACTGCTGCGACGCGTACGCGACTATGCAGAAGTTCGCCACGACGGCACCATTACCCGGGAAGTTGCCTCCGCCGCATTAACCATGCTTGACGTAGACCCTGTCGGTCTCGATTTCATCGACCGGCGCTTTCTGCTCACCATCCTTGAAAAATTTTCCGGCGGGCCTGTCGGCATTGACAATCTGGCCGCCGCTATCGGTGAAGACCGAGACACGCTCGAGGATGTAGTGGAGCCCTACCTCATTCAGCAAGGATTCCTGCAGCGCACACCGCGCGGCCGCATGGCTGCGCACCGTGCCTGGGAGCATTTCAAGCTCACGCCGCCGGCGAATCAAGGCGGCGCAGTCATGCGCGACGCCACACTCTTTTAAGC
>OCAK01001352.1_pt1 | contig 14139 bp, 9 predicted proteins | sample 1538301 | NCBI WGS metagenome assembly OCAK01 (sample SAMEA2580285, study PRJEB22360) | human gut metagenome | biome: human gut; feature: human-associated habitat; material: faeces | place: Denmark | collected 2008/2010 | reverse complement strand
ACGTCGATGGTACTGCGTAAAAGTGGGAGAGTAGATAGCCGCCGTTTTAGAGTCACAGACTCCAAACAAATGAAAGGAATCAATCGAAAGGTTGGTTCCTTTTTGCATTTATAGCTGATGACTCTGACTATCCATAAATACATTATTTGTATTTGGTTTATATTTGTTTTGTGGATTATGTAGCATTTGTCTGTGGAATAATTCTACGAACCCCGTTTTTAATAAAGAAGTTGTTCTATTTGGTTGTTTATTTATATGGTTAGTATTTAGGGATATAGCGTTTTTTAACAGATTGTATTGAACAATGGTACGATTATTTCATTCTTACAATATAGAGATAGAACAATAGAAAATTTAAATGTCATTTATAGATATTAGTAATGGTAGGAGAAAGATTAGTAAAAGGAGGTATCGTATTAGTCGCCCTTTTAATGTTGGCAACAGGATGTCGAAAAAAAGAAGAGCCGTTGCGTCCCCTTGTCATAGTTGACAAGCCTCAGAAAGAAGATGTGCAAATTTTTGGTGAATATGTAGGCCGTATTCGTGCCGCAAGTTATGTAGAGATACATGCACGCGTAGAAGGTTATCTGGAAAGGATGCTGTTTGTAGAAGGTAAACAGGTGAAACAAAATGAACCTTTGTTTATAATAAATTCAGCACTTTATAAGGCACGCGTAGAGAAAGCGAAAGCACAGTTAAAGAAGAACGAAGCTCAGGCGGCAAAAGCCAAAAGAGATGTAGAGCGTTTACAGCCGTTGTACGAACAGCATGCGGCCAGCCAGTTGGATCTTGATAACGCATTAGCTTCCCTGGATGATTCGGAAGCAAATATCGCAATGAGCAGAGCTGACCTTGATCAGGCACAACTGGAGCTGGGTTATACAACAGTCACTTCACCGATTGCCGGATATATCAGTGAGCGTTTTGTCGATGTCGGCGCTCTGGTTGGTCCCGGTGTTAACTCCAAATTAGCGGCCGTGGTAAAAAGTGACACAGTATTGGTCGACTTCAAAATGACTGCATTGGATTATCTGCGTGCCGAACGCCGTAACATTAAGTTCGGTGAGCAGGATACGACCCGTTCCTGGCAGCCGACTGTAACCGTGACGCTGGCCGATAATTCCGAATATCCGGTCAAAGGCGTAGTCGACTTTGCCGATCCGATTGTAGATCCTCAAACAGGAACTTTCGGTGTACGTGCAGAATTGGCTAATCCGAATCAGAAATTGCTTCCCGGACAGTTCACCCGCGTAAAACTATTATTAGATGTACGTGAACGGGCAATCGTGGTTCCCCGGAAAGCTATTTCCATAGAACAAGGCGGTGTCTTCATCTATATTATTCGGCGTGATAATGTAGCGGAAAAGCGTTTTGTACAAACAGGACCTGAAATCGGAAATAACATTGTTATTGAGCGCGGTCTGGGAGAAAATGAAGCAGTAGTTATCGAAGGCTATCATAAATTAGTTCCTGGTATGCTGGTGCGTCCGGTTCAGGCAGGGGATGACAAAGCCATTGAAGCATATAGAGAGGAGGCAGGAGAATGAAGCCGGGATTCTTTATAGACCGTCCCGTATTCTCGACCGTACTATCTTTATTGATCGTTATTGTCGGGGTTATAGGATTGATGATGTTACCGGTGGACCAGTATCCTCAGATCACGCCTCCGGTTGTGAAGATCAGTGCCTCTTATCCGGGAGCCAGTGCCTTGACGGTGTCGCAGGCTGTTGCAACACCGATCGAACAGGAACTGAATGGTACTCCGGGTATGATCTATATGCAGAGCAGCAGTACGAACTCCGGAGGTTTGACTATAACAGTCACATTCGATGTTTCTGCTGATGCTGACCTTGCTGCTGTGGAAATACAAAACCGTGTGAAGCTGGCTGAATCGCGCCTGCCTTCCGATGTTGTTCAGAATGGTATCACCGTGGAAAAGCAATCGGCCAGCCAGTTGATGACGTTAAGCCTGAGTTCGGATGACCCGCGTTTTGATGAAATCTATCTGAGTAACTTCGCAACGATCAATGTGCTCGACGTACTTCGCCGTATTCCGGGTGTGGGACGTGTCTCCAATATCGGTAGCCGTTACTATGGTATGCAGATATGGGTATATCCGGACCGTTTGGCTAATATGGGACTGACGGTAAAAGATATCCAGGCTGCCCTAAAAGAACAGAACAGTGAATCCGCTGCCGGAGAATTAGGTAAACAGCCGGTTATCGACGTGGATATCACTTTGCCGATCACTGCCCGCGGACGTCTGTCTACGGTAAAAGAATTTGAAGATATCGTTGTCCGTGCCAATCCTGACGGATCGATTGTCCGTTTGCGCGATGTCGCGAGAATATCTTTGGAAGCCTCTTCTTATTCTACGGAAAGTGGAATAAACGGAAAGAATGCAGCTATCCTGGGTATTTATATGCTACCGGGTGCCAATGCTCTGGAAGTGGCAACGAATGTAAAAGAAGCGATGAAAGAGATCAGCCAGAACTTCCCGGAAGGACTGGAATATAAATTCCCCTTTGATATGACCGAATATATATCACAGTCTATCCATGAAGTTTATAAAACTTTGTTTGAGGCTTTGTTCCTGGTTATACTGGTTGTATTCCTGTCATTACAGAATTGGCGTGCCGCTTTAATCCCGACTATCGCTGTTCCCATATCATTGATCGGGACATTCGGATTTATGCTTATCATGGGATTCTCCCTGAATATGCTGACCTTGCTCGGACTGATCCTGGCGATCGGTATTGTGGTCGACGATGCGATTGTCGTAGTGGAGAATGTGGAACGTATCATGCATGAAGAACGGCTTACAGCCCGCGAAGCCACCCATAAAGCGATGCGTGAATTATCGGGAGCTTTGATTGCTACATCGATGGTGTTGGCAGCAGTGTTCGTTCCGGTGAGTTTCCTGAGCGGGATTACGGGACAACTGTATCGCCAGTTCTCTATTACGATCGTGGTTTCCGTATTGTTGTCGACTGTCGTTGCTTTGACATTAAGCCCGGCGATGTGTGCTTTGATATTACGTCCGACTGTCGGAAAGAAAAATTTCGTCTTCCGCAAGATCAATATATGGCTGCATAAAGGAAATAATAAATATATCCATTTGCTGACTCGTGCGATCACTAATCCCAAAAGAATCCTGGCCGGATTCGGTATGGTACTTGTTTTTATCTTTGTACTGAACCGGATTATTCCTACCAGTTTTATCCCGGAAGAAGACCAGGGATTTTTTACGGTGGAATTAGTTATGCCAGAAGGTGCGACATTGGAACGTACCCGTAAAGTAACTGACAGGGCGATAGAATTTCTGGAAAAACAACCGGCTGTCGCTTACGTCCAGAACGTGACGGGAAGCAGTACCCGTGTGGGAACTTCGCAAAGCCGCTCCACGCTTACCGTTATTCTGAAACCCTGGGAAGAACGTAAGTCTTCCGGTATGGGGGTTGAAGATGTGATGGCTGTGGCCCGTAAAGAATTTGAATACTATCCGGAGATACTCGCTTATCTGAATCGTCCGCCGGTAATACCCGGTCTGGGAGAAAGCGGAGGTTTGGAAATGCAGTTGGAAGCCCGCGGTGAAGCCAGTTGGGAAAATTTGGTAAGCGCCACCGATACATTTATGCTATATGCGTCGAAAGCTCCCGAACTGACCGGCGTATCTTCCGCCCTGCAACCGGAGATTCCGCAACTATACTTTGACGTAGACCGTGACCGGGCAAAGTTCCTGGGTATCCCTCTGACGGATATCTTCTCGACGATGAAAGCCTATTTGGGCTCCGTCTACGTGAATGACTTCAATATGTTCAACCGTATATATAAGGTATATATCCAGGCAGAAGCTCCTTATCGCGCCACCCGTGATAATATTGGACTGTTCTTTGTCCGTGCACAAAACGGTTCGATGGTTCCGCTAACCGCTTTGGGTACGACGAGCTATACGACCGGACCGGGTACGATCAAGAAGTTCAATATGTTCTCGACAGCTGCCATCAGTGCAGTGGCTGCCCCCGGCTATAGTTCCGGTGAAGCGATGGCTGCCATGCAACGGATTGCCCGCGAACATTTACCCGATAACATAGGTTTGGAATGGAGTGGTCTGTCTTATCAGGAAAAGAAGGCCGGCGGACAGACAGGCATGGTGCTTGCACTCGTATTCCTTTTTGTGTTCTTGTTCCTGGCTGCACAGTATGAAAGCTGGATCGTTCCGATCGCTGTTATCTTATCTTTGCCGGTTGCCGCTTTGGGTGCTTATCTGGGAATTTGGGCTACCGGGTTACATAACGATGTCTATTTCCAGATTGGGCTTGTCACGCTGATCGGGCTGGCGGCGAAGAATGCGATCCTGATCGTCGAATTTGCCAAAGTACAGGTCGATGCCGGAATAGACGTTGTTCAGGCTGCTATCCATGCGGCGCGGATGCGTTTCCGTCCGATCCTGATGACTTCCCTGGCATTCGTATTAGGTATGCTTCCAATGGTGTTGGCTAGCGGACCGGGATCAGCTTCACGCCATAGCATCGGTACAGGGGTGTTCTTTGGTATGTTGGTTGCCATTACGGTAGGTATTGTATTGGTGCCGTTCTTCTTTGTTCTGATTTATAAGATTAAACGAACGCTGCGGATGGATCGTGTTGCGCGGATAATACCTAAAAAGAAGATGCTCTTTTTTATGGTTGCTGCGTCGGCTGTTACCTTCTCTTTTTCTTCCTGTAAGCTAGGAGAGAAATATGCCCGTCCGGAGTTGAACCTTCCGACTGAACTGGAGGCCGGTGCCGACAGTCTTTCCGTGGATAATATTCCCTGGGAAAGCCTGTATGCCGATACCACTTTGCAACGGCTTATTACGACTGCCCTGGAGAATAATAAAGATATGAAGATAGCAGCCGCCAAGATCAAAGAAATGATTGCAGCCAAACGTATCACTTTTGCCGACCAGTTCCCGGAGATCGGTGCACGTATCTACGGTCAGAAAGAACGGCTGAATTATGGTGGTGATAACCCTAAACCTGATCCTGAATACGGTGCTAAACTCACCCTATCGTGGGAGTTGGATTTATGGGGTAATCTTCGTTGGGCAAATGAAGCAGGTATTGCTGCCTATATGCAATCAGTAGAGGCACAGCGTAGTTTACAATTGACACTGGTCGCCGAAGTAGCCGCTGCTTATTACGAACTGTGTGCCCTCGACCGTCGTCTGAATATTGTTCAGCAAACCCTCGATGCCCGTAGGGAAGGTGTTCGCCTGGCCAAACTTCGTTATGACGGCGGTTTGACCTCCGAGACTTCTTATAACCAGGCTCTGGTAGAATTGGCACGTACGGAAACTCTCGTCCCGTCATTGGAACGTCAGATACGGATAAAGGAAAGCGACCTGTCTCTCCTGTTGGGCGAGTATCCGGGATATATCCCCCGTGGCTTGTCTCTTAGTGAACAGCATTTGCCGGACGCCCTACCTGTAGGACTGCCTTCGGCGTTACTTGAACGTCGTCCCGATATGCGCCAGGCGGAGTTGAAGTTACGTGAAGCGAATGCTAAAGTAGGAGTTGCCTATACCGACCTGTTCCCTAAGATCAGTCTAACCGGTAACTTAGGAGCGGAAAGTGAAGAACTGGGCGACCTGCTGAAAAGTCCGGCCTGGTTTTTGGCCGGCGATCTGCTGCAACCACTTTTTGCTATGGGTAAGAACAAAGCAAAACTGAAGGCTGCAAAAGCTCGTTACGAACAGGAAGTGTACAGCTATCAGAAAAGTGTGATCGGCGCTTTCAAAGAAGTGAACGATGCAATCGTAACTATCCATATGGCAAAAGACATCCGTCGCTCGCAGGAAAAACTGGAAGCTGCTTCAAGAAAGTACGTGCAACTGGCAGAACTGCAATATATAAACGGAGTAACCAATTATATTGATGTGTTGGATGCCCAGCGTGGTTATTTGGATGCCCAGATCAGCCTGAATAATGCGGTATTGGATGAACTGCTGTCGGTAGTTTATCTGTATAAAGCGCTGGGAGGAGGTTATCAGGAACAATAGATATCTTAAAATAATTTCGCCCCGCTACCACCTGTAAAGGCGGAGTGGGGCGAAAAGTTAAAAAGCATCCCTTTTACAACCCTAGTCTGCTGTGATATTATCATTTTTAATATCGCCTGTACCCCAGTCGGAAACAGAGACATCACCCAGGATTACTCCTTCACCGTTCAGGCGAAGTTTTAGCGTGGTGTTCTTACCCTGTATCAAATTAATGGCAGTTGCTGGCTTGTAAGTAAATGTAGCATTGCCGACTTCAATAACGATTGTGATTCCATTTACATCCTGAATGGTCTGTACCGGTAGAACAGCACTGAAAACACTTCTGTCTGCCAGCGGTTTGATATTCACTTTATTGGATCCGCTAACAGTTGTTGTTGCCGGAGTTACATCAGAACCATTGTAAACAACTGTATAATCTGCTATAGCATCTTTGATTGTCACCGATTTGATAACGGGATTATCTATCGCTGTTGCATTTACTTCGATGGTCAGCTTGGCTAACGCATGCTTTAAGTCGAGAGACAGCGCTGTGTATTTGTCGTCACTTGCGGCTTTAGCTATCGATGTGTAAGCAACCAGCAAGTCCGAGTTTTTATACTTGTCGGCTGTACTTTGATTCGTTTCCACTTTGGCTGTAGTTGGAGCAGCAACAGGGGCTGTTGCATAGAAAGGAATGGAACCGGTAGCAGCAGCATGTATTGTGGCCCACTTCATCTTATCCGCGCCCAAATCCCAGATGGCGCCATCGTAACGGAAATCGGCATACTGGCCGGTAGCTGTATTTCCGGCCGTATTGTAATATAGATACAGTAGGTCGCCTGTCTGCCCATAAGAGCTGCTTGCCTTTGTGATCACTTCACCGGTCACGGTGGGGACAATCGTTACATACTTGCTGCTGATGGCAGGCGTTGGGTCATTCTCGTTATTACATGCGGTGAATAACAATGCGCTTAGCGCTAAAGCGGCTGTACCGCTTACGATTTGTTTTGTTCTCATAATCTTAATATTTAACTAGTGAATAATATGTTATAGTGATCAGGTTTACGGGGTATCGATAGTTATATTGCCGTCTGCCGCGGCCGTTGTCCAGTCGGTTACCTTCACATCATCCAGCTCGACACCTGTACCTTTTACCGTAAGCGTCAGGGTGGTATGTGTCCCATTTGCCAGACTGACAGGAATTACGGGGGCATAGGTATATACATTGGTAGCTGTTCCGGCTGTAATGGTGGTTTTTACTTTTGCACCACTGTTACTGATCTCTTGCGTCGGAAGAATGATGGAATAGACCTTTATCGTCTTTACTCCGTTATCCTCATAGGAGTCGTCAGCTTCGCTATGCGGCGTGAGTTCTGTCGTAGTTGCGTCAGACTTAACTACGACTGTAGCCGGAACAGCGGCGGTAGGTGCCGGAGATGTATAATTAACCGTAAACTCCTTTTTTGCATTTTGAATAGTAACCGTAGAACTCGTAAAGTTGGTTATAGTACCCACTTTCACCTTCACCGTCAGCTTAGCCAGCATGTGTTTGAAGATAAGAGGGACTTTAGCCTTTTGGGCAGCCACTTCAGAGAATGCCATCAGCAGGTCGGAATTGGTGAAGTCGGCGTTGGCACTTTGGTTTTGCACGATAGAGCCAGTCGTAGCCTTGTCCAGGTCTGTAGGCGAAACGGCGAAGAATGGATATTCCCCGTTTACATCTTCGAGATCATCCCAAAAGATGCTGTTTCCTGACAGTTCAGCCGTCCAACTTCCGCTATAGGAATAGACTCCCTTTTCGTGTGCCTTTACATTACTTCCGTCCTTATAATACAGAAAGATTTTCTTGTTTCCTTCTGCCGGTTGGTAATTGTTATCCGCTTTGGTTATCACCTCTCCGCTTATGGAAGCGGAGATAGTTACAGGAGCGTTTCCGATCGGATCAATCTCGGTTTCGGGGCCTGCACAAGCGGTGAGTGTTGCCAGGCAACAACTAAAGGCCACGGTTACATGTGTGAATAATGTTGTTTTCATATCATACTGTTATTTAATTGTTTTATACTGCTAGTGTTTCACATCTCTATGGTTCCTGTCCGGTAAAAGGGATACATCGTAAATGATATTTTCCCAATCGCTCAGGGTGACCTGAATACGGAGAATATCCGGGGCGGGGACAGGTACTTCCGGTACCTCTATCTGTATGTCGATGGAAATACCTGCTTCCAGTAGTCCTTCAGGCAGATATTTATTCAAGGGAATTTCCAGTGGATCATGTTCCGGAATTTGTACGGTCAGCGACAGTTCCGGCTTTTGCCCATCCGGCTGTCCGGGCCATCCCGGCAGTGCATACAGGTATCCGCCCGTTCCGTCGGATTGTACGATAAAAGGCTGGGAGACAGGCTCGCCATATTCCACGAATGCCTCGTCGGGCAGGCTCCAGATACCCTGTGCCGGGTTACCATGGAATGTGATGGTCGTTTCGTCTGCTTTCGTAGCGGAGACACTGCTTCTTTGGAGATTAGCTTTGCTCGCTTTATTCAGACTTACATACAACCGTGTGAGCCGATGTACCAGCATAATGTTTGCTTCGGGCTGTCCGGCATGGATTCCAGCGGTACGTGCCGCCGTCATCAGGGGGCGTCCCAGGGCTGTCAGTTCGCGGCTGTCTACCGGTAGCCGGAGCCTGTTGGATTGCAGGGCGGCCGAAGCCGGACGGTAGGCCATCAGGTCTACCTCACTGCTATCGGACGGCAGGAATGCACTGTCGGCTACGGATACGGGTAGGAAGCGTCCCGGATGATCCGCACCCTCCCCGAAAGCATAACGATATAAAGCGGTATCGCCCAGAGCCGTGCGGCCATTGGGCTCCGCCAGCACCAGATGCAGTGTATTGGCTACCGACCACCGGTCGGGGTTATCTCCCGGCGATTTGCAAACCACCGCACGCGGAGCATCCGGCACAACGGGTGTTGGCGGTGTGGGAGGTACAGGGTCCGGCGGCACAGGTCCCGGTTCCGGATCATCTTTGCCGCAAGCGACAAACAACAACCCAATTCCTGACAGTGCGAATACTGTCAGGAGTTTTCTCCAGTTTGTAAATACGGGATATTTCAATGTATGCATGTTCTCTTCCAATATTATGTTATATCAATTGTTTGCAAATCGGCTTTAATATGATCAGGACCTACTCATAATAATATTTCATGTGTATAGTCGGACCTGTTTCAGACGGGGTGGGTGAGGCTTTGTAGTGACAGGCAAAAAGACCTAGATCCTCTATATAGCGATTTAGATCATGAATAAAAGAATCCTCGCTGAGTTCTTCGAGTGATGATTTCATATACTGGTCACTTTGCTCAAAGACATTATAGTAATAGCAATAATTCATTCTGTGGGTAACTGCTCCGGTATTATAGGTATTATCAGCCTGGCAATTGTACATCAGACAACAATAAATCAAACCGGAATTTACCCCTGCAATCGCTGCCAGCGAGGCATTCTGCTGTATGGATAAAGTGATATCATGCGCAATACAACCTATAACATATGAGTATTGTCCTACACTACCGACTATACAACCGGCACCCTGATAAGCTCCTCCTGTTATGCTCCCTCCTTCCGCTTGTACTGTACATGCAGCAAGAATTTTCCTGTCCATATAATTCCCTTCATATATTCCCACTATTCCTCCGGCATACTGACCGGCGATAAGTTGAATACGACCTTTTAGATGACAATCGGTAATGGATCCATATGATTGTCCGGCAATAGCTCCAATAGCTCCCACTGGACGATTGTCACCGGTCATAGTAACTCCGTCTATCGTAAGTCCTTTTATTTCACTGTTTGAATTAGCTGCGCTGAAGAATCCTAAGTACACACTAGGTTTCGTCGCCGATAAATTCAGATTAGATATCGTATGCCCATTGCCATTGAAAGTGCCATCAAAGCTTTGGATCGGTATCCATTCTTCATTCTTCAGATCGATATCCATATATAAGTTGATAACATCTTTACCAGTCTCAGTATCTATACTAGTCCATCTGGCGAGATCACCACGATTATTCACCGCATCCCTGAATGCTTTCAAATCTTCCAACGTATAAATACCCAACCTGGCTTTTTGGACATCAATAGCCGCTACATCTACCCTGCTATTCATGGTTATTGTTTCGATCCCTTCGATCTGTAATTCGGCATCACGGCTAATGTTCACGTTGAACAGATAGCAGTAGCCCGGCTCGAAGGGGGCTGGAAAGTCTCTGCTACCGGAAGGAACGCTCAGTATTGTTCCGTCCGGAAGGGTAACGGTAAACAGGTTTTGGAAATTCGCCGACACTTTCTGTGGAACTATCCGCATAAAATATTCGGAGGGGAGATCGGTTGCCAAGTCACCCCTGGAGGGTGATATATCGGTGTTTAGGATCGTTGACGATCCCGAAACACCGATTAACTGCGGTTTCGCTTGTTCTGTATTCCAGTTCTTGTTTGTCGAGCATGTCCCTATCCTCAGCAAAGCGCTCCCGATCGTATATTTTCCGGCTGTTTCCCTCTTCTGGTCGTCTTTCAGTATGCGTACGCCGATGCAGGCATAGGCGGGTGAGAGCTGGACGCTTGTTATGTTTCCGTTGCTGACGGATATGTTGTCGTTGGTGTAGCAGACCGGTGTGTTTTCGTCCAGCCATCCGTATATGGTAAGCGGTGTGGAGGCGGCGCTGCCTGCTATCGTCAAGGCTTCTCCCTGAGTCTCTGGTGTGAAGGTGATAGGGGAGGTGGAGGTTACCTGATACGTTTTTCCGGAGGTGTTATATTCCTCCGGAGTGGTATTCAACGCTATCGTGACCGTCGGATTACCTGCACCACGGGAACTGACCTCGCCGGTATAGGCCTGAAAGGATGCGGAGATACTGAGGGGTACTTTGGATCCGTCCTCTGTTTCTTCGTGTGTGCAACCAGACAAGGCACCTGTCAGTGCCAATATCCCTGCTATGCATTTACTGAGTATGCGATATGATTTCATTGCTGATCTGTATTATTGTATGGATATTAATCGGGGGTGAAAGTTGAACCGACAGGCTGATAGTAAAAGTCTGCGATTGTGATACCGATCACGGTTATCGTAACATCGAGTGAGATATCCAGTGAGGCGGTGAGCGTAAGGCGTTTGCCTTCCAGGTCTGCTTCGTTGTTTGTATTGTTGTAAGTAATGGTAGCCGTTTGCCCTTTCAGGGAGGCAGGCGTTCCGCTGCCTGAGCCCAGGGTGAGGGTTGCCAGTGACACGCCCGTGCCTTTCGGCAGATTGGCGGGGGGAATGATGGCACGGAAAGTAGCCGCATTATGACAGGCGGATACCCGGCCGGCCGGGTTCGACACGTTTACCGTTAACTCGGAAGCGTCTGCCATTGTCGATGCAAACTGTCCTTCGGTCCAGCCGTTGCCTTCGGTTATTTCGATCACCAGGTCGGTGTATCGATGGGAGAGGGTACCGTCGATCGTCAGGAAATCGAGCGATCCGTTACCTGTCATATAGTCGGCCAGACGGTAGCTCTCCGGGGATGTCTGGTCGGTGATGAGCGCCTGTGTGCCGAACGTGAGGGCGATGCCGTTGGCGGCCACTGTGCCGAGCGCTTCCTTGGTGAAACCTGTATTGCCGCATGTCCATCCTCCGGAGCCAGTACGGGTGTAGACGGCTGTCAGGCCGTTGACGGTTGCGGTCAACTGATCGTTTTGCAGCCACACCCACGTGGGCGTTCCGTCGGAGCGTGTGCTGATCTCTCCGATACCGATGGGAGTTCCTCCGGCATGCGGTTTCTCTGCCAGTTCGTTCGAACAACTTACTGTCAGCAGGATGATGATAGACAGGTAGTAAAACTTCATGATTCAGGCGTGAATGGAATTATTAATTGAACCGGGGTGATGATACCGGAATTGAATTCTATATAAGTACTCTCGTCATATGCGTTGAACAACGGGATATCTATATCGTCGTGTGTACCTGACTCCATCGGGGCCAGATAGACACCGTAGGCTGTAAAGGAACCTTTGTAAAATACATTGATGGTTTCATCGGTAATCGGAAACACGGGTGTCGTTTCTCCTCCTCCCGTCCAGTCTGGGGTAGTGTAGAATTTAGCATTTGTGAAATATAAAGTTCTGTCGCCCGCCTGAATGGGAGGATTAAGGATCAGGATCTTTATATATAAACAGGTATAATCTGCCGGACGTTTGAACTGGCCGAAATTGCAATTATAATAGTGTGAATCGTAAGTCGTAACTGCATCGGCAATCAGGTATTCCTCAGTGCTATAACCGGGATTGTCCGGTATCGGGTTACCGTATTCCGCTTTTATCTCCACCGGGGCGCTGTTGTCTGCGGTTGCAGGGAGAAAGAATGTAGTGCCGTCTGCTTTTTCCCACTTTCCCTCGGCGTTTAATACAAAGGGTACAGTTACAGGGGTGCCGTCCAGTGTATAAGTCAGCTTGATCTCATCGCCTGTATTAAACTTTGTTTTAACGATGGGAGGTAGCTCGGTATCCCAGGTTTTCGTCCCCATCGGGCTGACCTCTATCTGCTCGATGCCGCCTATGTTGACCTCTACCGGAATCCATTCCCCGGTTGCCGGTTGCTCTTCGACGGAACATCCCGCCATGACCGACAGGTATAGCAGGCAGGCGATGGCTCGGAGCGTCGGGTTCAGCTTTTCAAGCATTCTTTTTCCGGGTTTGAATTTCACGCTGGTACGTGCCGGTATCTCATGAATAGTTCCGTTTTTCGGATTCCGCCCCGGACGTGCCGTTTGGTGCCAGGGTGAAAAGGTACCGAAATTCTGTATCGTGAGATATTCGTTCCCGGCCAGAATCGCTTCCACCTCTTCTATCAGTGTGTTTAGATAGCGTAGACTATCGCTATGACTGATATGCAAGCGTTTCGCCACATGGTTGGCTAAGTCTGATTTATTCATAAGTCTGAGAAAATTGTTTACTTTTAATTGCGTATTCGAATGTTTTTTTGACGGAGGGCATCAACCCGTATTGACGGTTGTCGTCGGTTCTCTTTGACGGTCGCCGTCAACGATCGTTGACGATGACCGTCAAAGAGGGTAGAGTGTATTATTCTATTTCGGGGCGATCGCTTCCGCCGTTGCCGACAGTGAGGACATAGAGAAAACGGTTGCGCCGCACTTCTTTTACCAGTGTCTTGCTGTTGGTTCCCGCCTGGGTAGCTACTTCCAGATAATAGGTCCCATCGGCTAGTTGGGGAATGATAAATGAGAAGTAGGAAGGATCGTTGCGCGAAAGGGCTGTCATAGGAACGGCCGTTTCGGTCTCGTCGCTTGTCTTGATAAAGAAGAAACCGATGGGTTTGCCTTCTTCACCGACAATACGTACGCGCTTTCCTTCGCCATTGAGACTGCCGCCCGGGGTGATCCGGCCATTTACTTCGCCTGTGACTACATCGGTTACTTTGGTAATGGTTGGCAATCCTTCCGATACCTGGCCGACTATGACACTGATACTTTCCAGCTCTTCTTTTAATATGGCACGTGGGGAACAGCGCAGTGTGACGCTGTTGCGGTTAGGATCGAACTTAGCTCCCGGTCCGATAAATGAACCGTCAACGCCTAATGAATTGTTGGCAAGACCAAACTCGACAGTAGCGGCATTGAATAATTCTATCTTTGCCTGTTCCTCAAGATCGTTGTAGGCATTTTCTAGTTCGGAGGCTGTGAATTTACTTTTACCTTTGGCGGCCAATTTGCAAAGGTCTTTGATTGTTCGATTGGCTGTGTAGGTGACATTGAAAGTATAATCATCTTCACGCTCTGTCAGCATATTTGCTACTAGATTGCCGGTAATGCTGTGTTTTTTAGGATCGTTTGTTGCCATAATGAATGTATTTTATCATAGTTCTTAATGAACTATGGTAGGTTATGAATATCCAAAGTCTTATAAATCAATACTTAGAATCTAAAAAATAGTTAATTCGGTATGCTTTTGAGTGATTTTATTTATAATGAAATAAATTGTTATACTCTTTGTATATCAATATTTCTTCCTATATTTGTGGCGGTTAATAAAAGATTAGTTCATTAAGAACTATTATATAAAAATTCTGT